>CDZC01011984.1_pt1 | contig 315475 bp, 265 predicted proteins | sample 557371 | NCBI WGS metagenome assembly CDZC01 (sample SAMEA3182085, study PRJEB8094) | gut metagenome | biome: human; feature: gut; material: Stool; isolation source: human stools | place: Canada | collected 2013-01-21
TCCTTGTAGGCGATGCGGCAGATCTTTTTCAGGATGGACAGGTAATGGCGCACCGTCTCCATCGCCAGTCTCTTCTTTTCCAGGCAGAAATCCTGATAGTCACGGATGAACTGCTCGTTGAGCTGTCCGAAGGCGAGGTCCGAGACCTTGAATTCCGTTTTGATGAATTCGGCAAGAGTGCGCCGGGTGTACACGTAGGTCGACATTGTCGTCGGCGCACGGTCCACGCCGACACGGGTCTTCATCTCCTCGTTGTGCCGGTCGAGAAGTTTGAGCAGGGTCATCTGCATGCCCGCGTTACCCTGGAACATGTCCCTGACCGCGGCGGCATCGAAATCCTTTTTCCTTTCCATGAGGGAATTGAAGGCCGAGTGTACGGCAAGCAGCAGCCTCTCTATCTTTTCATTGGTCTCCACCGCTTCCCGGCTCTTGCCATTCAATCGGCTCTCACGCGCGTTCCATAGCCCGGGGGTACAGGAAAGCTTGCAGCTGAACTGCACCATCGTGCGGTTGAGGGTGATCCGTCCCATGATCGGGGCCTTGCCGGTCTTGTCCGGCTCGCTCTTTTTCAGGTAGAGCAGCACCTTGAATTTTTCCACTTTCATAACGCTCTTTTTAAGGTTGTAAAAATACTCCTTTGAAAAGCGTCCTTTGGCATGCAAAACATTGATAAACAGTGAATACAAATCCGCTTTGTTCCTATCGGTAAAAATTCGGTTACCTGCCGTTGTTTCCGAAACAGGCGGCTAACAGTCTGGTAACTGAAACGTCGCAATATTTTGTTGTCTTTTGCAGGTATGTCTGTTCTGCAATTCTTGCAAAATACTTAATTATAAAAGTTTTACGTTTAATTCTCGTCATTCTGTTTTTTATTGCATTTCTAAATATTACTTACTGTGCCCGTCATAGCTATGCCACAAGCATTTGCCTTGCAAATGGCGTGAGTATGGAGAATGTTGCTAAGATGTTAGGTTATGCAGATACAAGCGTAACAAAACACTATGCAAGGGTATTGGATCAGAATATTTTCAAGGATATGCAAAAAGTAAATAGCTGCCTGTCGGAATTGGCTATATAATAAAAATAGTAGCTAATATTGAAAAAGGATTGGGAAGAATGAATTTCATTTTCTCAATCCTTTTCTTTTATAGTAAGTTTTCCAGAACTCAATATGAAGCATTGGCAAAGGTAAGTTCCGTATTTAGCTTGTTCAAGTCCGAGCCTTCGGTTTAGATGAAAATCTTCCTCTCACTATGTTCGAGCGTATTTTCATCTAAAGACTTGCACAGACTAAATACTTCACTGGAAAAGTCAATGATTCAAATTAAATTCCGAAAAACAATGTTTTTGGGCTTGGCAGGTTACTCTTTCCAACTTTCAAAGTAGTGCTTTTGAAGCAGTTTATCAATATCGATTTGGCGATAGATGATTTTACCTTTTATCTGGATAAAGGAGATTAGTCCTGTATCTCACCACACCTGCAAGGTTCGCAAACTGACATTCAGTTTCTTGGAAACCTCATTATTAAAAAGAAAACGTTCCCCGTTAAGGTGGGGCTTGTAATGCTTGACAATAGATTCAATGCTGTCCAGCATCGAATCGAGCGAAGAAATAAATTCTTTGACTTGTGGGGTATCTTTATTTATTAGTTCCATGATTGAAAGATTGTTTTATTGAAATATTGATTTCAAGATGGCTAGATGGCTGATTAGTTGCGCAGATAGTCACCCAACGATGAAATACTAAGTATATCTTTTGCCGAATCATAATCTATATAGAGCCGTTTAGACGCAATGGCAATAAAATACTGGCTACCATCTTGCTGTATCTCATAAGTAGCGGGTGAAGCCTGTTTGGTAGTTTCCGATACATATATAATAGAAAAGAGATACTCTTTGTCGCTCCGATAGATGATAACCGTGGGATTCAGATTAACACTTTCCCATGTGCCGACAATGGAAAATAGGTTGAAAGACGAGTAATCTTCTTTAGTTCTTTTCATAAGGCATAATTTGTTTGGGTGATTGATTTTGTGTTTCACTGTTCGCAATAATTCTTTCAATATCGGAAGACTTATAATATATTTTGCTGCCGATTTGAGAATAAGCCAGCCGTCCACTACTACGATAATATTGCAGTGTTCGTTTACTAAAGCCCAACAACAGACACACTTCCTGACTATCCAGCCAGTTTTCTACTTTCTGGATATGAGTGCTGCACAAACTTTCTATTGCAAACTCGGTAAATCGTTCGCAGACATACGAAAAGGTTCTCTTTTCAATGGTTACTACTTCCATACTTTTAATTTTTAATGGTTTATAAAACGTGTTGATTCTATTTTCATCGGCAAATGAAAATAGAATCAACACGTTTTATAAACTGTCTGAAAGTGGTATATCCTGTCTATCTCTGGCTCAATTCATTTAGAATATACTCATAGGATATTCGTTTTTTGAACGCATTTATTTAGAAAGTCAAAAGGAAATAGAGATACAAAAAGATTTATCGCTTATCTCTGCCGCATGACTACCAATAAGATAACTCCCGAAGAATTATGGGCAAGACAGCAGATCAGCCCGCTGGATGTGGACTATAATTTGTGGAATGAACGCAGAGCACCTATGGAGCGAATCAAGCGGACGGTTATTAATCGGAAGACGGGTGAGATACTTGCATCGGCAGTTGTTCCGGCAGACCAACAATTAACCAAGCGGGAAAAGGAAATACTCTTACTAATCCGACAGGGCTTTTTGAGCAAGGAGATTGCATCTAAACTGAACCTTAGTATTTACACGGTGCACAATCACCGCAAGAATATATTGGCAAAACTGAATGTCGATAATGTGATCGAAGCTATCAACCGGGCAGAAAGTTTTGGTATTCTCTATTGATTACGGCAGCCAATCCAAGCTATTTGTCAGCGGATTGGTTTTTCTCCATTGTTCCAGTTCTTCGTAATTGCGAACTCCACCCACGAAAACAGCATGATAGATTTCTATGCCGGGAATCTGTATCCCGTCCGGCACATCGAATTTTATTTGAAGGATGGTATTCTTGATTTCAGGAGTAAGTTGGTTCGTAATGGCAGCAGTTACTTTTTCAACCACACCATCATATTTTGAGCCTTTGCGAATATGAATCATATCAAACTTCCATGTATTCATGTCCTCATCTTCGTAAATGGCGTGCCATTCGATGCACTCTTCTTCTGTCTGAATCAGATTCTTAAATTGGACTTCCTTTAAAGATAGCCGTTCGGCAAGTTCCTGCATCACAGAAAAGCTGGCTGCAATATTTAGTGTATCGGTATAGATATGTAGGTCTATATCCCTACTCTTTGCCAGCAGACCGGATTTAAGCGAGCCTACCAGATGAACAGTTGCCCCAATACGTTCCCATGCCGGTATAATACCGGTATGTTCCAGTATATTCCAAGCGGTTTGCTGATTATGTAGGGCAAGTTCAAGAATATCCATATCGTTCATTTTGAGCATGCAAAGATACAAAACTTATGGATATATAGCTATAAATAGCCATTTCCTATCCTACTCGATTGCAGTAATTTTGCGCACCGTTTTGACTCTATTTTCATCCTTTAGCAATAAATTACTATGGTATTCAATCAAACAGAGAAGCAAGAAAGAAGCTATTTGCAGCAAATAATCAATCGGTTGAAGCAGATAATCAGCCATACAGATGTGTCCGTGAAAGACCATGTAGATACATTGGCGGAGTACAAAGACTACCTTTGGAGCAGTAAAGATATTGATCCGCATGAGATACGCTCCATGCGTGAAAGCATCCTGAATCATTTTGCCATAGGCGAAAGTGTAATTGACAAACGCCGACGGTTTGCCAAAATAGTGGATATTCCCTACTTTGGACGAATCGATTTTCAAGAGAAGAGCGAGAACTGTACGGTAATCCCTGTTTACATCGGCATCCACACATTTCACGATTCGGAAAGCCGAACAACCCTGATTTATGATTGGCGGGCACCTATTTCGAGTATGTTCTACGATTACGAATTGGGTGAAGCATCTTATCAATCCCCATCGGAAGAGATAAAAGGAGATATTTCATTGAAACGCCAATACCGGATTCGGGCTGGAAAGATGGAATTCATGATCGAAAGTGCGCTGACCGTCCACGATGATATTCTGCAAAAGGAACTGAGTGCTAATGCAGATGATAAGATGAAGAACATCGTTGCCACCATCCAGCGGGAGCAGAACCGGATTATCCGTAATGAGGAAGCCCGGACGCTCATCATTCAGGGTGTAGCGGGTTCGGGTAAAACTTCTATTGCCCTGCACCGCATCGCCTACTTGCTGTATGCTTTTCAGGGCAGTATCTCTTCAAAAGACATCTTGATTATTTCTCCGAACAAGGTGTTTGCCGATTACATCTCTAACGTGCTGCCCGAACTGGGCGAAGAAACCGTACCGGAATCCAGCATGGAACAGATACTTTCCGAAGTACTGAATCACAAATACAAATACCTTAGTTTTTTTGAGCAGGTGAATGAACTACTGACAAAACCAACACCGGACTTTATTGAGCGAATCGAATATAAATCATCTTTCTACTTCATCGCCAGTCTGGATCGCTTTATTCTGCACATCGAAAACCACTACTTTAGAGCAGAGGATGTGAAGCTAACTAAACATATCACCGTCCCGGCTGAATTTATCGAAGAGCAATTCCACCGCTTCAACCGCTACCCCATGCGCCAACGGTTCGAGGCAATGACGGATTATATTCTCGACATGATGAAAGTACAATATACTTTCACGGTGACGACTGCCGAACGGAATTTCCTTAAAAAAGAGATGAAGCGAATGTTTGCCGGAAACAATGATCTGCAAGTCTATAAAGATTTCTTCGCATGGATGGATAAGCCGGAACTGTTTAAAATGCGGAAGAACCGCACACTTGAATATGCCGACTTAGCACCATTGGCATATCTGCATATCGCTTTGGAAGGTGGTACAAAGAACTATGTTAAACATTTGCTGATAGATGAAATGCAAGATTATTCTCCAATCCAGTATAAGGTAATGCAAAAGCTATTCCCTTGTCGGAAAACGGTGTTGGGCGATGCCAGCCAGTCGGTTAATCCTTACGGTTCGTCTACTGCAGATATGATTCAGAAAGCTCTTGTCACAGGTGAAGTGATGAAGCTATTCAAAAGTTATCGTTCTACTTATGAGATCACTGATTTTGCACAGAAAATACGGACAAATACCGATCTTGAACCAGTCGCACGGCATGGAGAGAAACCGAAAGTATTACAATTTAATAATGAGAAAGAAGAACTATCTGCTATTAAAGAATTAATTGCCACTTATCAGGCATCCGCCTATAAATCGCTGGGGATTATCTGCAAAACCGAATCGCAAGCCCGTGAGATGGCAGATAAATTACAAATTCCTGATATTAATTTCCTATCAAGCCAAAGTTCGGCTTTTGTGCAGGGTATTGTTATCATCTCTGCCCACATGGCAAAGGGTTTGGAATTCGATGAGGTGATTATACCACAGGTGGATGATAGGAATTATCATTCGGAAATCGACCGGAGTATGCTATATGTGGCGGTAACAAGGGCAATGCACCGTTTAACGCTGACATATAGCGGAACAAAACACACGCCATTCATCTAAATTTTCGGCTTACTTTATTGTCATGCGGGAATTAACCTCTATATTTACCGCCATGCGCATAGCAGATTAACGAAATAACGATGAGAGAAAGCAAGATTTTATATCCGTCACCTGTACTTTCCCAATACATTAAATACTATTGGGCGTTAAAGACCGATGAAGTAGAGCCAGTATGATACAGACTATTCCATCGGGGTGAGAATCTAAATATCCAATCAAAAGGTTTACAGCCAAAGAATTTCATCCAGGGACAGTTCTCAACTTATGGAAGTTTGATTTCAGAGGGCAATATTGATATGATTGCCGTTATATTTCATCCTCTGGGGCTAAATCCATTTGTGCGGTGTTCTATGAGTGAGCTTTACAACCATTATATAGATGTAGAAGATTTGGAAGATATTGAACTGAATCACCTGAAACGAAATATTTCTGCCGAACCAGCCGTTGAAACCTGCATCCGGTTGATTGAACGCTTCTTTATGCAACGGTTGGTCGATGCAAATTGTAACTACCAAAGAACTCATCACGCTATCCGTCAAATCATCAATCAACCGCAAATTGACGTGAATACCCTTGCTGAAAGTGCTTGTTTGGGATATAGGCAATTCAAGCGAGTATTTTCCAACTATGTAGGAATGAGCCCTAAAGAATATTATCGGGTAGTTCGCTTTCAGCGGGCACTGTATCTGTTGCAGAATCATCCGGGAATGGAGTTCGTAGATTTGGCTTATTCTTGTGGCTTTTACGATCCTTCGCACTTGGTGAAAGACTTTAAAGAGTTTACAGGCTGTTCGCCTACTCAATATCTATCTTCCCGTTCTCCGTATTCTACATTCTTTTCCGAAGATTGTAGGCTGAATGTTATTAAATCGCATAGTCGTGCGTAGTCATCTGTGATAAAGTCAGTTTTTTACAAGTGGATGATAGGCAAAGAACTTACTTTTGCAGAAGTATTTAAAATTAGAAAGTTATGCAAGAAAGTAATTTTATACATATAACCGCTAGCATTGCACAGGTTATTGAAGCAGAAGAGAAATTGTTAAGTAGTCTGCCCGTAGAGGTTATCACACAAAGACGAAATGCGCAGAATCGCACCATCAAGCAGATTCTCGGTCACTTGATTGATTCGGCATCCAACAATCATCAACGCATGGTTCGGTTGCAATATAGCAAAGACCTACTTTTCTTCCCTGATTACACACAGGATAATAACTTGTGGATAGCTCTGCAAGATTATCAGAATGAAGACTGGGCTAACTTAATCCAGTTGTGGAAGTGTTACAATCTGCACATCATCCAAATAATTAACTCGGTAGATAAGAACAGGCTGGATAGTTACTGGTGCGACTTTACAGGAGTAAAGGTAACACTACAAGAAATGATAGAGGGATATTTGGGACATTTGCACTTGCATATAAAAGAAATCCATGAATTGATAGATTGAATTTATTAATTTTTCATACATTTGCGCTATATCAACTCACAAATAGTATTCACTTCTTATGAAACTCTGTATATAGCTACGCTCCTGCGAATAGCCCCATTCAAGAAAGCTATTCAGCTATTTGACAAATAACGATTTATTTGCCACAGAGATTTTATATCCTTTTATTTATGAATTTACGAGCTGGCAGACTATATGATGCAGTCTGCTCGTGTCGTGCTATTTTGCAGTTGAGCAATGAATTATACATATAAACAAATCTGGCTTATCAACTTTCCGGTAATGATGAGCATCTTAATGGAGCAGTTAATCAATATAACGGATGCTGTCTTTTTAGGTCACGTAGGCGAGGTGGAGTTGGGAGCATCCGCTATTGCCGGAATTTATTATCTGGCAGTCTATATGTTGGGCTTTGGGTTTAGCATCGGATTGCAAGTAATGATTGCCCGAAGAAACGGGGAGCTGAATTATAAGGCAACCGGAAAGACTTTCTTTCAGGGGCTATTCTTTTTATCGGGATTAGCCGTTTTGCTTTGCCTATTGATTCATGCCGTTTCTCCTTATCTATTGAAACGATTAATTTCCTCGCCGGAGATTTATCAAGCGGTAGTCCGCTATTTAGACTGGCGCAGCTTCGGGCTGTTGTTCTCATTTCCTTTTCTGGCTATCCGGTCTTTCTTCGTTGGAATAACGCACACGAAAGCCTTATCGTGGTCGGCTGTTACTGCGGTGGCGATTAATATCCCGCTGAATTACTTCTTAATATTCACACTGGAATTAGGTATTTCGGGAGCAGCCATCGCTCCATCTTTAGCAGAAATGGGTTCTTTGATTGTGCTTTGTCTCTACACAAAAGCGAAGATTGACAAAGAAAAATACGGATTGAAGCCCGTGTATGATGGACAGTTACTTATCAAAGTCCTGAATCTGTCTGTGTGGAGTATGCTCCATGCTTTTATCAGCGTAGTTCCTTGGTTTCTATTTTTCGTGGCAATCGAACATTTAGGGAAAACAGAGTTGGCTATTTCCAATATAACCCGAAGCGTATCAGCAATATTTTTCGTAATTGCCAATTCCTTTGCTGTCACTACAGGTTCATTAGTAAGTAATGCTATTGGAGCCAGGGCGAGAAATGAACTTTTCCCGATCTGCCACAAGGTTCTGAAATTAGGTTATGCCGTTGGCATCCCATTCGTAGTAGTAGCTTTACTCTGTAACCGTTGGATTGTCAGTTTCTACACCGATAATGAGCTATTGATAGAATTAGCATTTGCTCCTTTCGTGGTGATGCTATTGAATTACACGTTTGCACTACCCGGTTATGTATATCTCAATGCGGTCGGAGGAACGGGGAAAACCAAAATCACCTTTCTGTTTCAGGTAACAACCACCTGTGTGTATTTAGTGTACCTCTATTGGTTGAGCTTCTGTATAAAAGCATCTTTATCCCTCTACTTGACGGGCAGAATACCTGTTTGTGATTCTGCTGGCACTTCAATCTATCATTCATCTAAAAAGTAAACACTATTAAAGCGAATCAAGTTATGATGACAAAAATATATCCTCGCACCGGAGATCAGCAAACAGTCTATCTGAATGCCGTGATTAAAGATCCACAAATTGAGGTAGGTGATTATACTATTTACAATGACTTTATAGCTGATCCCTTGCTGTTTGAGAAGAACAATGTGCTTTATCATTATCCCATCCATCGGGAGAAGTTAATCATTGGCAAGTTCTGTTCTATTGCCTGTGGCACGAAGTTTCTGTTTAATTGTGCGAATCATACATTGAAATCTCTGTCTACCTATACCTTCCCTCTATTCTATGAAGAATGGGAATTGGAAAAGTCGAATATTACTACTGCATGGGACAACAAAGGCAATATTGTAATCGGCAATGACGTATGGATCGGCTACGAAGCTGTGATTATGGCAGGGGTTCATATCGGTGACGGTGCTATTATTGCCGCACGTGCCGTAGTGACCAAAGATGTTCCGCCTTATACGATTGTGGGTGGAACTCCTGCCAAAGAAATACGAAAACGCTTCGATGCAGAGGTAATCGAACAACTGCTAACACAGAAATGGTGGGATTGGTCTACCGATAAGATACATCAGTGTTTGCCATATATTGCAGAGGGTAAACTAGATGAATTACTTGCCATGAAGAAATATAGATTATGAACTATATAAAGAAACGATTGACAAGGATTGATGCAAGTTTCAGTTCTTCTATATAGCTACATTTCGCTATTTTAGAACTCATGCCAGTGGATTATATTTGTAAGAAGCAGGAATTTGAAGTTCACCATTTCTGGAATTGCGACCAATAAGGCTGAATACCCCTTGAATCATTCTGATTAGCAGAGGAACTACAAACAAAACAAAAAATCATTCAGCATACAAAGCTAGTGCTTTGATATATATAATTTATTCACAATTAAATTTTATGCCTATGAATGATTTATTGAGAACGAGTTTTTTTCATCTTACTGGCTGATACCTCACAAGAAGTTATTAACACAGAAATGCAAGATGCTTATGAAGATTTTGTGAAGCAAATAGTAACAATTAGCCATTCGGAAGACTATACTCATGTCTTCCGGATGCTTAATCTCACCCGTATTGAGATAGCCCCTTTAAAGGGTTGTATCAGGATGGGCTGGGGGGGAAATACGCTTAAAAATCTATACATTCATAAAGCATTATCCTTAATTGGTGCAGAATTAGAGTTACTCAATCTGAAAACTACCCATCCCGAACAGTTTAATTCACCTGTGTCTACCGAGTTCAAGTCAGACCTATATGTACTCCCAAAGTCTAAAGAATTGGGGATTATAGGTATTGCTGAAATTGTACTAGCTCTGTTTCTACTGGGAAAAATCGTTGGGGAAAATGGAACGCCAGTCCCAAAAATTCAGTTGGCTCGTGGCTTTGGGCAGCTTTTCAATCTGAAATTTGGTAGTATCTACGATAAGATCGGTAAAGTGTTTACTCGTAAACCGTACAATCTTACTAAAACTTTGGACGCTTTGCGAAATACTATTACCAGAGAAGACCGTAAACGCAAGAACAAATAAAGATTAGAAAAGATAATTTTGCAAATCGTTTATTTATAGCAGTTTATAAACCATTTTTCGGGGAGTAGTTACCTACTCCTCTTTTTTTGCAACCTTGTTTTGTAAAACTTTGCTTCATCAATCGATTGAAAACAATAATGTTGAACTAAAAATTGAAGTAAAATGTATATAGACAACGAAAACTTCGAGAAGTGGATGGAGAAGCTATCCAAGAAACTCACCGAGATCGGGCAAGACTTGAAATCTCTTATTAATACTGATACTGTATTCGATGAAAACGAAAGGCTGTTGGATAATCAAGACTTAGCCTTTCTGTTGAAAGCATCTTTCAGAACCCTACAACGCTATCGGGCGAAAAACGTATTATAAAGCCAGCGATATCCGGGCTTTTGTTCGTGAATAGGCCGATTCTCAAACCTACAAACAGTTCGAAAAAGCAAATCAGTTTGCTTCACCTATCGATTTAGCGTGTTACAAGAACACGCTATAATGACACCTGTAATAAGCATTTCCTTTTCAATGCTTATTATCAGGTATTGATCTGTTCATATTTCTATAAAAAAGTAATTACCGTGCCAAACAGCAGTCGAAAAACGATATTCACTACCATTTCCATAGACAAGGAAACGGTAGCTTTGGTAGAGAAGATATGCAAACGCTATTCCCAGAAAAAGAGAAAGTTGTAAAGTTGGCGTTCAGATATATAGATAAGGTACATATCAACCCATCCGAAGCCCCTAAATCCGTAAAATCGGAACTGGCGAAAATAAATAAGGGACAGGATGATATTATCCGATTCATCCGTCACTATGAGGAAGAACAACTGAATCCCATGATACGGGTAACAAATTCTATCGCTTTGCGTTTCGATGTCATCGGTAAAACTTTGGAAACTCTTATGGATAAGCAATTGATGAAAACGACTGTAAATGACGAGTTATCCTCCGAGAAAAATATGCCGGAAAGAAAAAGCGTTTTGAGACAGGAAAATTACTTAATAATCCCTTTGAAAACGTTTTTTGGAGACACTCTGGGGGGAGGATATGCATTTGCGTTTTGCAGTAAGCCGATACATAACAAGTAATCATGCCCCTTAAGATTGCAGACGAAGGAACGCAAGAAAGATAAAAATACACGCTATTTTCATCCGGACATATATAAACTATGAAGATATTTATGTAATTCTGGAAAACTTTTGTTTGTGCCTTATACAAAGGACTTTGGGAGAATTACCCAATTTTGGGGTAATGATTTGGCAACTGTACTATATGCTACGTTCTGCTCTGATATGCTTTCAAGTCACTCGTTTTCGAAACAAAGGTAATCATTTTATTTGAAAGGGTATATAACAATAAAGGAGTACCCCACTTTTTATAGTAGTTTTATAACTTTATTTACAGTATTTATTCATAAGTGGTTTTATATCTGTTCTTCCCAACTGATAAGCCTCTTCTAAATGGGCACAAGCACTTGCCTTTTTATTTGCTTTTATTTCCTGTAGTGCAAGATTGACAAGTGTTGCTTCCAAATCAAAATTTTGCTGAACAGCCTTATTATAGAAATAAATGGACTGTTCATAATTATTCAATTCTCCATAAATATATCCCAAGTTATAATATGCACCGCCAAAATTAGGTTCAATCTCAATACATGTATGGAAGACTTTTATTGCTTCGTTAAACTTCTGCATATCTATTAGTATGGCTCCTTTTAAATTGTAATATTCAACTTCCGCAGGATTTATTTCAATCGCTTTAGACACAGCACTCAAAGCTTCCTTTGTCTTTTGTATATCAGATAATATCTGTGCTACATTATACTGAATACCGTCATCTTCTGGCTTTAACTCTACCGCTTTTTGAGCATACTTATATGCGTTTTGTAAATTTCCACTATTGCCTTCTATAATCGCTAAATTAATATAGGCGGGAACACTCTTTATAGAATACGGCTCTATCTTGATAGCTCTTTCAAAGTACTTTTTGGCAGAGTCTGGCTGGTTCAAATAAAGAGCATAAATCTGCCCTATGTTGAAGTTGTTAGGTGCATTATAAGGGTCAAAAGTAAATGATTTCTTTGCGTTAGAATAAGCCCTTTCCACATCTCCTTGTTCCAAATAAATAGTCGCCATATTAGCAAGAGTTTCTACATTGTCGGGGGCTATCTTTACCGCTTTATTCAATAAATCCAATGCGTCTTGTGGATTTTCTGCCAAATTAGCAAGTCCTACGTATGCATTTGCTTTTATATTATCGTTTTCGTTTGATAAAGCTAAATGATAATTTTCCTTAGCTCTAACTTTGTCATTTAATTCATATAAAATAGAGGCTTTATTGATGTATGCTTCTGCTATTTCTTCATCGGATAACGTTTCTTGATGGGCAATGAAATAATCTACATCTTTCAATGCTTCTTCCAATAATCCCAAACTCAATTTGGCAACAGCTCTTTGATGATAGGCAAATAAAATACTTTTCTCACTTTCGTTTAATTCAATGATTTTGTTCAGATCATTAATCTCTGCATCATATTTTGACATTATATCGTAGATTGCTGCTCGGAAAGTATAAAAGCTGCTACTATCGGGATGCTCCTTTATAGCATCGCTAATTTCAATCAAGGCAAGTTCAAACTGATTGTTATTCCAGTATTCTTTTGCTTTCTCTTTGGAACTCTTATGCTGGCATGACGCCAGCATAAAAATAGCGGATAAGATAAATATATATTTCATAACATGTTGTTTTATAATTATTCAATCGAATATTGACGCAATACCCATCACAATCAAGGAAACAATAAAATGTCCTATCTTGGTTAAAATTCCCCATACGATTAGGAAACCTACTGCACTCCAAAAACTATTCGGCTCAGTCCATTCCCACGCTAAAAATCCACTACCGACAAATACTGCCGCAGTTGCGGAATATAATAATCCCGCAATGATACATCCGTTACTTGAATCACTCATGTTTTGTTGATTTTAATATTGATAATTTAATGGTAAACAAGATTGCTGCAATGATGTCTATTGGCATCCAAATAGCTTTATCATGCAGATAAACAGGAATAATAGGATTAAAGACGATAGCAATAAGTCCAAAAGCTACTCGCCAAAAGTTCAAATCCTTAACAGGCTCATTCACTATGATACATACTGCACCTATGGTTATAATTATTCGAACAAACGTATAGTACCCAATAGGCAAATCTCCCATGCACAAAAGCAGCAAGACTATACAAAGTGACAATAAGTATTTCATAGGAATCAAGAGGAAAGACCAGCAATAAACAATCCACCCCACAAAAGACAAATAATTTGTCCTAAACAACCGGCTTTTCCGCTGATATAATCCAAAGGCCAAAAAGGTCCGGTTAATAAAGCCAGTATTACATAAATAACAATAGCTGCGATAAGCATAACTTCAAATCCTCCAATATCTCCCTCCAGCTCCAAGGAAGACCTTACTTTTTAACTACGAAGCGTGGAACTGCAATGCCACATCTAAGTTGGAGGTCGTAGGAAAAACCTTTAGTACGGATATGGTAATAGCAGCCCACGCTATAGCGTGAGAACCACTATGCCTCCTCTCGTACTAAGTCCGAAATTTCCTACGTTTCCAACTTACAAGATAAGCATAACGCTTCTTCTTTTTTCGTATGTCTTGGAAAGAGTTACCTCAATCCAAGTACAAAAGTATGAAAAATCCGTGATATACCTTAAATCATCACGGATTTTTTTGATTTACAGTTTCATACTTCTATTCTGTCTTGGCTTCGGTATTCCGATGACTTCTCTGAACTCATGCATCTTCTTTCTGAACCAGTTCACGTGTGAAACTCCATCTATCTTGAAATCGAATTTACCGCTTTCATCCTGTTTGATGGAGCAGACGGAATGTCGGGTATCAAAACTTCGATTAAACTCGGAAGAATAGAGTTCACCTTTTATCCCGACTTCCTTGAACTCACACAGTCTTCTGATTATCCCGTCATTAAAGCCTAAACGTTCACGCAGGAAGTTTATTACAGGCATCAGCTTCTCCACATACGGGAAATAGAGTCTGACAAAATCCGTAAACTCCGACAGCTTGCGGTGCTGTTGCTCGTAAGCGTTTCTTATCTCCTGTATCTGTTCGGCTTGTTGCCGTTCCCGTTGTCGGGCTTCGTCTTCAAGTTCAAGGATGCGGTCTTGCAAGTCCTCGTTCCTGCGTTCCAACGATTTCATTCTTCCACTTCCGAAAAGAGAGCCCACACTGCTTGCAAGGGCGGTTGCCGTATCGGTGACTGCGCTTTTGAGCTTGTCGGTACGGATTTCCGCTTTCACCTGCTTCAGTTCCTCCTGCGCCTCGGCTTTCTTCTCCTGTAACAGTCTGGTTTCGGTTTCAAGGGTTTCATTTTTCTTTTTCAAGTCCCGATAATACTGCATGGTGGTAGTGTGCCGTGCTTCCGAGCCCCGTACCCCACGTTGCAATCCGTATTTCGTCATCACCCTTGCGTAATTGTCGTGGTAGGCAATCAGGGTCTGGCGGTTGAACAGGTCATCGGCACACAAACGGACGGAATTTGTTTTCTTGCGGTACTTGCGCTTACCGTCCGTCTGTTCTTTCTTGGCTTTGCGCCTTTCACCCGTCACGATGGGAACAACGGCTGCGTGGATGTGCGGAGTCTTCTCGTCCATGTGCAGATGTGCGGCAACCACATTGTCTTTGCCGAATGTGGCTTGCAGCCATTGGATACTGTCGTTGCACCATTCGTCGAGCTTTTCTTTTTCCTGTATGTACATCATGTCCTCGTGCGTACCCGACAAAACCACCCGAACGACACGGACTTGGTCGTGCGTGATTTTCCGTCTGATGTCTGCCGTGTTCAGTCTGTGGGCAATCGCTTCATCCCTGCCGTGAACGCCATCGGGGTATTCGACAAGCACCCTGTTCAGATGTGTCCTTGTCGGGTCTGCATTTTTAGGTATTATCTTTCTCTCTATATGGTCGGACTGCGTGGTGTCCGATGTACCCTTTGCTTTCTTAATGTCCAATGAAAAATATCCCATATCATTACTGTTTTTGCGGTTATCGTTATGTTTCTTCTCTCTGCCTGTGGCATCGGTTCACAGGGTTTATTATGCAAATGAGTCCTTGCTGCACTCGGCATAATCCAAACGAGTTTGGCTTCTGCCCTCGTTTGCACAGGGTTTCCAAAGGGATTTCCCTTTGGCTCGATAGGGTGTTTTTAGCGTTACGGAGTAATGCGTGAAGAAAACGCCCTATTGAGCTATGGTATTTCTGTCTAAATACCTTGGGAGAGCGGACGTGCATATTACAGATGAAATCCCCCTTTCTTTTTCGGTGGCTGCATCATCCGCCTTGCGGATTGGACTTGCTTCTTCTCCTTTATCGGCTCTGCCGATTGGGACAAGGGCTTACCGCACAGGTAGTCGTTCAAGTCCTTATAATCACGATAGTACATTGACTTGTCAAGCATCCGTTCCCCGAACTTCTCTTTCAGCTTCTTGCAAGTGTTCCGTCCTGCCGTGTCGTTGTCAAGGAAACAGCCGATTTGGGTGTAGGTTTCCAATAAGTTTTCCGCTTTCGCAAGATTGGAAACGGAGTTCAATATGATATAGTCCTGTGTGTCCAATCGCGGGTGTTGCGGATTGTTTTCTACTCGGATGGTAAGGAATGAGAGGTAATCCATGAACCCCTCGAACAGGTAACACATACATCGTTGTCCGCCCTGCTGTCGGATATGGGTGATGTCTTTCGGGGCGACACATCCCTTGAAGTATCTGTTGCGCACTTCATATCCTCCTGCCATGTTCGGAAAGCCGATGGCAAAATAGGGTTTGTCGGCATTCATAAACCGAAGCTCCCTGCATTCTCTTTTGGCAAGTCCGATGTTTATTCCCCTTTCTTGCAGATAGGCTATAAGAGCAGGGGAGGACAATTCTCCAACCTTTAATCCCTGATAAGGCTGATTGTCGGAATGCTGTCTGCCAAAAGAGAACGATGCAGGGCGGATGTATGCTGTCCGCTCCTCTATGCGTCTCAACAGATAGGCTACATCTTCCGAACGGTAGAGTTCCGCTGCCAATGCAATGATATTACCGCCTTTGCCGATGCCGAAGTCATACCATTTCTCAAGCTCGGTGTTTACCTTGAACGATGCGTCCGTTTCTTCCCGTAACGGTGATTTGTACCACAGGTTCCTGCCTTGTTGCTTTACAGGCGTATAGCCCAGACTTTGCAGATAGTCTGCCAGTTTGATTTGCTTTACATCTTGGATTGTCATATTGCATACGGTTTTGAAGTTGATGAAAATTTGTTGATTTGATGAGCTGTTGATGTAATATGTTTATATACAGCCTTATAACCTCTCAACATCTTCTCAACAAACCGCTCACCAAAAGAGAAATCCACAAACGGGTGTCGGTGGTCTCTCAACTTCTCTTTTGGCTTGTTGAGATTTTGTTGAGAATGTATATCGTTTATTGTCAGTGTATTTATACCCATATTCAACAATTCAACAGAAAAATGATAGTGTTACAAGGATTCAAGTTGCTCCCTTGTGACTGTGTAGAAGCGTCCCACTCTCCTTATCGGCTCATACCGACACTCCCGATTGCAGTTGAACTGGTAGGTGGTATAAGTCAGTCCGTTTGGCGCAGGGGTCAGTTTCCAACATTCCTGCAACACTTTTCGGACTTGGTGTTTCTCCACCTTTACCTGTGAGTGTACCAGCAAAAGAAGAATGTCGCTGTAACAGAAAGAGAATGTATCCGTGCCGACACTGTCCATGATGTCAAGGACAAGTTCGTGCATTTCTATCTCCAACCGGTTGCGGTTGCTGCGGATAATCTTCTGCAAGGCTTCTGTATGCAGTAATGTGGGGTTGAACCACATTCGGCTTTCCTTTTCGGTGGACAGTTTTCTGTGTTGCAGGAAATGGAGAAAGGCGGGTATCTCCGCTTTCAGTTTTTGCAGGAAGTCGGTATCATCGGACTGCAAGCGGTTTATCTTGCGCACCCAATAGCGTGTTTCCCCTGCGTCTATGATTACGGGCAGATGCTCGTTGTTGGAACACAGCACGAATTTGGCGAAGAACGCAATCTCGTCACGGTCTTTGCCTTTGGCTTCCACCTTATAGGAAAGTGTGGTGCTGAGGTTCTTCAACCGCTCGCTATCCTCCCTGCGGTTGAGCAGCACCTCATCCACCACGATAAGCAACTTGCCAGCCCAGTCGGAATTGAACTGGCTGCGGAAATCCTCGTTGGTGTTGAAAGTCACATTGTTCTGAAAAAGGGCTTTCAGAAAGTTCAGGAAGGTGCTTTTGCCCGTGTTGCGTTCTTCCGACACCAACAGCAGGATAGGCAACTTCTGAATCGGTTGCAGGTAGAGCAGTTGCAGATAGTCCATCCCCAACTCGTATTGTTCCCCGAAGATGTGCCGTACCAAAGATTGGATATGCGATAAATCGCCCTCCTGCGGTCGGTGGTCTATCGGTTCGTAAAGGTTAAGGAACTTGCCGACCACGGAACGGTAGCCGATGTGTTCGGGTACGGTGCAGAAGCCGTCATACTTGGGAACGCTGCCGATGTAATCCTTGCCGTAATCCTGTCGCAGGGTCTCGTTGTTCCATGCGATGCGTTTCTTCACATACCCTCCGTTCAGTCTCGGTTGCTCCACAATCTTGTAGAGCGTTGTCCCGACACGGATAAATTTTTCCTTTGCCATGCCGCCATCCGATGGCGGTCTGTGGCTGTCCTGTTGTTCGATAGCTGACATAATCAAATGGTTTTAAGTTTGAAAATTACCAGCTGCAAAAATATAATCAATTATCGGATAGGTTGTTATGCAAAACACGGCAGAATGGTGACAAATAGCCCCCGAAACAAAAACTTTCAATGGCTTGGGGCAGGAAACGGGTTGTGCAAACGGAAAAACTCCCGAAAAGCAAATGTCGGATTACGCTTTTCGGGAGAAAAAATCAGAGCGTCTGTCGTTCTGTCGTACTGACTTAATGAATTACTGACTTACCGAGTGAATAATGTCAGGCATTCAGCTACGAGAAGTATTCGGATTTGGATATACCGTTGGTATTCAGCGAGAAGAAGATGCTTGTTTTCTCTTTTCGCAGGTACAGTCTTTCAAGAACGGCATTGCGTACCCGTTCCGCTCCGAATGTGCCGATATGGAAAGCGAGGGCAACTATCGCTTCAAGGTTGTAAACCTCCATACTGCAATTATCGGATACCCGTATGCTTCGCCTTATCCCGTATTCCCTTAAAACTCCGCTCTTGCAAAGAGCCTTCAGCCCTGCACGGAATGTCGGGGCGGTTACTCCGAACAGGTCGCAAAGTTCCCATTCGCTCATGGCGGTTGCGCTAATGTCGGTCGGCAAGGTAATGTTGCCGTTGCCGTCCGTTGTGATGATGCTTCGTTTCATGGCTATGCTTGGTTATGGGGTTACACTTCCGAACGATGCGTTCAGCTTGTTGCCGAACATCGTCAGGTCATTGTCAAGTTTCTGCGTGGTTATCTTCGCATAGATTTGAGTCGTGACAATGTTCGTGTGTCCCAGAACACGGCTCACGCTTTCAATGGGCATCCCCTTGCTAAGAGCCAGTGTTCCAAACGTATGACGTGCGCAATGGTAGGAGATTTGCTTCTCTATTCCGCATTCCGCCATTACCTTTTTCAGTTGTTTGCACATCGTCCAATAGTTGATTTTCCCGAAAACTAGCTTGTCTTCCGACAGATACTTGTACCGTTCGATTATCTGCAAGGGAATATCCAGCAGCTTCACTTGGAACGGGACATTTGTCTTGTGCCGTTTCGACAATATCCATTTCTCACCGTTCACCTCCACTATTTCGTCCGTTGTGAGTTCTTTCATATCCACGAAAGACAAGGCGGTGAAGCAGGCGAAAATGAACAGATCCCGCACCAATGTGAGGGTGGGGTTGTCAAACTCGTGCGCCATGATTCTTTTGATTTCGTCCTCTGTCAGATACTCCTGTTCCTTAACATTCGGGCTGATATGGAACTGCGCAAACGGATTTCTCGGTATCAGTCCGTTATAGTGCGCACGCATGACCACGCCTTTCAGCCACATGCAGTTCAGCCAAATGGTGGCGTTTTTCAGTCCCCGTTCAGCCGTAAGATAAGCCGCAAACTCCTTGATGAAGTCGGGTGTAAGTTCCAGCATGGACATGTCTGTCCGTTTGTAGAATGACTTGATAAAGGCTGCGACATAGTTCCTTGCCCTTACCATGACCTTGTACGTGCCGATGCTGCGGTCTTTACCGACACGTTTCAGAAAGTTGGCGCAATCCTTGTCAAAAGCCTTTATCAGTGTCTCATACTCGCTTCCTACCCCTTGGTAGGCATTGCGCACCATTTCAGCCGTTACGTATGCCTCTCGGTCGGATATGCGCTGATAGTGCTTGATGATTTGCGCCTTGATGTTGTCCAATGCCAGATTGATGTTCCGTGCTTCGGCGCTCTTGCCTTTGGCTCGGTTGCCTTTCGCATCCCAAAGGGTTTTCGGGATGGTCTGCTTGCAACTGAACTGCGCCACAGTACCGTTGATTGTCACTCGTCCCATGATGGGGACAATACCGTCTTTCTCCTTGCTGCCGTTCACGTAGAACAGCACTTTGAATGTACTTCTTGCCATACTCGTTTTTTGTTTGCAAAGTTAAATATCAACGAGTTAGACCTTGATACGCAAATCGGTGACAAACGGTGCAATAGCATCTCTCATATGTTAAATCTTACTCTTTCACGGGTAATGATTTGCAAACCATTCTTCTTCTTAAATCCGCTTTTCTTTGCGTTTTCCGATTTTTCGGCTTGTCATCATTTGACACCGTAACAACTCTGATATTAAGTCGTTTAGCGTCATTTCTCCCGTTTTTCGAGGTTATTCCAGAGATTTTTCGTAAGTTTGTCCACGAAGAAAAATGATCATATAAATACACACAATTTGAAACATGGCAGACGACAAGAAAATTATTTTCTCGATGGTAGGCGTGAGTAAAGTCTTTCCGCCTCAAAAACAAGTATTGAAAAATATTTACCTGTCCTTTTTCTATGGAGCAAAGATCGGGATCATTGGTTTGAATGGTTCTGGTAAATCTACATTGCTAAAAATTATTGCCGGCGTCGAAAAAGAATACCAAGGAGAAGTAGTATTCTCACCCGGATATTCCGTCGGATATCTAGAGCAGGAACCGAAACTGGAACCGGGCAAAACAGTAAAGGAAGTCGTACAGGAAGGCGTACAAAATATTGTGGACACCCTCAAAGAATATGAAGAAGTAAACGAAAAATTCGGCGATCCCGAAATACTCGAAGATCCAGACAAAATGGACGCACTGATCAACCGGCAGGCCGAATTACAAGATAAGATAGATGCAACTGATGCATGGAACCTCGACAGCCGCCTAGAAAGAGCGATGGACGCTTTACGCTGTCCTCCTGAAGATCAGGTGGTCGATACGCTGTCGGGAGGCGAACGCCGCCGTGTGGCTCTCTGCCGTTTGCTGTTACAACAGCCGGACATCCTATTGCTGGACGAACCGACCAACCACTTGGATGCTGAGTCGATCGACTGGTTGGAGCAACATCTACAACAATATACGGGTACGGTTATCTGCATCACGCACGACCGTTACTTCCTCGACCATGTGGCCGGATGGATTCTGGAACTGGATCGCGGAGAAGGTATTCCCTGGAAAGGAAACTACTCTTCTTGGCTGGATCAAAAGACCAAACGTATGGCACAGGAGGAGAAACAAGCAAGTAAACGCCGTAAGACACTGGAACGCGAACTAGAATGGATCAACATGGCCCCGAAAGCTCGTCAGGCAAAAGGTAAGGCCCGTCTGAATTCGTATGAAGCCCTTTTGAACGAAGACCAGAAAGAACGCGAAGCCAAACTGGAAATCTTTATCCCGAACGGTCCGCGCTTAGGGAACAAGGTGATCGAGGCCCAGCATGTAGCAAAAGCATTTGGCGACAAACTGTTGTTTGATGACCTAAATTTCATGTTGCCGCCGAACGGAATCGTCGGCGTGATCGGTCCGAACGGAGCAGGTAAGACTACACTGTTCAAGATGATCATGGGAATGGAAAGTATCGACAAAGGTTCTTTTGAAGTGGGCGAAACGGTAAAGGTCGGTTATGCAGACCAGACACATAAAGATATCGACCCGAAGAAGACCGTTTATCAGGTTGTTTCCGGCGGACAGGAGTTCATCCGCGTAGGCGGCAAGGAAGTCAACTCCCGCGCTTACCTCTCCAAATTCAATTTTGCGGGAGCCGACCAGGAAAAACTTTGCGGCGTACTCTCCGGTGGTGAACGGAATCGCCTGCATCTGGCTCTAACGCTGAAGGCCGAGGCGAATGTGTTGCTGCTCGACGAACCGACCAACGATATTGATGTGAACACACTCCGGGCACTCGAAGAAGGATTGGAGAACTTCGCCGGTTGTGCGGTCGTCGTTTCTCACGACCGTTGGTTCCTCGACCGTATCTGTACGCATATCCTTTCGTTCGAAGGGGATTCAAATGTCGTGTTCTACGAAGGTTCCTATTCGGAGTATGAAGAGTACAAGCGCAAATTATTGGGCGACGTGGAACCAAAACGTGTCCGTTACCGTAAACTTATTGTTGATTAATCGTATAAATAATTAATATTATAAGACCATGAAAAAAAGAATGTTATCGATGGCAGTAGTAGCTGCCGCCTTTTTGTGTTTCGGAAGTGACGCGAGTGCACAGAAAACAACCAAGCTGTTCAACGGAAAAGACCTTTCCGGCTGGAACTTCGTTGTCGATAAGAACTCCGTCCCAGCCGAACAGGTATATTCCGTGAAAGACGGTGTCATCAACATCACAGGACAGCCATTCGGATACATGTACACGAAAGAAAAATACGGAGATTATAAACTGCATGTAGAATATCGCTGGCCAAACGGCAAGGAAAAGGCGAACAGCGGTATCTTCCTGCTAATTGAAGAGCCGAAAAACCCGTTTCCGAACGGTATCGAATGCAACCTGATGCTTGATAATGCCGGCGATTTCGTCCTGCTCGGCGGTTCGGATCTGGCTGAATACCAGAATAAGCCAGGCCAACCCCGCCCCTCTTTCCCGAAAATCCAGAAGGCGAATCAAGACAGCGAGAAGCCTGCCGGTGAATGGAATGAAGCTAATATCTTCGTAAAAAACGGTGTCATCACGGTCTATATCAACGGCGTTTACCAGAACACCGGGACAAACAAGGTAAAGGAAGGTTACATCGGACTGCAAAGCGAAGGCAAGGAAGTACAATTCCGTAATGTGACAATCACTCCGTGGTAAACAACTATACTTATTTTAAAACACCTATGTTTTGCATTCAAAGCATAGGTGTTTTGCATTCAAATCATATATGTTTTGGAAAGGTGTTTCTTGGGTTTCCATAAAAACATATCGTTTCTTTGCTATCTTTACAACATTCTCACGGATATTCCGGTTCTTTTTTAAATTATATCACTATGGATAATCGTTTCTTGGACCTTATAGAGAGAAGCATAAAGGAGCATTGGGACCTCCCCGCCTTCTCCGATTACAATGGACATACCTTCCATTTCAAAGACGTCGCACGGCGGATAGAAAAGTTTCACATCCTACTGGAACATGCCGGTATCAAGAAAGGCGACAAAGTGGCCATCGTCGGACGCAACTCCTCCAACTGGGCAATCTGCTTTTTCGGAATATTGGCTTACGGGGCTGTTGCCGTGCCGATCCTGCACGAGTTCAAACCCGACAATATCCATCACATCGTCAACCATTCGGGAGCAAAAGCCGTACTGGCAGGCTCCAGCAACTGGGAGAACATGAACGAAAAGATGATGCCGGATGTCAAGCTATTCATGATGCTGGACAACTTCTCCATTATCGATTGCAAAAATAAGGAGGTACGCACCATACGCGATCGCATCAACGAATATTTTGGCAAGAAATATCCCCGTTCTTTCACCGCCAACGATGTGAAATATCATATCGAAGACCCGGAGGAATTGGCTGTTTTGAACTATACGTCCGGCACGACCAGCTTCTCGAAAGGAGTCATGATCCCCTACCGCAGTTTGTGGAGCAACACACAGTTCGCCTACGACCGTCTTCCTTTCATACATCCAGGAGACAACATCGTCTGTATGTTACCGATGGCGCACATGTACGGGTTAGCGTTCGAAGTGCTGAACTCCGTCAACAAAGGCTGCCACGTTCATTTCCTGACACGCACGCCGAGTCCAAAAATCATCGCAGAGGCATTTGCGACGGTTCGACCGGCGCTGATCCTTGCCGTGCCACTCATTATCGAGAAGATCATCAAGAACAAGGTCTTTCCCGAACTGGAAAAGCCATTGATCAAATTGCTGTTGAAAGTGCCATACATCGACCAAAAGGTACGCGAGAAGATCGCCCAAAAGCTGGAAGCCTCTTTCGGTGGGAACTTCAGCGAAATCGTGATTGGTGGTGCAGCCATCAATAAAGAGGTAGAGACGTTTCTCAAATCCATCGACTTCCGTTATACGGTTGGCTATGGGATGACGGAATGCGGCCCACTGGTTTCCTACGAACAGTGGGACACGTTCAAGCAAGGCTCGGTGGGCCGTGTCGTCGACCGCATGGAAATCCGGATCGACTCGAACGATCCGGAAAACGAAGTAGGCGAAATCCTGGTTCGCGGCATGAACGTGATGTTAGGCTACTACAAGAATCCAGAGGCAACAAAGGCTGTGATGCTACCCGACGGCTGGCTACGGACAGGTGACTTGGGAACACTTGACAAAGACGGTTTCCTTTACATCCGCGGACGAAGCAAAAGTATGATCCTAAGCTCCAACGGACAGAATATCTATCCCGAAGAGATCGAAGACCGCCTAAACAATATGCTGTACGTGGCGGAGTCGTTGATCATTTCTCAGGGAGGTAAACTGGTCGCCCTGATCTATCCGGACTGGGAACAAGTGGACAAGGCAGGCATCCAACACTCCGAAATCGAAGAGCTGATGCAGCAGAACATCGACCAACTGAACACTGAAATGCCCGCCTACAGCAAAGTATCTTGCTTCAAGCTTTATCAGGAAGAATTCGAAAAGACACCGAAACGGAGTATTAAACGATATTTATATCAACCCGCAGAGGAAAACTAAATAAATAAATCGTACCTTTGTTTTCTGTTAATTTACAAACAGCTCATATGAACAAAGGGAAAATTACTGTTGTCGGCATTGGACCGGGAAATCGCGATGACATAACGCCTGCGGCATTATCAGCCATCAGGCAGTCGGATGTGATCATCGGATATAACTATTATTTCCAGTTTATACAGGATATAATTCACCCGGATACCCAATGTATCGATACTGGGATGAAGCGCGAGAAAATACGTGCCGAAGAGGCCTACAAATACGCTTCGGAAGGTAAAACAGTGACAGTGATCAGTTCTGGTGATGCCGGAATCTACGGGATGGCCCCGTTGATATATGAAATGCGGACGATGAAAGAGGCGCCGCAAGTGGAGATCGAGGTAGTGCCCGGTATCAGTGCGTTCCAAAAGGCGGCTTCGCTTCTGGGGGCACCTATCGGGCATGATCTCTGTATCATCTCCCTCTCCGACCTGATGACTCCCTGGCTACGGATCGAAAAACGCATACGGGCCGCCGCTATCGGCGACTTCGTGACAGCCATCTACAATCCGAAAAGCGAAGGGCGCTACTGGCAGTTGCATCGTCTCAAGGAGCTGTTCCTCGAAGAACGTGCACCCGAAACACCGGTCGGCTATGTCCGTCAGGCCGGACGCGAAGAGCAGGTCGTCAACCTGACCACGCTGGCAGAGTTCGACCCTGAGCAGGTCGACATGTTCACTGTCATCCTGATCGGGAACTCGCAGTCATATGAGGCCGACGGTAAATTCATCACACCACGCGGCTATTACGGGGAGATCAAGATGAAAACAGATGTCGGGATCGGCCAGGACATCATGATCCGCAGCTTTCGCACCATCGAGAAAGAACTCAAGAACAAAGAAATACCGCTCGACAAGAAATGGGCTTTGCTCCATGCCATCCACACGACAGCCGATTTCGATATGGAAAATATCCTACGGATCGACGATCACGCGGTGGCTTCCCTTTACGGAAAATTCAGCCGGGGGGAGGTGCGCACCATCATCACAGACGTCACAATGGCTGCTTCCGGCATCCGCAAAGGAGCTTTGCAGCGTATGGGGATCGAGGTGAAATGCTATTTGCAAGACGAGCGCACCGTACAACTTGCAACAGAAAAAGGGATCACCCGCACACAAGCTGGCATCCGGCTTGCCGTACAGGAACATCCCAGCGCTTTATATGTATTCGGCAATGCGCCGACCGCATTAATGGAACTTTGTGACCTGATAAGGAAAGGGAAAGCCATTCCCGCCGGCATTATTGCCGCTCCTGTCGGTTTCGTACACGTACAGGAATCCAAACACATGGTAAAGCCGTTTGTCTCTATTCCTAAACTCATCATCGAAGGACGGAAAGGTGGTAGCAACCTCGCCGCGACTTTGGTAAATGCGATTTTATGCTACAATGATGCAAAACAATTAAAACCAGGTAGAGACGTATGAGAACTCAAGAAATTGTAGAAGCTTACGGCAAAACGCACATCTATATGATCGGGATGGACGACAATCCACAGCCTAAGCATATAGAAGTCATTATCAAAAATGTCAAACACGACAACATCTTCTCCGGAGGGAAGCGGCATTACGAAATTGTGAAACCATTCCTACCCGCCGATGCGGTATGGATCGAAATCAAGGCTCCAATAAATGCCGTCCTTGCGGAATACAGCCGGTTGATCCAGGAAGGCAAAGTGATCGTCTCCTTCGTTTCGGGAGACCCGTTCTTTTTCGGCTTCGCTTCCACCATCCGGAAAAACCTTTTAGGAGTAGGCATGAAAGTGTTTCCCTACTTCAACTCATTGCAGATGTTCGCACACCATGAACAAATTCCGTATGAGAACATGCACGCCGTGTCCGTTACCGGACGACCATGGCACGAACTCGACCGGGCGTTGCTGGAATACCGACCGCTGATCGGTGTGCTAACCGACCGTGTCCATACGCCCAGGGCTATAGCCAAGAGGATGATGGAATATCATCTGGACAGGGATTACACCATGTGGGTAGCCGAACATTTAGGCAACCCGAAGAAAGAGAAAATCTATAAAATCTACTCGATCGAGGAAATCAGCGAAATGAGTTTCACCAATCCGAACTGTGTTCTGCTAATGAAGGCTCCGAACTGCGCATTACAACGACCAGCCTTAGGCATACCTGACACGAAATTTATCTTGCTGAATGACCGGACAAAAATGATTACCAAAGCACCGATACGAGTGATAGACCTAAGCCTGTTAGAACTGCATAACAGCCGCTACTTCTGGGATATCGGCGCCTGTACCGGCTCGGTTTCAATCGAAGCGCGGCGCCAGTATCCTCATCTAGATATCCAAGCTTTTGAAGTGCGGAAAGAGTGCGAGAACATCATCCGGGCAAACACACGGCTGCACAGCGCTCCAGGCATAGACCTGCGTATTGGTAACTTCCTCAATCTGTCAATCGAAAAGAACACGATTGTCGATGCAGTCTTTATCGGCGGTCATGGTGGCAAGCTGAAAGAAATCATCCGCAAGGTAGCTTCCCATTTGAACAGTCTGAACGGCAAGATCGTTTTTAACTCCGTTTCAGAAGAAAGCAGCAAGCTGTTCCGGGAGGCGGTTGCAGAAAACGGTCTGAAACTACATTCAGAAATAAACATTACGCTCGATTCCAATAATCCTATTACAATCCTTTGCGCAACGGGTAAAAATTATGTCTAAAAATACACTGAACATTCTTGTGGTTTCGGCAAGTAGTCTGTCGTTAGCACGCAAAATCCGGGACGAATATCCGGGCAAAACTGTCATCTATTGTAGAGAAGCAGATAACGACATCGAACCAGTCACCTCTTTCAAAGAGCTGACTGGCAATCTTTTCGATAAATCGGAAACGATTGTGTTTATCGGGGCGATGGGTATCTGCGTACGGAGTATCGCTCCCTACATCAAGAGCAAGTACACGGACCCGGCAGTCATCTGCCTCGACAGTACCGGCAAATATGTCGTATCGGTACTATCCGGTCATATCGGTGGGGCGAACGAACTGACACATGAATTGGCCCGCATACTGGACGCCGAAGCGGTTGTCACGACACAGAGTGACAACCAGGGACTTTGGGCACTGGACACCTTCGCGAAACAATATGGCTGGGAACAGGATGTCTACAACCCACAAGAAGGCATAATCAGTTTCTTCCAAACCGATTTCGAGAAGATAGACGAGGAAACGTTCAATGCATCGAGGGAAAAGGCCATGAACGAATGTGTCGCCCGTTTCGTCAACTGTCGACCGACCGCCCTCCTGCTCGATATTCGCACGAAGGAGACGGACTATATGAAGGAAACCTGTCCCCCGCACGTCGATGTCTTTTATAAATATAAAGATATCGACCTCGAAAAATACGAGCTGCTGATCACGGTCAGTCCCACTTACTACCACAAATCCCCTATCCCCTGCCTATCATTCTTCCCGAAAGTGCTTCACTTAGGTATCGGATGTAAAAAGGGATTGACAGACATGAAGTCCGTCCTCACGGACCTGTATATCTGCTCCATTTTCTACAGGTTCAACCTGAAGAGCATAGCCAACGTCTCCTCCATCGACCTAAAGAAAGAAGAACCGATATTAAAGGAACTGGCAGACACCTACCTGCGCAGCCCGTTCAAGACCTATCCGGCAGAGGTACTGGACAAAGTCCCCGTACCCCATCCTTCTTCCACAGTAAAGAAAGCCACCGGGTCGGGAAGCGTCGCGGAGGCAGCGGCCATCCTGAGTGCGGAAGGAGGCCCATTATTGGTGGGAAAACAAAAGGGGCAGACGAAAGACTTCACTTATGCGATAGCCATCAGCAAATCGGCAATACAGGACGAAGAAGATAGTCAGCAAAAAGGGAAACAGGGACATGGACATATCGAAATTGTCGGAGCCGGACCGGGCGATCCAGAACTGATCTCCATCCGGGGCCGGCGGATGCTGGAAAATGCAGACCTGATCCTCTATGCCGGAAGCCTCGTCCCCAAAGAACTCACCCTATGCGCCAAGAAAGGATCGACGATTCGCAGTTCTGCCGACATGAACCTGGAAGAACAATTCGCCCTTATAAAAAAGTTCTATGACAAAGGGAAGTTCATCGTACGCTTGCACACAGGTGACCCCTGCATCTATGGGGCGATACAAGAACAGATGGCATTCTTCGACCGCTATGGCATGAGTTACCATATCACACCGGGAATCTCCTCGTTCCAAGCTGCTGCTGCAGCTCTCCGTTCCCAGTTCACTATTCCTGAAAAGGTGCAAACCATCATCCTGACGCGTGGTGAAGGACGTACCCCCATGCCGGAGAAAGAGCAGCTGCATAAACTAGCCGCCAGCCAAAGCACAATGTGCATCTTCCTGAGCGCCGGCATTGCCGGACAAGTCCAGAAAGAACTTCTGGAACATTACCCGCCAACGACACCGGTAGCCGCCTGCTACAAGTTGACCTGGAAAGACGAACGCATCTACCGAGGCGAATTGAAAGACCTGGAACAGATCGTAAAAGAAAACAATCTGACACTGACGACCTTGTTAGTCGTCGGTGATGCCATAGACAACCGTACGGGGGTATCACGTCTCTACGCCGAGGAGTTCAAGCATCTGTACCGCCGTTAGCGAGGGACCACCTCCTACCTATGAGGCATGAAACCTCATAGCTGCCAGGCAAGTACTCACCAGAGAGGATGCCCCCCTGCGATATTACCGGTAAAGACAAGAGAACAACAGAAGCATTATGATACTGATCTTAGGAGGAACAACCGAAGGCCGCAAGGCTGTACAAGTCGTCGAGAGCGCTGGCAAACCCTACTACTACTCGACGGTCGGCAACGAACAGGCGATAGAAGCCGTTCATGCCATTCGCCTCACCGGTGGTATGGACGAAGAAGAGATGGCACAATTCTGCCGCGAGAAAAAAATCTCGTTGCTAGTCGATGCCGCCCACCCTTTCGCCATCCGGTTGCATCGGACGCTTGCAAAGGTTTCCTCCCGTCTCCGGATTCCGGTCGTCCGGTTGGAAAGGCAATACCCCGCACATGACAAGCGGTTGATATGGTGCACGGATTATGCCGCCGCCATCGACCGCCTACGTGCGGACGGGATCTGCAACCTATTGGCCCTGACAGGCGTCAAGACCATTGCGAAACTGCGTCCTTACTGGGAGCAGACGCCCTGCTGGTTCCGTATCCTGAACCGGAAAGAGTCTCTTTCGCTGGCTGAATCCGACGGATTCCCAAAGGAACGGATTATTTTTTTCCATGAAGGAGAAGACGAGAAGAAGCTGCTGGACCAGCTTCATCCAGATGCCGTACTGACAAAGGAAAGTGGGGAAAGCGGATATTTCAAGGAAAAGGTCGAAGCAGCACAAGCCTGCGGCATTCCCGTTTATGTCATACAACGCCCTCCCCTGCCTGACAGTTTCACTTTTGTGCAAGGCATGGAAGGACTTCGTAAAGCCATCGAACGCCTCGCTCCCGGCTTCTTCCCGCTCCGGAGCGGTTTCACGACCGGCACATGTGCTACGGCTGCCGCCAAAGCCGCCTTAGTCGCCCTCCTGAACCGAACGGAACAAACCGTTAGTTGCATCACGCTCCCTTCCGGGGAAAAGATCATGCTCCCTGTCGCCGCTACCGAATGGGCGGACAACGCCGCCCTATGCACGGTTATAAAGGACTCCGGCGACGATCCGGACGTGACAAACGGCTGTTCCGTTATCGCCCGTATCGAGTTACAGGCTGGGCAATCCCCTACCCCCGCCTTCCTGTTCCGGGCTGGTGAAGGAGTAGGAACGGTGACGCTTCCCGGCCTCGGCCTCGAAATTGGAGGACCAGCCATCAACGCCACTCCCCGCCGTCTGATTACTGGAGAATTGACAACAATACTGGAGGAAAACGGCCTGTCCGGCAAGATAAAGGAGGTGGTCGTCACGATCTCCGTTCCGGGAGGGAAAGAGTTAGCTGCCCGGACATTCAATCCGAAGTTGGGAATCATCGGCGGAATCTCGATCATCGGGACATCCGGCATCGTACGCCCTTTCTCGAACGATGCCTTTCTCGCCTCGATCCGGAAAGAAGCCGAAGTAGCAAAAGCAATAGGATGTTCTCGCCTCGTCATCAACTCAGGAGCGAAAAGTGAACGTTTCCTGAAAGGCTACCTGTCGGAACGGCTGTCGGAAGAACTTCCTCCGCAAATGTTTGTGCACTACGGGAACTTCATCGGAAAGACACTGAAAATAGCTGCCGAACTGCAATTTGACGAAGTCGTCATGGGAATCATGATTGGCAAAGCCGTCAAACTAGCGGAAGGAGCACTGGATACGCACAGCAAAAAGGTCGTCATGAACAAAGCCTTTCTGAAAGAATTGGCTGCAAAGGCGGGTTGCAAACCAGAGTCCGTACAAAAAATAGATTCCCTGACGCTGGCCAGAGAACTATGGGAACTGTTCAGCAAGACCGAACAACAAAGTTTCTTCCCACTTCTGTTACAGAAATGCCGAGAGCATTGTACCCCCTTGCTTCCCAACGGGAAACTATCCGTTCTGCTGATTTCGGAAAGTGGGAAAATAACCTTTCAAGCGTGATTATTCAAATGTAACATCCTTGTTCTGCACGTAGGAGACATCGATTTTTCCTCCCGCATCACCGTTGCTCTCCTGTAAAGGAAGTTCTCTGACACGGCTCAAGAACAGGGTTCCTTTGGTGGCAGAAGTCGGATTCGTAAAGTTTAGCGTGATGGAGGTCGCGCCTTCCTGCGTATTGTTGATATCATAAACACCGCCGCTGTAGGTCAGGTGCACCTGGACATACTCGTCCTTCCCGATCGGCTTTCCTACCCAAGTGATAATGGTTGCGCCATTGCCTTTGACGGATGTCAGGGATTCGGGAAGAGCGATTGGATCGACATCGTCGATAGAGGCCTTGTTTGTATAGACCTGGTCTTTCCAACGGGAAAAGGTGAACGTGACCGGGTCCAGCCCGGATTCCGACAGCATATACATATAAGCTCCCATTCCTAAAAAGTCCGGCACTTTTCCGTTAAAGAGAATACCTTTGGCCGGCAGGCGCAGATTGGCCCCTTCGCTGTTATATTTATTGAAATTTGCTCCTATATGGGTATGGTTCTGCGTAACATTATATTCGACACCCAAATTCTGATAAAAAGGGATCGAGGGGTCGATCCCGTCCGAATCATCGTTATCGCAAGCGGTAAACACGCCAGCGAACAACAGGCAAGCATAAAGGAAATACTTTCTCATATCATTTAATTTTATCCGAGTTACGGAAAGTATAGGATAATTTACCAATTGCTTCTCCGAGGACTCTATTATTCTTCTTTGATAGAAATAACAAATGAAGTGGGAAAAGTTTTTCCTTTTAGGCTTTTTTGTCAAACAGAAAGCTCCTGCAAGAGAGATTCTATGGTATCGGCCGCCAGCGTACGTCCGTCAAGATGGTGGATCAGGAATGCGGAACCGACAGACAGATCGCCCGTCTCGATCCATACAGGCGACTCCACATGCCGATCGGCACGTATACCGTTCCGCTGGAGTGCCTTGCGGACCATCGCATATTTCTGTCCATGCCCGATCAGGCGTATTTCTTTCGAATACCGGTTATCGATGCGGAACAAGCCGGTCTCCGTGTCGAACACGATTCCCTTGCGGGCGAAGAAACCGCTCAAGTGGCCGCTCAGGGCGAGGTCTTCGGGCGTACCAGGCGTAATCCCGTTCGTCCGGTCCATCAGCCAAATCTTGTCGGCGATCTGGAGCGCCAGTTCGAGATCGTGCGTGGAGAGGAAAATCGTCTTGTTCGTGCTTCGCGTCAGATGGTGGAGCAATTGCATGATCTCCACCTTGCTCGGAAAATCGAGGAAAGCGGTCGGCTCGTCCAGAAAGATAACAGGTGTTTCCTGAGCCAGTGCCTTGGCGATCATAACCTTCTGCCGTTCTCCGTCCGACAGGGTGTACACCATGCGGGAGGCCAGGTTCTCAATCCGTACCAAGGCGATCGATTCTTCCACGACCTGCTTGTCCTCCTTGTCCAACCGTCCCCAGAAACCGGTGTAGGGACTGCGTCCCATCTCGACCAATTCCCGCACGGACATATTCCGGATGTCACACTTCTCCGTCAGGACCACACCGATCGTCGTGCTCAGTTCCTTGTCCGAATAACTGTCCATATCACGTCCCAAGACGGCGATCTCGCCTCCCAGCTTCTGCTGGAAAGCCGACAGCGTGCGCAGAAGCGTCGACTTCCCGACTCCGTTCGCCCCTAAGAGGCAGGTTAATTCTCCGCTATAAATCCGGGCTTGTATATGACTCGCCACCAACTTGGTATCGTTTTTTGTCCGATAACCGATAGAGAGATCGTTTATATGAATCGTATCTTGTCTCATCATTCGTTCAGTTCGTTTTTACGTTTACGGAATAGAACGGAGGCCACTACCGGAGCACCGATTAGGGCAGTCACCGAATTGACCGGCAAAGCCCCTTCGAAGCCGGGCATCCGGGCAACCAGGTTGCAGACGAGTGCCAATGCGGCACCGGCAAACAGGACGGCAGGCATCAGGACCCTATGGTCGGATGTTTGAAAAATGGCCCGGCACAGGTGCGGGACGGCCAGGCCAAGAAAGATGACCGGTCCACAATAGGCCGTCACGATCGCCGTCAGCACTCCTGCCGAGGTGATCACCAAAAGACGTGCCCGCTTGATGTTCAATCCCAAGTTACGGGCATAGCCGTCGCCAAGCAGCATCAGGTTCAACGTCTTGATCAACAGGAACGACAAAGGGATCAGAATCGCCATGATCGCAACAAACAGCATCATCTGGTTGCCGGAAACACGTGAGAAGCTGCCTAACCCCCAGATCACATAGGCGCGAATATCCTCCTCCACGCTGAAGAACTTCAGCACGCCGATCACCGCATTCGCCACGTAGCCGATCATCACGCCGATAATCAGCAGCGTCACGTTCCCCTTCACCTTCTGCGACACATATACGATCAACGCCATCACCGAGAGCGAACCGATCACGGCTGCTATCGAAAGCGCAATTTCTCCCATAAACCCCAATTTACTAAGCGCAACCCCTCCGAGGCTACCGCTCAGCAGTACCACAAAGGCCACGCCCATGCTCGCACCAGAGCTGATCCCCAGCACAGAAGGTCCCGCCAGTGGATTCCGGAAAACAGTCTGCATCTGCAAGCCGCTTATCGCCAGGCCCGCTCCCGCCACCAAAGCAGTCAATGCCTGCGGAAGACGTGATTTCCAGACGATATTCTGCCAGGTCACCGGCTCGTCTCCCAGTCCGCAAATAATGTTCCAGACAGACTTCAACGGGATAGACACCGATCCTAACACCAAATTCAGGAACATCAGGACCAGGATAGACGCTACGATGAGCGACATCAGAAAAGTAGTGGAATGTCTCATTCGTGCAGCCTATTTGAGCCGTGCATAATAAACAGGTGTATGATCGGGCAGCAGGTCCGGATGGAATATATGCAGCAGGTCGGCCAGTACGACTTCCGGCTCGGTCGGCATACTTTCGTAAAAAGGCGTATCTTTCATGTTGCAATAGATGATCCCTTTCTCTCTGAAGGCACGGAAATCGGCATAACGCGGGTCCTGCTCCTTCAATGCCTCATAGCTGAACGTACCCGGATAGCTGTTCACAATGCGCCAGTAATCGGCTTCGTCACCCTGGTTGTAGACAGTTTCGAAATCAAGTGTCACACCTCCCGAACGTTTGTCGTTTTTGAGGAAATAGTCAGCACCGGCGTCCTTGAAAAGTTGGGCGAGAAAGCTCTCCCCTCCTACGGCATACCAGTTACCGCCCCGCATCTCGCCGCTCAACACAACTGGACGTTTCTTCACTTTTCCCTCCGCCGTCAGCTCCTTCAATTCATTGTAACGGGCCGCGATGGCGTCGAATATCTCGTTTGCCTTTTGCTCCTGTCCCACCAACAGGCCGACGAACTTCACCCATTCCGCCTGTCCCAACGGCGTCATCTCCTTATAGCCTAAATGTGGGATCAATGGGATACCGACATCCTTCAAGGTCTCATATCCGCCCCGTTTAAAAGGCGAAACAAGGATCAGGTCTGGGTTCATACTCATGATCACCTCGTTGTCGAAATTCCCTTCTATGCCGATTTTGGCGGTCTTCCCACTCTTGAGACGTTCGTTCATCTCCCTATTGAACAGATGCCGGGTACTGGTCACCCCTACGACCTTGTCCAGTTCGCCCATCTCGATAAAATTGGACAACTGCAAAGATGTCATACAGATAACACTTCTGATGGGTGTCTCGATCACAGTATACGATCCAGGGATGCCGGCCGGTTTCGTTCCTCTCCTGACAAGCGCATAATGAAAAGTCGTACTTTCCTCATTCTGCGGGTCCTGGATATCCAGCAAGACATACCCGCTCCGATAGGATAATTCGAAACCACGGGCATACTCGGGTACAATATGGACACCGGAAAACGCGCTTTCTTCCGTCGTTTCCACCTTATCGGTCCATTGATTGTTTTTGATCGTACACGAGGATGCGACACACAACGACATAAGCAGGCAGCACCCTGCCAGGCATTTTTTCATATTCAATATTATTTTATTATAACCGAGCGAGCGTTGTCCACCCCACGAGGACGAGACTCTTCAAAACCGAAACGGCAGGTCTTCTGACTTACTTCCATCCCCGGACACCTTCCCGATCCCCCGATCAGTGGCATTGAGTATTGCCGGTATGTTACCGAAGTTTCACAGCAGCGTGGTCTGTCCGGGATTCCCACCCGGTTCCCTTTTCATCCCTGTCCTGTAAGGAGGACAGGGAAACCTGTTTCAAAGGGCAAATATAATAATATTACTTTTTCTTTCAAGAGAAAAGTGGCAGACAAATCAGTTTTTCTTACGAACCGCCAGATATTCGTCTTCCGGCATGACTTTCAGCACATGGCCGCTTTCGTCGAAAGCGACAACCAGATTCCGCTGGTCAGTCGTCTCGAGAGAGACCTTATACTGGATAGGGCTGCCGCTACCATTCGACTTGTACACCTCTTTGATCAAGCAATTTTCATAAGCGTCGTAAATCGCTTCCTGTGCGGCAAGGTCCACATCGACGATATCGATCGCATAGAAATTTTTCATACTCAACATATCGATATCCGTATTCCCATCCCGTCCAGTCTGCGCATGACTGTTTTGAGCCATACAGACACACGAAACCACCATAGCCACCATCAATACAAACTTCTTCATAACCTAAAATCTTAAACAATCTATTTACCTTTTTCTAATCGTTCCATCAAGTACAAATTGCATGCCAAAGAATAAAAAGCGGGCTATGGAAAAGGCAGTGTGGAAATTATCCCCACAATTGTGGAATGCAGATTTGGAAAGTTCCGCAATTTTCCTCACTTTTGCGCACCAAATAATTCTAACGCACATGTCGTACCCCATCTGCTTCGTATCGCTCGGTCCGGGAGACCCCGAACTGATCACTTTGAAAGGCTTGAAAAAACTCCGACAGGCCGATATCATCTATTGCCCCGCCACCATAAGCAAAAGCGGACAACCACTCTCCCGTGCGGCCCGTATTATCGAAGGACTGGAAATCGAGAAGTCTGTAGTCCAGTTCTTCACGCTCCCGATGAGCAAAGACCGGACCAAAGTCTGGAAAGTCTACGATACCTTGTATGAAAAGGCCATATCCGCCAGGGACAAAGAGAAAAAGGTGGTCATTGTGGCGGAAGGCGATGCAGGGTTCTATTCTTCCATACAGTATATATACGACAAATTCAAAGAGAACCGCATCGAAGTGGAACGAACCGCCGGAATACCAGCTTTCATTGCAGCGGGTGCTTTAGCCGGCTTGCATATTGTCAAGCAGGAAGAACAAATCATCGTCATACCCGGAATGCTGACGGCGGAAGAATTGTCGAAAAAGATCAAGACCGGTAATGTGATCGTCATCATGAAGCTGTCCCAATGTGTGGAAGCCGTCCATACCTGCATCCGGTTGCATCCGGAAACGAACTTCCATTATTTTGAGAATGTCGGGACCGGAGAAGAGTTTTACACCTCCGACCGGAAACAAATCCAGAGGAAAATATTCCCATACTTTTCCCTTATGATCATCCAATAGTATCTAAACTACCTGACTTTTCATTTTGTTATTATACAAAAATATATTTACTTTTGTTTTCCACTTAAACTTACATAAGACATGAAATCAGACATAGAAATTGCAAGAGAGGTTTCTCTGCGCAAGATAAAAGAAATCGCGACCGGATTAGGTATCCCTCGTGAAGAAGTTCAGAATTACGGCAGATACATCGCCAAGATACCTATCCATCTGATCGACGAAGAGAAGATCAGACAACACAATCTTATCCTGGTTACAGCCATCACTCCTACGAAAGCGGGTATCGGTAAGACGACCGTTTCAATCGGGCTGGCTTTAGGATTGAACAAAATCGGTAAAAAGGCGGTCGTTGCCTTGCGCGAACCATCATTGGGTCCATGCTTCGGCATGAAGGGCGGAGCTGCCGGAGGCGGATACTCGCAGGTGTTGCCGATGGAAAACATCAACCTGCATTTTACGGGGGATTTCCATGCGGTTACTTCTGCCCACAATATGATCACGGCATTGCTGGACAATTACATCTACCAGACGCGTAATACCTGTGAAGGTCTGAAAGAAATCAAATGGAAACGCGTACTGGACGTGAATGACCGCAGCCTGCGCAACATTGTTTCCGGCTTGGGCGGATCGGCCAACGGTGTACCGACGGAGACAGGTTTTGACATCACACCCGCTTCGGAAATCATGGCGATCCTTTGCCTGGCAACGGACATCGAAGACTTGAAACGCCGTATCGGCAACATCCTGTTGGGATATACGAACGATGACAAGCCTTTCACTGTAAACGATCTCGGTGTGGCCGGAGCGATCACGGTATTGCTGAAAGACGCTCTCCTGCCCAACCTGGTGCAAACAACCGAAAACACGGCCGCATTCGTACACGGAGGCCCATTCGCCAACATCGCACACGGCTGCAACTCCGTTCTGGCGACCAAGATGGCGCTGACGTATGGCGATTACGTCATTACAGAAGCTGGCTTCGGTGCCGACCTAGGAGCTGAAAAGTTCTTCGACATCAAATGCCGCAAAGCCGGACTGACACCGAAACTGACAGTTATCGTGGCGACGGCCCAGAGCTTGAAGCTGCATGGAGGCGTACCGGAAAACAAGATCAAGGAACAGAATATCGAAGGGATGAAAAACGGTTTCGAGAATCTGGACAAACATGTCGAGAACATGAAATGCTTCGGCCAGGAAGTGATCGTGACTTTCAACAGGTACGCATCCGATACGGACGAGGAAATCGCACTGGTCGCAGAACATTGCCGCGAGATCGGTGTTGGTTTCTGTATGAACAACGTATTTGCTGCCGGTGGCGAAGGAGGTACCGAACTCGCGAAACTGGTGGTCGACACGATCGAAAAGAAACCTTCCACCCCGCTAAAATACATCTACGAGGACGACGAACCTATCCGTAGCAAGATAAAAAAGGTGTCCGAACAAATCTATGGAGCAGCCTCTGTTGTCTATACGACATTGGCGGACAAGAAAATCAAGCAGATCGAAAGTCTCGGAATCTCCCACTATCCGATCTGCATCGCCAAGACGCAGTATTCGTTCTCTTCCGATCCGAAAGCCTACGGGGTAGCCAAGAATTTCGAGTTGAAAGTGCGCGATATCATCATCAACAACGGTGCAGAGATGATCGTTGTCATCATGGGCGAGATCATGCGCATGCCAGGACTGCCGAAAGACCCGCAGGCAAAACGTATCGACATCGTGGACGGCGTGATTGAAGGGTTGAGCTAAAAGACAAGCCACCATATCCCTATATATGCAAAACACCGGTGTTTTGAAAACGAATCACCGGTGTTTTGATACTAGGCTATACCAGCCTAATTCTTTCCCTTGTTTTTATCGAAAAATTTCTTAAAGAACAGGATTTGGTAGTCGATCGAGTTCTTCCAGTATTCACCGTTATGTGATCCGGGACGAACAAGGAAATCATGGTCGATCTTATATTTCAGCAGCTTCTTATGGAAGTCGTTATTCACTTCGAAAAAGAAATCGCTGTAACCGCAATCGAAGATAATAGCCAGTTCACCGTTCTTGATACGGTCAATTTGCATGATTGCCGTATGAGTGTTCCAAACCTCCTGATTGTCGCTCTCGTTTCCGAGCAGCTTGTTCATCTCCCAATTATTGGGGAACGGTCGGATATCGACTCCGCCACTCGTACTACCGACCGCACCAAACACATCCTTATGACGAAAAGATAGCCACATGGCTCCGTGTCCGCCCATGCTCAACCCAGTAATAGCACGACCGGAACGATCTTTCACTGTCGAATATTCAGAATCGATATATTTGACTAATTCGGAGGAAACGAATGTCTCATAACGGTAGGACGGATCTTTCGGGCTGTCCCAATACCAACTATTCTTGCCATCGGGACAGACAAAGATCAGGCCGTCGCGATCTGCAATATCTTTCAACTCCGGCTTCATGGAAAGCCAGGTTTTCGCATTTCCTCCATATCCGTGCAACAGGTAGACAACCGGTTTCGGCACATGATTATTCTCCGGAGAAACGACAACGACTTGGACATTCTTTTTCATCGCCTCACTGTAAACGGCCAACGTATCGACAACTGCCCCCTTCACCGATATGGCAACCAGGATAAAAAGAGCTAAAATGGATAATTTAAGTTTCATGGTATCAGACTCTATAAACGCTATTTTTTGTTCTTTTCCATTTTAAGTATATCGCTGTCGAGGAGCTTGTCAACTCCGTTCTTCAAATTCGAAAGTCCTCTACGGGTTGCATAGGTTGCTTTCAGTTTGGTAATCTCTATCTGCTCATCTATTGTCAGTTCGGAACTGAACTTCTCATAACGGTCACCAGTAAAAGTTTCGAACTTTTCATCGGCTTTCTTCCAGTCTTCTTCTGTATAATCGCTTCCGGCTGCTTCCACCTTTTCGATAAACTTCTTGAAATCTTTCACATACGATTCTTTGGAATCGCTGCAACCATTAAAAACAAACAAGGCGATAACCGCCACAAACATCATCAATCTTGTTTTCATATCTTTTTTATTTTTATTACAATGATAGCAAATATACGAATAAATCTTACACTATACAGCAGGACTTCAGGGCAACTGCACCAAAATCACAATCAACAATCTTCTATCGGCTGCCTTGCAAACAACAATTTACTTTTTCAGAATAACAGGTCATCTTTTTCTTCGCTTTTCATCGCTGCCATGGCATGTGGAGACAAGTCAACTTTTCAAATGGACGTCATCTCCTTCCATCGATTACCAAAACTTGTTATTCTCTTGACTATACTCGAATCCTGCACTCTTCAGTTTCTGGACAAGCATCTCTTTTTGAAGATGCATATCGTCACACAGTTCATCAAGAGAAGAATAATTATCACGTAATTTCATATTGATGAAGCTGAAAAGCATCATCGGATCTTCCGGAAGTGTCATAGTTCATCATCTTTTCTAAATCAGGTGCAAAGATAATGGCTTATTCCATAATCTCGTCTTCCCGATTTAAAAAAACAGACATTTGTATCCGACTTTCTTTTGAAAGCAACTAATCCGGAAATCACCAGATGGAACACTGTACAGGAGCTTCAAAAGAAATTAAATTCAATATCACCTATCGTGATAAGTTGCTCCACGAAAACATCACCAGAACCGTCCTGCAAAAAGAGGACAGCCACTCGGACGACAAGACGGAAAAACAGCAAACCTCGACTGCCGCATGGAAAATGGGCTGTCGGGGTCATTATCATAATCAGGGGAATTGCGGAGTTCGCAGGCCCAACCGGTATTAGCGGTCTGCAATAGGGAGATACGGCTGCTCTTCGAGGACGTTCTTGTAGGCCGGACGGATGATGCGCTTGCCATCGAAGTTCAACTCTTCGATGCGGTGGGCGGTCCATCCGACGATACGTGCCATCGCGAACAGAGGTGTATAGATTTCCTGCGGCAATCCGATCATTTCATACACGAAACCGGAATAGAAATCAACGTTCGAGGAAACGCGTTTCTTCGTCCCTTTATGCTTGGCGAAACACTCGATGGCACGTGATTCGAGCAATTCGAGGAAAGCAAATTCCTCTTCACGCCCTTTTTCTTTCGCGAGATCACGTGCCAGTTCTTTCAAGACGACGGCGCGGGGATCGGAAATCGTATAGACAGCGTGTCCGATACCGTAGATCAGGCCGGTCTTGTTATAGGCTTCCTTGTTCAGCATCCGCATGAAATAGGTATCTATCTCGTCTACATTTTTCCAGTCGGCTATGTTTTCTTTCAGATGATGGAACATATCAACCACCTGGATATTGGCTCCCCCGTGCAACGGACCTTTCAGCGAACCGATACCAGCGGCTATGGAAGAATAGGTATCCGTACCGGTTGAGCTAGTCACGCGGACTGTGAACGTCGAGTTGTTACCTCCTCCATGTTCGGCCTGGAGAACAAGCAGTAAGTCGAGCGTACGAGCTTCCAGATCGGTAAAATCTTTTTTCAGCATATGAAGGAAGTTTTCGGCGATCGAAAGATTTTCATGCGGGTGGCGGATATGCAGCGAACGACCTTGCTGGCTATGTCGGTAAATGTTATAAGCATAGGCGATGATGGTCGGGAAACGTGAGATCAGCTCGATCGACTGGCGCATCAAGTTGTCGCGAGAGGTATCATCGGGGTTCGGATCGAACGTGTACATTTCGAGGACGCTACGGGCCAGGATGTTCATGATGTTCTGTCCCTCCAGATCCAGGATGTTCATCTTCGTCTTCTGTTCGAGCGGCATATTGTCACAGATTAGTTCCTTGAAACCTGCCAGTTCTTCTTTATCTGGCAATTTACCGGACAAAAGCAGGTAAGCGACCTCTTCGAAACCGAAACGTTTCTCCTTGATCAACCCGTGTGCGATGTCTTCCACATCGTATCCGCGGTAAAACAGTTTTCCAGGGATCGCTTTCAGTCCGCCTTCAGGCAGACGCTCGTAACCCACCACATTACCGACTTTCGTCAGTCCGACCAGCACTCCTGTACCGTCTTCGTTACGAAGCCCGCGCTTCACATTATACATTGGGAACAGTTCGTTGTCAATCTTGCATGCTTCTTTGGATGCATCGGACAATTTATAAATGATATATTCTTTTTTCATGACAGTAAATTTTAATTTATTCAACTCCTATGCCGTTACAAGACCGACATGATATATTCTCCAAACTCCTTAGTGCCGAGAGGCTGTCCGTTCGGCATGAAGCGGGCCAGGTCACGGGTGGCCTTCCCTTCGGAGAAAGCGTGTTCGAGTGCGGCGGTTATCAGCCGGCCGGCCTCATTCCATCCCATATATTCGAGCATCATGACGGAAGAGAGCAAAAGCGAGCAGGGATTCACGACGTTTTTGCCGGCGATGTTAGGTGCCGTCCCATGTGTCGCTTCGAAGATCGCATAGCCGCTGTCGTAGTTGATGTTGGCTCCCGGTGCGATACCGATACCGCCAACCATAGCCGCCAACTGGTCGGAGACATAATCACCATTGAGATTCAGCGTGGCAATCACCGAATATTCTTCCGGCACAAGGAGGGTGTTCTGAAGGAAGGCGTCGGCAATCACATCTTTGATGACGACCTTTCCGGCAGCTTCGGCATCCAACAGAGCGGTAGCGGCGGCATCCTCTCCTTTTTCCTTTTTGATCTTCTCATACTGGGGCCACGTAAAAGTCTTATCGGGGAATTCGCGTTCGGCCAACGCATATCCCCACAGTTTGAAGCCGCCTTCCGTAAACTTCATGATGTTTCCCTTATGCACCAACGTGACACTGGGCAAGCGGTTGGCCAAAGCAAATTCGATGGCAGCGCGAACGAGACGTTCCGTACCTTCGACCGAAACGGGTTTCACGCCGAAGGAGGAAGTTTCGGGAAAACGCACCTTCGTCACACCCATCTCTTCCGTCAGGAACTTGAGGAATTTGCGAGCTTCGGGCGTCCCTTGCTGCCATTCGATGCCGGCATAGATATCTTCAGTATTCTCGCGGAAGATATACATATCGACTTTTTCCGGCTCTTTGACAGGTGTCACAACTCCACGGAACCAACGTACCGGACGGAGGCAGACATAGAGGTCAAGGGTCTGCCTAAGAGCAACGTTCAACGAACGGATGCCACCGCCGATAGGCGTTGTCAGCGGGCCTTTGATCCCGATCATATATTCGCGGAAAGCCTCCATCGTCTCGTCGGGCAACCAACTGCCGATCTGCTTGAAGGCTTTTTCGCCTGCCAATACTTCCTTCCATTCGATCACTCGCTGGCCGCCATACGCCCTGCCAACCGCTTCATCGACAATGCGCTGGCAAACTGGTGTAATCTCCGCACCTACTCCATCTCCCTCTATAAAGGGAATGACGACTTTATCGGGGACAAGGAGGGTCCCGTTTTGTTTTGTTATCTTATTCATAATCTTATTCTCTATTTTTACAAATGATGATTTAACAACCTTGTTCCCGCGTCAAGTGCGGGAACAGGACAGTTTTAATTCGACCATAAATCAATAATTTATCATCGGGCTGCATTCAACGCTGCTCCCGCTTTAAACCATTTTATCTGCAACTCATTATAGGTATGATTCACCGCGAACGATTCTTCTGTGCCGTCGGCATGGTAAAGGATTGCCGTCAGCGGCTTTCCGGGGGCGAACTCTTTCAAGCCGACAATCGAAATCTTGTCTTCCTCGCGTACTTTCTTATAATCATCCTTATCGGCAAAAGTGAGGGCAAGCATACCCTGCTTTTTCAGGTTCGTTTCATGGATGCGGGCGAAGCTTTTGGCAAGGATCACTTTTACATTCAGGAAACGAGGCTCCATAGCGGCATGTTCGCGAGACGATCCCTCACCATAATTTTCTTCTGCTACGACGATAGATGAAATTCCCTTTGCCTTATACTGTTTGGCGACGGCCGACACAGCCTCATACTTGCCGTTCAGCTGGTTCAATATGCTGTTTGTCTTGCCGTTGAAAGCATTCACAGCCCCCATCAGCATATTGTCCGAAATATTCTCCAAATGGCCGCGGAAGCGAAGCCACGGACCAGCCATCGAGATATGGTCGGTCGTACATTTGCCTTCAGCCTTCAGCAACAGCGGCATTTCGATCAGCTCTTTGCCGTCCCAAGCGGCGAAAGGCTTCAAGACCTGTAAACGGTTGGAGCCGGGATTGATTACCACTTCGGCGTCCTTCCCCGTCGGGGCAACATACCCGTTGTCTTTCACTTCGAATCCTTTCGGCGGGAAGTCGGTGCCTTCCGGTTCTTTCAGTTTCACTTCGCGGCCGTCGGCGGTTTTCAGTGTATCGGTCAGCGGGTTGAAACAAAGGTCTCCGGCGATGGTCAGCGCGAGCGTCAGTTCCGGGGAAGCAACAAAGGCATGCGTGTTCGGGTTGCCGTCTGCTCGTTTGGCGAAATTACGGTTAAAGGAGGTAACGATGGAGTTTTTGCGCGTATTGTCGTCGGTATGCCGTTTCCATTGCCCGATACACGGACCGCAGGCGTTAGCCATAATTGTCGCGCCAATTTGCTCGAAATCTCCGAGGATACCGTCCCGTTCGGCCGTATAGCGTATCTGTTCGGAGCCGGGGTTGATAATCAGCGGAGCTGCCACCGGTATCTTGTCTTCGGCTGCCTGGCGGGCAATTGAAGCGGCACGGCTCAAATCTTGGTAGGACGAGTTCGTACAAGAACCGATCAGTCCAACTTCCATCTTGCGGGGCCAACCATTCTCCTTCACTTTGGTAGCAAACTCGGAAATAGGCGTTGCCGCATCCGGCGTGAACGGGCCATTGATATGCGGTTCCAATTCGGACAAATTGATTACAATCACACGGTCATAAAAAGAATCCGGTTGAGCCTGCACGTCCATATCGGCTTCCAAATAGTCGGAAACGGCTGTTGCCCACTCGGCCACATCATCACGTCCCGTAGCACGCAAATAAGTGGCCATGTTCAGATCGAACGGGAAAAGGGAAGTCGTGGCACCCACCTCGGCTCCCATATTACAGATCGTCGCTTTCCCCGTCGCAGACAAGGATGCGGCACCGGGACCGAAATATTCGATGATGGCATTCGTCCCACCCTTCACAGTGAGGATTCCTGCCAGTTTCAAGATCACGTCCTTCGGAGATGCCCATCCGCTCAGGCTACCAGTCAGTTTTACACCTATCAGTTTCGGCATTTTCAACTCCCATTCCATACCTGTCATCACATCCACAGCGTCAGCGCCGCCTACACCGATGGCAATCATCCCCAGACCACCCGCATTTGGCGTATGCGAGTCCGTACCAATCATCATACCGCCGGGAAAAGCATAGTTCTCAAGCACTACCTGATGGATAATGCCGGCTCCCGGTTTCCAGAAACCGATACCGTACTTGTCGGAAACGGATTTTAGGAAATCATAGACCTCGCTATTGCTCTGCGTAGCCGTTGCGATATCCGTCTTAGCTCCCATATTCGCTTGGATCAAGTGATCGCAGTGCACGGTGGCAGGAACGGCCGATTTGGATTTTCCTGCATTCATGAACTGAAGCAACGCCATCTGCGCGGTCGCATCCTGCATCGCGACACGGTCAGGACGGAAATTCACATAATCTTCACCACGGCGAAAAGGACAGATGTCCGATTCTTCATACAAATGTGCATATAATATTTTTTCAGCCAGGGTCAACGGACGGCCAACCTGTTCGCGAGCTGCATCCACCCGCTTCGGGAAATTAGAATAAAAGCTTCTCAGCATGTCAATGTCGTACACCATATCTATTCTTTTTATTAGTTAGCAATGTAGGATGGGATAAAAATAGTATTTATATAAATACCTTTTATTCAATAATTTCTATCGGCTGATAAAGGGTATCTATGAGAACGGGTCCCTATACGTTCAATAATAGAACGTAGCGGGAGCCCGTTTTGTTCAAAGGCTTTGTTTATTCCTTCAACGATTCTTTCCATTTATCCGCATAGCTGTGCAAAATGGAAGCGATTCCTTCTCCGATACGGACATAATCTTCACGTTTCAGATTGGCTAGCGAACAGCGGATGGACCACTCTGGCGCATCGAATCCGCCACCGTTGAGCAATACCAGTGAAGTTTCTTGTGCCAGGCGGAACACGACGTCTACCGGCTCGTAATTTTCCTGTAAGTAGACAACGAAATCATCTCCGTAAAATTTCTTCGCCCAGACCAACATATCAATCTCGCTATAGTAGCCGGCACGCAACGGATCGTCGAGCAATGTGAAACCGGTGCTTTCCCAAAGCGTATGAAGGCGGTCGTGAATGATCTGCTGCATCTTCGCCTTATAAGCATTCTCGCGATCCAGCAGGGAGAAGGAGGCAAAGAGCGCCATTTGCGTCTGTTGCGGCAGCGAAAGCCCGGCGGTATGGTTCAAGGCGACCTGACGGCTGTCGGCAACCATACGGTCGATGAAACGGATTTCCTCTGGATGGAGCGAAATACTGCTATAGCGTTCGTTCAACTGCTCTTTCCGCTCTGCCGGCAATTCCTTCAGCATCCGGTCGTATATATTCTCTTCGTGCAACGCGACAACGGCCAGGCGCCAGCCTGTCGCTCCGAAATATTTGGAGAAGGAATAGACGCAGAGGGTGTTCTCCGGCAATTCCGCCATGATCGAACGGAAATGGGGAATGTAGGTCGCATAGACATCATCGGTAATGATCATCAGGTTCGGATTGTCATTACGTACGATATCTACAATACGTTTCATCAAACCATCTGTCAAACCGTACGAAGGCGGATTGCTCGGATTGACGATAAAGGCGGCCTTGACAGAAGGGTCTTTCAGAATGTCCAGGTCTTCTTCCTTGTACTGCCAGGTATGATAGCCGTCTTTTGTCATTTTACAAGCGTGGATTTCGGTTACATCGAACAAGTAGCGGGCTTGTTCCGGTATCTCTATATAAGGAGTGAATACCGGGGCGAACAGGACGATCTTGTCACCTTTACCAAGAAGGAAATTTTGTTGCAGAGAATCGAATATATAGCACATCGCGGCGGTTCCCCCTTCGGTAGCAAAGAGATCGAACTTCCCTTTGGGCGGGCGGTTGTCGCACAATTCCTGCTTCAGGTAGTCTTCGACCAATACTTCCGTATATTTCAGGATGCGGTCGGGAACGGGATACTGGTCCCCGATGACGCCTTCCGCCCATTCGTATACGAGGTCGTTCTCATCGACTCCTTTCTCATTCACAAGATAATCGTAGGTGTCTTTCAGCAGTGCCATACCGGGAGAGCCGGCGTGCTTCATCAGGAATTGCGTGAAACGGGTGGCGATACGTTTCTTTTCGGGGATACCGGCCAGTCCGACCATTTCCTCGCCATATTCGGAGGAACGGGCGCATTCTTCCAGTCCGAACTGGCCGAGCAGGAAAAAGGCTTCGCGGGGTACAGTACTGATCCAGTTCGGATTGCCACGCCCTGCGTTCAGCATGATATGCGTACTCTTACGGGCGCTTTCGTCCGCAAGGTCTATCAGGATATTTTTCAGTTCGAAAGGACTGATTTCTGACATTTTCTTTTCGTATTCACGAGTGATTTTGTGTGTCATAGAGAAATAACTTAATTGAATATAATGAGTATATAAAAACAATGCTTCCAATACCCTTCAGGTCATCAAGAGGACGATCACGACTCCCCAAATGATCAACAGGGTATTACCGACCGCGTATGTCACCGTATAGCCTAATGCGGGTGTCTGGCTCTCAACGGCATCTTCCACAGCACCCAAAGCTGCTGTGGTCGTACGCGCTCCGGATGTACAGCCCAACGTAATGGCCGGGTGGAACTTAAAGACATATCTTCCCAACAGCACACCGACGATCAATGGGATAGCGGTAGCCAACGCACCGATGAAGAAGAGGCTGACGCCGACCTCCTTCAAGCCGGTGACAAAGCTCGGTCCGGCCGTAATACCGACAACGGCGATGAACATGTTCAACCCGACGTTGTTCAACACCCAAAGGGATGGTTCCGGAATTCGTCCGAAAGTCGGATGCTTGGAACGCAACCAGCCGAAGACCAATCCAGCAATCAATGCCCCTCCACTCGTACTCAAGCTGATAGGTACACCTCCTAAATGGATCGCTAAGGCCCCCACGACACCTCCGAGAAAAATTCCGAGGCCGACGAAAATCATATCCGTCTGGTTCGTCGGGCGGTCGGCATAGCCTAATGTATCGGCAGCCGCATTCACCTCCAATTTTGTACCAACCAACTCCAACATGTCGCCGGGATCGATCGTCGTCGCGGCTAAAACCGGAATGTTGATACCAGCACGTTTGATGCTCTTGATACTGACACCGTGCATAACTGGTAATTTGCGTAGTTTAGCGACTGTCATGCCTGCATATTCTTTGCGGGAGATCAATACGGGCAGGGTTTCGGCCGGAAAGTCCAACAATTCGATATCATTTACTTCATCGCCGATCCAGTCCTCCTCTCCGATCACAAATTCACGACGTCCGCTGAGCACGACTTCGTTTCCTTTCAAAAGCATTTGGTCGGATTTCGCATCCCGAATCACACCATCGATACGGACCCGTTCGACGAAAAGGCGTCTTCCTTGTCCCTCCAAATAATCTTCCAGCTCTTTCACGGTCTTTCCCGCGCCGAACCAGCCATTGTTAATCTTGTAGGCGCGGAACGTGATCGGACGGGCGGCAGGCATGAAGCCGGGTTGCTCGCTTTCGTCGTCCGAACCCATTTTGGCTTCCAGTTCGCGACAGGCTTTCTTGACCGATTCGATCCCTCCCAACAGACGGGGAGCAATATCACTCATGATCCAAGCGGAACCAGCCGTACCGAAAATATAAGAGACGGCATAGGCTACCGGCATGACATTGATCATATCCGTTTTATCTGCCACCGGTATTCCTAATTGGTTAATCGTATCTTCAGCCACACCGAGTACGGCTGATATCGTCTGCGAACCTGCCAACAGACCGGCTGCCTCTCCGGCAGAATAGCCCATGATCTTTGCCAGCACAAACGGGGCCAACAGGCAGAACAGGCACATCACGACGGCAAACAATACCTGTGGCAATCCCTCTTTTTTCAATCCTCGGAAGAATTGCGGACCGACACTATACCCTACGGCAAACAAGAACATCAGAAAAAATACCGATTTCAACGGAGCTCCGATATCGATATGCAATTGTCCGATCAATACACCGACCAGCAAGACGCTGGTTACCGTTCCTAACGTGAACTTTTTAATCTTGAATTTACCGATCCAGAAGCCGAAAGCCAGCGTGAGAAAGATAGCAAGCTCCGGGTAATGCCGGAGCAAATTGGCAAACCATTCCATATATCTATTTTTTTGGCGTTAATAAAATTGATAATGAAACACGGCAGACGAAAGAGTTGTTGTGTTAAACCGACTGAAACCGGAGTTAAATTTATAGTTGGTATATCAAAACATATTATCCATCTTTTAGGACAACCGCATCAAAATTTTCCAAGGTTGTGATCTTCATACGAAGTTTTCTACAAATCCTCTATCACTCTATCACTAAGAAGGTTGTAGCTATTAACATTCAAGCGTTAGAGGAGTGATACAGGACGTTTTCCTGTATCACTCCTCTATCACTTCTGAAACATGGCATTTTTGTTTATGAAACAAGCACATAATTCCGTAAACACCCCCATGTTGCCATCCTTTACATCCGGGTGTAGGGAGCCGGTACACCCGGATGTAAAGGATGGCAACATGGGGATGTCCGGCAACTAAAGTACCTTGCCGAGCAATGAAAACCACCCGGTTTTACCTATTTTATAGCCGTTTTTACATAAAATAATCGAGTGATTTGTAGGGATGGGAATAGGGTGTTTATCGTTTATATCATTTATAATATACTTATATACAGACACATACAAGCAAAGCACCTATTATTTATCTGAATTGCCAGTGATAGGGTAGTGATAGAGAAAACAGGCATATATCACAAATAAAACAAGCTGAATATCAATTGATAAAAAGGAATCAGTGATACAGTGACAGAGGAAATAAAAGACCTTCAATTATCCCCCGATCGTCGTTTCGATCCCGTAGCAGGCGAATATCTCCCGGCAACGTCCGAGTGTCTCGTCCGAAGGGGCGGCGAAAGCATATCGATCCGGATTGTAGACCGTACCTAACTTCTCGTGTTTGCTCTTGCCGATGTCATGATACGGGAGCAGGTTCACAATCCGGTGCTCCCACGGCAACGAAGCCAGGAAAGCGGCACTGCGTGTTATATTTTCTTCATCGGCATTCACGCCTTCGATCAAGGGAATACGAAGATAGAAATCGTGTCTGGCTTCTGCAACCATCCGGAGATTGGACAGGATCAATTCGTTCGGGACACCGCAATATTTCGCATGCTTGGCCGAATCCATCTGCTTCAAATCGACAAGGAAAAGCTCGCAATTATCCATCACGTCGCGTACGATCTCCGGCCGGGCGAACAGCGTCGTATCGACAGCCCGATGTATCCCCCGTTCCCCGCAACGGCGTAACAAGTCCAGTAACGGTCCGGGATGCAACAACGGCTCTCCTCCGCAAAACGTCACACCTCCCTCCGAACGATCCATGAAAACGATCTCCTTCTCAATCTCCTTCATCAAGGCTTCAGCCGAATACTCCGTGCCCGATATCTCCATCGCCAAAGCCGGACACACCTCGGCACAGATTCCGCACAGGGTACAACGCGCCCCATCCGTCACGATCCCCTCCGGCGTGAGTGTCAATGCCTGCTCAGGACAAGCCTCGACGCATGTCCGGCAACCGATGCATTTCTTTTTCGTATAGAGTTTTTGCTTCCGGCTGGAAATTCCTTCCGGATTATGGCACCATACGCACGACAGGGGGCATCCTTTCATAAAGATCGTAATCCGGATACCCGGCCCGTCGTTGATGGCATATCGTTTTATATCGAAAACAAACATCTTTTTTCAATTGCTAAAACGTTTCCTGTTCCGTCCGCATGATCACGTCCGCCTGCAGATCGGCATTCATGTCATTGAAATAATCGCTGTAACCGGCTACGCGGACCAGAAGGTCGCGATAATCTTCCGGACATTTCTGAGCAGCATAAAGCGTCTCCGTATCGACGATATTGAACTGGATGTGATGTCCGCCCAAAGCGAAATAGCTGCGGATCAACGAAGACAACTTGGAGATATCCTCCTCACGCTTCAGCAGGCTCGGCAGGAAACGCTGGTTCAGCAATGTCCCCCCGCTCTTCACCTGGTCAAGCTTGCCAAGCGACTTGATGACGGCAGACGGCCCGTGCGTATCGGCACCATGAGACGGAGACGTGCCGTCCGAGATGGCACGCCCGGCCAAGCGTCCGTTAGGAGTCGCCCCCATCACCTTGCCGAAATATACGTGACAGGTGGTAGACAGCATATTAAGATGGAAACATTCGCCTTTCGTATTCGGCTTTCCTTCGATCGTATCATAGAGATCGTCGAACACCTTCACAGCAATACTGTCGGCATATTCGTCATCGTTTCCGAAGAATGGCGTGCGGTTCAGGATCGTCTGTCTCATCGCCTCGGCTCCTTCGAAATTATCGGCCATCGCTTTCAGCAGTTCGTCCATCGACCAGCGTTTATCTTCGAATATATGTTTTTTCAGCGTTGCCAGGCTGTCGGTAATCGTACCGAGCCCCGTACACTGGATATAGGTCGTATTATAGCGCGGACCGCAGTTGTAATAATCCCGTCCTTTCGCTATGCAATCGTCGATGAAGAGAGACAGGAAGGTGGCCGGTGCATACTTGGCAAACATACGGTCGATATAGTTGCTGACACGCACCTTCATATCCACAAAGTAGCGGACCTGCTTCATAAAGGCGGCATATAGTTCGTCATAGCTGCCGAAACTGCGCGGATCGCCCGTCTCCAATCCGACCTTACGCCCGGAAACCGGATCGACACCGTTGTGGAGCGTCACCTCCAAGATCTTCGGCACATTCAGGTAACCGGTCAGCACATACGCCTCCTTGCCGAACGCCCCGACCTCGATACAACCGCTGCACCCGCCTTCGCGTGCATCCTGCAACGATTTTCCCTGGCGCATCAACTCCTGGATATACACATCCGGATTGAAAACAGACGGATAGCCATGCCCCTGGCGGATCACCTTGCAGCCGGCACGCAGGAAACGTTCCGGCGTACGGGCACTGATATGGATAGCACTGCCGGGTTGCAGGATATGCAGTTCTTCGATCGTTTCGAGCATGACGTAGGAGACCTCGCTCACCCCGTCGCTGCCATCGGCTTTTACACCGCCGATATTCAGGTTCGTAAAATCATTATACGTACCGCTTTCCTTAGCCGTGATGCCGACTTTGGGAGGAGCCGTGTGGTTGTTCACTTTGATGAAGAAACAGGACATCAATTCTTTTGCCTCGTCGCGTGTCAACGTACCGTCGCGGGTCCCCTTTTCGTAGAACGGAGCCAGATGCTGGTCGAAATGGCCGGGATTCATCGCGTCCCAACCGTTCAGTTCGGTGATCGTTCCTAAGTGGACGAACCAATACATCTGGATCGCCTCCCAATAGTCTCGGGGAGCATGTGCCGGAACCCAACGGCAAACTTCGGCGATACGGCGCAACTCGGCCGCCCGTTTCGGATCTTTTTCCGTCAGCGACATTTCATCGGCGAGATCCGCATGTCGTTCGGCAAACAGGATGGCGGCGTCGCACGAGACGGACATGGCAGTCAGCTCCTCCTGCTTGTCGGTCGCTTCGGGATCGTTCATGAAATCGAGCCCGTCCAGTTCTTTCCGGATACGTTCTTTCAAATCCAATAATCCGTACTTATACACCTTTCCGTCCAAAGCGGTATGTCCCGGAGCACGTTGTTCCATAAATTCGGTAAACATCCCCACCTCATAGGCCTCCTTCCACTCCTGAGGCACATGGCTGAAGATACGTTCTCGCTGGGTACGCCCTTTCCAATAAGGGATCACTTCGCGTTCATAGGTGTCGATGTCTTCCTGGCTGATCGTATAACGCTGCAATTCACGTGTGTTCAAGACATGCAGGTCCTCCACACTATGGCAGGTCAGTTCCGGGAAAGTCGGCACACATTTCGGTTTCGGTCCGCGTTCGCCCACGATCAGTTCGTCCTTGCCGATATAGATCGTCTTCTGCTTGCAGATCTCATAAAAATTCATGGCCCGAAGAATCGGAATCGGATATTTTCCGTAGTTTTCCTTGTAGAAACGAGTTTCTATCAAAGCGCGTTCAATAGACAGGGAGGGCTCGGCTTCGAACGTCTCTTGTCGAAGACGTTTGATCCGGTCATTCATTCCATAGGCATTTGCCTCTACTGTGGGGGCGAAATTAGATGCACTGTGCGGTGCACGCTGAGCTGTGATTATAGTCATATTATATAAAAGGCTATTTTTATTCAATTATTTTAATCTGATAAATTCCGGACAAAATGATGCAGAGATAAAACCACCGACCCAAGCCAATGACTTCAGATACTAATGCAAACCGAAAGAGCTCTTACCCGAAAACGGTAAAAGAGAAAAGGGAAGAACACCTGTCAAGAAATCAGGCAATTGAATAGTCGTCTATAAGATTTAACGAACATATCGTAACAATTTAAAATCAACACTCGAAATTAAGTGTATGATTGCAGCAAATATAGACATTTTTCCATAAAAACAAAAGAAATCATATTTATTTAATAGAAACCAAGCCCCCTATCTTGTAAAAAGATCAAGCAATCCCATACGCTTTCAACTTATTATAAAGCGTTTTGCGATCAATACCCAACAGTTGGGCTGCTCTGGTCTTATTGTTACCGGCTTCTTGCAGGGCACGTTTGATCATTTCGCATTCGTGCGATTCGTTTTTCAACTGGATATTGACCGGAGCGGAAATCGGGTCGGCAGTCAGTTCTTCTGGAAGCTCGTTAGGGGTAATATAGCGACCGGTCGCTAACAGGGTAGCATACTTGATGGCGTTCTTCATCTGACGCAAGTTACCCGGCCACGAATAAGACTGGAAAATCCGGATCACGTCATTATCAAAGCCAATAATATCTTTCTGCAATTCTATATTGGCTTGATCCAGGAAGTTGTTGGCAAACAGCAAAAGGTCTTCTTTCCGCTCCTTCAGATCAGGGATACGGACGGTAAACTCGTTGATACGATGATATAAATCTTCACGGAAATCTCCCTTATCAATCGCAGAACGCAAGTTCTCGTTTGTCGCGGAGACAAGACGGACATTGATCGCGATCTCCTGATTGCTACCGATCGGTTTTACTTTCCGCTCCTGCAAGGCACGAAGAAGCTGTACCTGTACCTCATAGGACAAGTTGCCGATCTCATCCAAAAAAATCGTACCACCTTGGGCGGCAACAAAAGCACCTTCTTTATTATCGATAGCTCCGGTAAACGAACCTTTCACATGCCCGAAAAATTCGGATGCGGCCAAGTCTTTCGGGATCGCTCCGCAGTCAACAGCAATAAAAGGGGCTTTCTTACGATTGCTCTGTTCGTGAATACGGCGAGCAACATACTCTTTCCCTGTACCGCTCGAACCGGTAATCAACACAGACATATCTGTCGGAGCAACCAGACGTACATGCTCGTAGAGCTGGCGGGCAGCTTGGCTCTGTCCCTCCACATACTGGCTACGCGTTCCTCCCGACGGTTCGGGACGTTTGGCTGAACGCGTAGGGCGTTCCAGTTCGGTGGCAGAAGCAACCGAACCTGTTTCCGTCTTTATCACATCCTTGATTTTGCCTAAAAGTTCTTCCGGGTTCAACGGTTTGGCAATATAATCGGACGCTCCTAACTTGATGGCTTGCACGGCGGTTTGTATCTCCGCATAGCTGGTCATCATAATCAGGGGAATTACAAAATTATTTTCTTTTATCCATTTCAACAGATCGATTCCATCCCCGTCCGGCAAACGCAAATCAGACAAGATCAAATCGAAAGAGGCATCCTCTATCCGGCTTCGTGCATCCGAAACCGATGATACCGAACTGACTTCGAAGCCTTTCCTTCCCAGCCAGGTTTTCAGCATCAACGAGAATGTTATATCATCTTCTAAAATCAGGATAGACGGCATATTATTCTTTTTTGTTTCGTACACAAAGATAACTAAGAATTGATAATTGACAATGGACAATGGACAATTAAATACCGCTTGCCGCAATTATCAATTGTCCATTGTCAATTCAAAATGCCCAAGTTGCCTTTTTCCACGCCCCCTCGAACGGACCTTGCTTGAATTTCTTCAACCACCAATGGCAGAAACCTAACTGGAGGATGAACAACAGGACGCCGACTCCAAAGCTGGCTGTCGTGCCTAAAACATTATAAAGTGACAAACCGTAACCGAAATAGATAAACGATCCTATAATAGACTGTGTCAAATAGTTAGTTAAACTCATCTTTCCATACGGCACCAAACCGTGCAGCATTTTATGGGTCGAAACTTGTTGCCACAGGAAGACAAAACAAGCGACCAACACACACATGAAAGAGAAATTGCGGAAAGAGGAAACCACCGTGTTCATCGGAGTCAGCATCGCCTTGTTGGAGATCATATCCGGAAGGGAAGCCGTAATGAAATACAACGGGACAAAGCAAACCGCACCGATAACCAGCGTCCGCATCCAGAAAACCCGATGTTCGGACAGGTTGGCAAACAACTGTCTGCGTCCCATCAGCATACCCAACAGGAACAAAGAGGCAGTCTGGAAAAAACGTCCATACCCCCATGCCCACAACAGGCTGAACAACTGGCCGTCCCAAAGGTTGGACTTAACCATCGCCCAGAAATCCGGCTGCGAAAGGAACGGATACATACGTTGGCTATGAACACGCCAAACGCCGGCTGCCGGCACATAGTCAGGATTTATCATCGCATAGAAAAACTTGCCGAGTTCGAGAGGCTGGAGCATCAGGATAATAGCGGCAATGAGGATCGCTCGGTCGCTCCATCTGCAGACTAACACGAGCACCACGCCAATTATAGAATAAAGGACTAATATGTCGCCGGGGAAAAACGCCCCGTTGAAACAGCCGATAATGAACAAAAGGAAAAGCCGCCACAGGAAACGCAGACGGAAGTCTTTACCTTTCTTCGCCTGATTGTTATATTGAATAAAAAAGCTGAATCCGAACAGCAGGGAGAAAATCGCGTAAGCTTTCCCGGAAAAGAGGAAAAACAATGTTTCCCATATTCCTTTATCCATCGCCTCCATAAAAGCCGAAGAAGCTGTCGGGAAGTCATAAAAATTAAAATGTTCGATGTTGTGTAGTAACATAATAGCCATAACGGCAAAACCGCGTAATGCATCCACCACCTCGATACGAGGCGACTTAGCCAAAAGTCCATGCTCCATTGATAATGATTTAGATTTTTAATTTATGATTTTACAAAAGACAAAAGTAGATAAAGAAGTCATATAAAACAAAAAAAGCACCATTTAGGCGCTCTTTTTGTTTGCAGACTTAAAATAGATACTCGAACATACTTTAAAACGGTTTTTTTAATGTAGAAACGTCCACTTCCGCTTCTTGCTATAAAAGAAGCGAATATCGTGCCAAACTCAGCCTGACACACAGCCTGTTTTTGTAAACTCTTCTATTCTAACAGAGAAGTCGCCCAGAATGTTTTACTGAAGCTATTTATTACAACGTCACGAATGGGGAATTGTGGACATATATGGGGAATTTTTCTACAGATACCGTTCCACAGCCTGGCCCACAACAACACCCGCCTGCCGGATCACTTCAAATAAAAGCCGCTTCCAACCTTCGTCTGTCAGTGCCTCGTCGTTCTTCTCAAGGATTCTCAGTTGGGCTACCAAATCGGAAGCTCCCAACATGGTGAAAAGCGGGATTAGCTTATGGGAGATTTTGGCAGCCTGTGCACGGTCGGTCTTCTCCAAAGCTTGTTGTAGCAACGAAACGCTCTTGTTCGTCTCCTCGGCAAAAGTCCGGATAATGGAAGCGGAAGCTTCTTTGTCTTCGCCAGCAAAAGCAGTAAGCGAATCAAAATTGAATTCAGGCGACACCTCGGCTTGTATATCCGCTTGCAACAGGTTATTCAACAAAGCGATCAACTGCTTAGCCGTGAAAGGCTTATTTAGGAATCCGGTAAAACCGACTTCCAAATAATGTGTATTCTCGTTTTCCACACTGGCTGAAAGCGCGATGACAGGCACAGTATCTGTACCGGGGACACCCGACGAACGAATGACGTTAAGCAGGCCGTACCCATCCATGCCCGGCATCTGTATATCGGTTATGATCGCGTCGAAAGAACTATTACGCAAAATATCGACCACGGCAAACGGATTTGAACAACTGGTGACCTCCACATGGTTCCGTTTCAAAAACTCTTCCGTCAGTGCCAACTGCAACGGATCGTCATCGACCAGCAAACAAAAGATTTCGCGCCCTTCGAACCCCCCGGTCTCCGTTTCGTCTTCCTCCTCTATGGCAGGCGTGGCATGCAACGTCTGCACTTCCGATTCCCGCAAAGGCAGGACAATCGTAAAATCACTTCCTTTTCCCGGAACACTCTTTAGCGACAAGGTTCCTCCCATCAGTTCAATCAGCTTGCGGGTGATGGAAAGTCCGAGACCGAAACCTTCTTCCTTTTCGGTTCCCGACAGACGGGCAAACTCGCCGAAAATTTTTTCCTGTTCTTCTTCCGGAATCCCGACACCGGAGTCGGAGACAGTAATTGTCAATTGAGAATTGAGAATTGACAATTTGACTATCAAAACGATACGACCTTCATGAGTAAACTTGACAGCGTTAGACAATAGGTTGCTGACTATCTGGCGGAGGCGTATCGGATCACCTGAATAGATGCGATCCATCCCTTCCTCCTTCATATTCAGAACAAAAGCAAGTCCTTTCGCCTCGGCTATCGGGCGGAAGCTCCCGTATATTTCATTAAAAAGCGTACGTACGCTGAAAGGCACGTTCTGTATCTCCATCTGCCCCGATTCCAATCGATGAAAATCAAGCAAACCGTTCACCAGAGAAAGGATATGATTGGCCGATCCAGTCATATTTTCCAAATAATAACGTTGCCTTTCGTCCGGACGACGGCGCAGCAGCAGTTCTATATAACCGATTATGGACGAGAGCGGCGCACGGATATCGTGGCTGATCGTCAGCATCAACTTCTCCCGGCTATGGAGCAGGTCTTCAGCATATTGCTTGGCTTTCTCCAATTGCAGCCGATAATACTGGCTCCTGGAGATATCACGCGTGATCAGAATGATAAAGACCACCACGATAATCAGCGACAGGATAGCGATGCCGCCAATGAGATAAGAGGTTTCGCGCAGCACCTCCTGTTTCTTCACAACACGCTCCATCGACGCGTTCATCTCCTCTTCTTCTATATCGCGCAACATCTGGTTGATTCGGCTCGTGATGATGCTATTATTATAACGCAAGTTAGCGGCACGCTCTAAAAGCTGGTCGACAAGCTGTTTACGCTGATCGGCCACACTGTCCTGCAAATTTTTCAGGACCGTCACGATCGTGTCTGCCGGGTTGAAGGAATTCACCAACGTATCAGTCACGATCTGCCGGGTCGTATTCACGATAACAGTCGAATCCTCTTTAGGCGGTGAGAATGCATCGGCGAGCCGGCGGAAAAAGCCACGGTGCTTATGGGGCTGAGGAGTTTTCACGGAATCCTGGTGCACGATCACGCGCTCCTGTATTTCGACCTGCCGGATCATCGTATCTTGCCGGGCGATCACCTTCTCGATGTTTTGGGTATACAGATGTTCCGCGTTCGTCTCACGCCAGGTTTCCAACAGGCGGCGCGTGTTCCAACGCTTCTGCTCGATCAACATATCGATCGTGTCGATCTTGGGATATAGTGCGGGATTCGACACTAATGTACGCAAGGAATCCATATTCTGCAAAGCCTTGTTCAGCGTGCGGTTGAAATGCTTGATTTCCCCCTGTGGAAACCCGACCATTTGTCCGAGCGCTTCGCTTTCGTAGAGTAACGACAGAGTGTTGGTCACGAGATAAACCTTCTCCCTCGATTTGTTGTTCGGGTCGTCTTCGCCAGCAAACTGTTCGATAATGTTATAAATATAAACGACCGAACACACGGCTATCAGGATCAATAACAGGTATCCCAATATGACTTTACTTGTAATATGTCCATTCTGTGCGCTCATTAGTCTTTTCTATAAGCTATTTTCCATTTGTCCAACATAACGAAATCCGCTTTCTTCAATCCAACCTTCCAGAACGGGACAGGTTCGTCGTGATCACCGAGAAACATACGGTCACGAACGGCAAAAGCTGGGTTGGTCAGGGCCAGTGTGGAATCGGATACCGAAGTCCGGACACCGGCAATATCCAATACCGTATGGAACACACTGTTCGTGCTGACCGGATAAGCCCCGTGAGAGATCGCCATCCGGTATTTCTCCGGAAAAACGGTCCGATAATCGTCCGAGAACCAGATGATATACGGGATATGGAGCTGATAATAAGTCGGTATAGGCGAAGCATGCAGGTAACGAGCACGTGCATCATCGAAAATATCTTCTCCGTGATCGCTCAGATAAAGCATCGACGCACAAACCTCCTTCTTTTTCAACATGTCGACGATTTCTCCCAAAACATAATCCGTATAACGGATCGAATTGTCGTAAGCATTACGCAGTTCCTTCTTATAGGATTGGCGGATGCCTTCGGCCTTATCCGGCGTATAAATCCGGAACTCAGCCGGATAACGCTCATGATAATTGAAATGCGACCCGTATGTATGGAGGACGATAAACATATCCTCGTCCGATTTATCCAGTTCCTTTTCCAAATACGGCAAAAGGGCGGCATCATACAATGAGGTCAGATACGATCCGGTGTTGAACGTGCTCATATCGATAAACGTATCAGCCTCCCGGTAGAAAGCCCCGATCATCGAAGTAGTCAGTTTCTGATTGGCAATGACAAGCGTACGGAAACCTGCTTCCTTGAAAGCGGTAACGATGCTTTTCTCGTCATATATCACGCCATAGTTTTCCGCACTAGCGGCAGACAGGATGATCGGAACACTTTTGTGCGTATTGTTGGATTGCGTCACAACATCCGTAAAATGTATCAGACCATCGAGTCCTTCCATACGCGGAGTCGTATTGCGTTCATATCCATACAAGCTCCATTCCATAGCCCGCGAAGTCTCTCCCACCACAAGCACGTAAATCTCGCGCTTGCCATCCGCCTGTCCCGTCCGGACCGAGTTGAACCTGAAATCGGCAGAAGAGATGGAATAGTTGGCGTTTTTGTTCGATTTGGTAATCGCAAAATAGAGATTATAAAGCGCATTGACCGGATAAACATCGTTCTTGAGCGAGAAACTGTGCTTTTGCCAAGAAGGCAGGAAACAGAGCAGCACCCCCACTCCGAAAAGCCCCAAGCTTCTGGACGCCCACCGCTTGCGGAACACGGCGGTCAGCCTGTCTTTCATGCGGATTGAACGCGTGGCCAGCCACAAGGTAGGAAGCGTATAAAAGAAAAAGACGCAAACGATGACAAGAAAAATATTTCCTAATAATTCGCTTGCTTCGGAAGCATTCGAACTTGTCAGGTTCAAGAACATGTCCACGGCTATCACCGACTCGCCGAAAAGATACAACAGGACCAACTGGCCTCCGTCCAGTATGATTTTCGGCAACAGACACCAGACCACCACTCCGGGTTTACGCGCCAGCAGCAGAACTCCCATCCAGAACGCCAACGGCATGACGATAGAAGCAAGGCCCACCGGAACAGGTAAAGGCTCTGTGAACAGAAAAACACAGTTCGGAATGATGAAAAGCAAGCCGAACAAGAAATATAAGTGTTCCTGTGAAGATATCCAACGCAAAATATTAGTAAAGTACCTCATCGATTTTTGCCTAAAAAGCCTAATTTTATCAACTATTCTTATCACTATTCCACAACAGCACTGCTGTAACCGACAAAAATAAACGTTATCCATCACATACACATACAGAAGAAGCACAAAAAAAGTTATTTCAAGGTCTCCCGTAGAGGCGAGGTTCTACTCCGCCCATGAAAACAATGTCTGCCTTGCCCGATATCATTTCGTCAGCAAAACAGCCACTCCCCAGTTTAAATAGAAACGTTAAAAAATATCACCCGCTATAGTAATTCCAAATATATGGGGTACTAATCCGATTTACATGGGGTCGTAATGACATTTTGATATTTTAAAAATCATGCAAATGCTTTCAATAATCTTGCAATATGCCGGTAGCAGAACTTTGTTGCTTCCGACTATCGCTTTTTATTTTTAATTTCGGGCAACCGAAAAAGGGAAAGATTATTTAAAATCATCAATAATAATTAAGGTAAAGACAAAATGAAAAGACAAATCATGCTGCTATCGGCTTGTACGGTCGCTTTGCTGAGTGCTTGTTCGTCGAACACGCGTATCGCAAACGAAGTATATGCCCCTGCTGCCAAAAACGAATTACGGGCGCCGGCAACACCGCTGGTAACGATCGACCCGTACACCAGCGCCTGGTCGTTTGCCGACCGCCTGAACGAAGAAAGCGTGCGCCACTGGACCGGCCGTAACTTCCCGCTATTGGGAAGCCTGCGTGTAGACGGTGTTTCATACCGGTTCATGGGAGCGGACAAAGTAGAGGTGACGCCGGTTATCGGTACGGCGGCTTCCGGCTTATGGGAGGCGACCTACACATTCGAGCTGCCGGAGGGAGAATGGACCGCCGTCGATTACGAGACAAAAGGCTGGAAAACAGGCAAGGCGGCATTCGGGACAGACGATAATCCGTATCGCTCCACTCCCTGGCAAGACGGCGACATCTGGGTACGCCGCTCGTTCGACTGGCCTGAGGGGACGGATAAGGAAGATCTGTTCCTGCTATATTCGCACGACGACAACATCGAGTTGTACATCAACGGTAAGCAGGTGGCCGTAACCGGCAACGGGTTGGATTACGACCTGCTGAAGGAAATCCCGCAGGAAGTGGCCAACACGCTCAAACCGACGGGGAACATCCTGGCTGCCCACTGCCGCAACAACGGAGGAGGTGCATACGTGGACATGGGAATCATGAAGAAGGTAAAACGGGGAGACACGTTTGACAATAAAGCGGTCCAGACGGCGACCACCGTCATGCCGACACAGACGTACTATACGTTCGAATGCGGCCCTGTCGAACTGGATTTGATCTTCACTGCTCCGATGCTGATGGACGACCTGGAGGCCATGACCGCCCCGTACAATTATATCACGTATCAGGCCCGTTCGTTAGATGGTCGGACACACGAAGTCCAGTTATACCTCGAAGCGACCCCTCAATGGGCTGTAAACACGACAGATCAACCTGTCACCTTCGAAAAGATCGAAAAAGACGGGTATGTCTATCTAAAGACCGGCTCTGTCGACCAGGAAGTTTTGGGCAAGAAGGGAGACGACCTTCGCATCGACTGGGGCTATTTCTATCTTTCAGCCGCGCAATCTCCGGACGTGACAGTCGCCATTGACGAATATTACGCTGCCAAGAAAGCATTCATGGCCGACGGCAGACTGTCCGGCAAAGCGGAGAATGTGTCTCCGGATATGGAAAAACAGATGACGGTCCTCGCCTACTCCGACAACCTGGGCAAGGTAAACGAAAAGACCGTGTCAGGGCACTTGTTGATCGGATATGACGATCTGTATGCGATCCAGTATTTCAATGACAACCGGATGGCATACTGGAAGCACGACGGGCAGACGGACATTTTCGATGCCTTCGCCAAAGGCCAGAAAGAGTATGCCGGAATGATGAAACGGTGTGCGGACTTCGACGGACGCCTGATGCAGGAAACAGCGGCCGCCGGCGGACAAAAATATGCCGAGCTGTGCGCCCTGGCCTATCGCCAGGCCATTTCCGCCCATAAGTTAGTGACAGACAAGGAAGGCAACCTGCTATTCCTGTCGAAAGAGAATTTCAGCAACGGTTCGATCGGGACGGTCGATATCACCTACCCTTCGGCGCCGCTGTTCTTATGCTATAACCCCGAGCTCCTGAAGGGGATGATGAACCCGATCTTTTACTACAGCGAAAGTGGCAGATGGAACAAGCCTTTCCCCTCACACGATGTCGGCACGTATCCGCAGGCTAACGGACAGACCTACGGCGGCGATATGCCGGTCGAAGAATCCGGCAATATGCTGATCCTCGCAACGGCCATCGCGATAATCGAAGGAAATGCGGATTATGCGGCCAAACATTGGGATGTGTTGACAACCTGGGTCGATTATCTGAAGAAAGAAGGTCTCGACCCGGACAACCAGTTATGCACGGACGATTTCGCCGGTCATTTCGCTCACAACACCAACCTGTCCATCAAAGCGATCATGGGGATAGCCGGCTACGGCAAGATGGCCGGAATGTTGGGAAAGAGGGAAATAGCGGATTCTTATCTGGCGACAGCTCGTGAAATGGCTGGCAAATGGATTGCGATGGCAAAAGACGGGAATCACTATAAGCTGACCTTCGATAAGTCCGGTACATGGAGCCAGAAATATAATTTGGTTTGGGACCGCTTGTTAGATCTGAATATATTCCCTTCGGAAATAGCTGAAACAGAAACAGCTTACTACAAGACCAGACAAAACAAATATGGTCTGCCGCTGGACAACCGCGAAGATTATACCAAATCCGACTGGATTCTGTGGAGTGCCTGCCTGACCGGCAATACGGCCGATTTTGAAACGTTCATGCTTCCGGTCTGGAAATACGCCAACGAAACGACCTCACGCGTCCCGTTGAGCGACTGGCATTACACTTCTGACGGAACACAACGTGGATTCCAGGCCCGTTCAGTCGTCGGCGGCTACTATATGCGATTGCTGGAAAAACGGCTGAAGAAGTAATTATGATGGTAGCGTGTCGAAACTATCCTGTTCCCGCGCTTGACGCGGGATCGCATTAAAACCGGCCCTATAAAAATCTGATTGATAAGGTCTGTCCTTTTGCGTCCCCGCATCAAATGCGGGGATAAGGAGGTTTCGACACACTTCCATCATAATTCTCCTCACTTCCTCGCTACCTTCTGTATGATACCAAGAAACTCTTCATTCGTCATCCGGATATCCGGTTCCTTATAATTCACGTAATCTTCAAAATAATCGCTGGCGATATCTGCCACGATCTCAGAGCCGTCCAACCCGAAAGAACTCACCAACTTCTCCACCTTGCCACGAATCTGGCGGATCACCTGCAAGCGGTCTTCGTAACGGTCCGGTTTTTCCAGCTCCGTCACATGCTCGTTTCGGGCAATCAGATAAACGGTCGTATAAAACTTGTCCACATCTCCGAAAGCCGGGATAAACAGAGCTTTCTTTTCCTCTGGCAACGCAACCAGTGTTTCCTGAATTTTTGTCATTATTGTGTTTATTTTAATTGGTTGGCGAAGATAGTACATTCCGTTCATAGATAAAGTCTATCCCGCGATAAATAATATGCATTTCATTCTATGAACAAATTTCGAGCAGGGAATGTTAGAATAGTAGAAACAACATAAAACAGATTGATTATGCTTACATTATGTCTCAGTTTATTATTGTTGATAACAAATAATAGTAATAATAGTCAAATAACAGATAAAAAAGAAAAAGTTATGAAATTTGAATTAATCCAGTTACCCTATGCAGCCAACGCGCTGGAACCGGTTATAAGTAAAGAAACGATTGAGTTCCATCATGGCAAACATTTACAGACTTATGTAAATAACCTGAACAACCTCATTCAGGGAACCAAGTTCGAAAACGCTACATTAGAACAGATCGTGGCAGAATCCGACGGTGCTATCTTTAACAATGCTGGACAGACGCTTAATCATAATTTGTACTTCACCCAGTTCTCCCCCTATGGCGGTGGCAGACCGACCGGCGCCCTCGCCAAAGCGATCGACGCGACTTGGGGATCGTTCGAAAACTTCCAGAAAGAATTCGTAGCTGCAGGAACCGGTTTATTCGGTTCAGGATGGGTATGGCTGGCTAAAGATAAAGACGGAAAACTCTCAATTACCAAAGAAGCTAACGGTAGCAATCCGGTTGCTCACGGATTGAAACCGATTCTGGGATTCGATGTGTGGGAACATGCCTACTATTTGGATTACCGGAACCGCCGTCCCGATCATTTGAACGCTTTATGGAAAATCATCGATTGGGATACCGTTGGCAAAAGATATTAAAGCTCTTTAAACTCCAGATAAAAGCCGCCCGGCAACATACCGGACGGCTTTTTTATTTACAAAATGACTGGAACTCAAGCAATATAGTAATATTTCCAATTATAAGGGAAAAATGTTCAATAACGGAATGGAATAAATAGCATACCTTTGTTATATAATCAATAAACAAGAATATAAACCTCAATTAATAAGGAGAATAAACATGAAAGTACAAGAATTGACAAAAACGGAATTTCTGAAAAAAGTAGCGAACTACGAAGCCAGCCCCAACAAGTGGGTGTACAAAGGAGACAAACCTTGTATCGTGGATTTCTATGCCACCTGGTGCGGACCTTGTAAGATGGTCGCTCCTATCTTAGAAGAATTAGCAGAAGAATATGCCGGAAAAATCGATATTTATAAGGTAGATACGGAAAAAGAAGAGGGATTGGCCGCCTCTTTCGGTATCAGAAGTATTCCCTCCCTCCTTTTCTGCCCAATGAACGGGCAACCGCAGATGGCAAAAGGGGCAATGGGAAAGGCCGACTTCAAAAAAGCTATAAATGAGGTACTTTTGAAGAAAGAATAACAATATCCCAACATAAACAGAAAGCCCTCTCCGAGTTCCGAACAGAGTTCGGAGAGTTTTTAGAAAAAAATATTACACATTATGCCCCCAAACTATTGCATATTAAAAAATAATACGTACCTTTGCACCCGCAATCGAGAGAGATTGATACTGATAAAAAATGAATGCCTCTTTAGCTCAGTTGGCCAGAGCACGTGATTTGTAATCTCGGGGTCGTTGGTTCGAATCCGACAAGAGGCTCAAAAGGGCAGTTACCAGAGTGGCCAAATGGGGCTGACTGTAACTCAGCTGGCTTTCGCCTTCGGTGGTTCGAATCCATCACTGCCCACAAAAAAAAGACTTGAAAGGAAATCTTTCAGGTCTTTTTTGTTTTTATACTCATTTCATAGCCTCATAACTTTCATTCCATCCTTCACCTGAAAGGTTTCATTTTTGGGCAGGCGCAAATCATTTTCAACAGAATCTCGACCCCTTGGATTAAAATAAAAAAGTCTTTGATTCACAATGAACCAAAGACTTTTGTTTCTGGCGGTCCGGACGGGACTCGAACCCGCGACCCCATGCGTGACAGGCATGTATTCTAACCAGCTGAACTACCGAACCATAACTTTTATCCTGCAATCTCTCTCGATTGCGATGCAAAGGTATATATTATTTTGAATCTTGCAATAGTTTCACGGCAAAAATTTACGTCGGATAGATTATTTTTCTACTTTTGCCTTTCATATAAATAATAACAATCATGAAGAATACTCCGGTAGATTATCAGACAGCCAGAAAGATTATAGATGGCTACGGACTTCCCGATTTCGGGAAAGCGACGATCCGCGAGGTCGTTGCCATATCCACACAACTTGAACAAGAGACTAAAACAGAATTTATCCATATGGAAATGGGTGTTCCCGGACTGAAAGCAGCCCAAGTCGGTGTCGATGCCGAGATCAAAGCTCTTCAAGATGGCGTCGCCTCTATCTATCCGAATATCAATGGCACATCCGATGTAAAAGCGGAAGCATCTCGTTTTATCAAGGCATTTATCGATATCGATATTGCGCCGGAAGGCTGCGTTCCCGTAACCGGCTCCATGCAGGGGACATATGCATCGTTTCTCGTTTGCGGACAATGTACGCCGGGAAAGGACACGATTCTCTTTATCGATCCGGGGTTCCCTGTCCAGAAGCAGCAGATCACAGTCATGGGCTATAGATACGAATCGTTCGACGTGTACGAATACCGGGGCGAAAAACTCCGGGACATACTGGAACAATATCTCTCCAAAGGCAACATCGCAGCCATGATCTACTCCAATCCCAACAATCCGGCCTGGTTCTGCCTGACGGAAGAAGAGCTGAAGATCATCGGAGACATGGCAAACAAATATGACACGATCGTGATCGAAGACCTGGCCTACTTCGCTATGGACTTCCGGAAACCGTTGGGAAAGCCGTTTGAAGCACCTTTCCAGGCAACAGTTGCCCGTTATACGGATAATTACATTTTGCAGATTTCGGGATCAAAAGCATTCAGCTATGCCGGCCAGCGTATTGGGGTCACGGCAATCTCCGACAAACTATATCACCGAGCCTATCCCGGACTGACACAGCGCTACGGAGGAGGAACGTTCGGAACTGTATACATTCACCGCGTATTATATGCCCTGTCGTCCGGCACGAGCCATTCGGCGCAGTTCGCATTGGCAGCCATGTTCAAAGCTGCGGCAGACGGAACGTTCGATTTTATTTCGGAAGTAAAAGAATACGGACGCCGAGCAGAAAGATTAAAAAAGATCTTTACCGATTATGGTTTCCGGATCGTCTACGACCATGACCTAGACGAACCGATCGCAGACGGATTTTATTTCACGATCGCCTATCCGGGAATGACAGGAGGAGAACTGATGGAAGAACTTATTTATTACGGTGTAAGCGCCATTTCATTAAGCACGACAGGTAGTAACCAAGAAGGCCTACGCGCTTGTACATCTTTTATCAAACCGCATCAATATGCCCTGCTCGAAGAGCGCCTGAAGCTATTCAAAGAGAATCACACCGCATAATTAACACAGGCCGGGCTTTTATTTATGACTCATTAACATGAAAGCTCGGCTTTTCATTTGTTTGTTTAAACCAAAAGCTATATATTGTCGCTGTTTTATTAACCAGCAAGTATCCTCTGTCATGGCAATGTATAACAACATATTCAAGATAACTCATAATGACGTGCTTCCGGCCCAAGGAAGCATCTTGATATCAGAACCTTTTTTACAAGACGCCTACTTCCAACGTTCCGTCGTACTATTGGTAGAACATACTCAGGAGGGTTCGATGGGCTTTGTATTAAACAAGAAAACAGAGCTATCAGTCAACACCTTTTTTGCCGATTTACAGGGATTTCCGGAAATGCCGATCTATTTAGGCGGTCCAGTCAGTGCCAACCGCCTGTTCTTCATTCATTCTTTAGGAGATCTAATCATCCCTAACTCCCTTAAGATAAACGACCACCTCTATTTCGACGGCGATTTCAGCGCATTGATACATTATATCCAGAACGGACACTCTGTCGACGGGAAAGTGAAATTTTTCTTAGGCTACTCCGGGTGGCAGGAAGGACAACTGCACAATGAAATAGATCAAAATTCATGGGTCGTAAGTCATGCATCCAACCGGAATGTGCTACTTGCCGAAGGTGAAGGCTTCTGGAAAAAATCGCTCGAATCGCTCGGAAGCCAATATGAAACGTGGACCAAATACCCGAAAGAACCCTCGCTGAACTAGAGATTTATGATTTACATGTCGATAATAAATTATAAATCACAAATTCCTCTCATTGATTTTCTGCATCGTCAAGACGTCCGAATAACCATTTTTAGTCGTTATCCAGTCTGTCAGTATACCTGTCACGGTAAAGCCGCAACGGGCAAAAAGGGCTTTGCTGGGTTCGTTACCTATCGGGATATGCACAAAGAGTTGATGCAACTTCAAATAAGAAAAAGCATATTCGGCCAATAACTCCAGCGCTTCTGTCGCCAGTCCGTTCTTCTGGTAAAGCGGATCGACCAGTATGCCGACTCCCGCCCTGCGATGATGCGGATCGAAATCATACAAATCCAGCATACCGACCGTTGCGCCCGTGGAACAAAGGTCGATCATCAGGCGCAATTGCTTCAAATCAAATATACCCCGGTGAGATTCTGCTATATATTCTTTCAACAGATAGCGGGAATAAGGCGCCAACGTGTTCCCAATCTCCCACCATTCGGGATTATTTTCCCACGAATAGAGCAATTCCAAATCTTCCGGTTCCGGGGCGCGAAGGCAGACTGTCTTGTTTTGAAGTAAGTTCATTTTTTATTAACAATTAACAATTGACAATTAACAATAAGAAATCGCTCAACGCAATTTTCAATTGTCAATTATCAATTCTCCATTAATAACTATATGATAGTTGATCCTTTTATCGGCCACCTTGTCCATCAATAAGAGCATCTGCTCGAAACGGGCATCCGGGTAGCAGAATACCAAATCGGTAAAGCGCTTCATCTGATTGCGACGACAGATAGCATCCATCACACGCTCTTCATTCAGATTCCAAAGATTGACATATTCCAGATCTGGCATCCGTTTCACACAGGCAGCTTTCACCTTTTCAAACTCTTCTTCCCGACAAAGCACCAGTAGGCGACGATGTTTCGCCCGGGGTTTTCGTTTCAACCCCAACATACCGCCGGCAACGGAAAGGGATGCTTTCAACAGAACAGCCAAACGGATGAGCATGCTCATCAGCCAACCGGAATGCGGATAATATTTCCGGTAGAATATCAGCATGGCCCCATAAAAGGCTTTCACATATTTGATATCGCCATGCTTCGTGCTCTCTCCTTTATAATGAAGGATACGTTCAGGAATATAATAATTCACATAGCCTCCCTGCACGATCCGGTAAGACAGATCGATATCTTCGCCATACATAAAGAAAGACTCATCCAACAGTCCCACTTTATCTAACGCCTTACGGCGAAGAAACATGAAAGCGCCCGCCAGAACTTCGACCTTATGCTGCTTCTCCTTATTCAAATACGGCAGGCTGTAACGGGCAAACAGGCGTGAAGAAGGAAACAATTTCGACAATCCGAATATCTTGCAAAAAGACACCCAAGGAGAGGGAAAACTCCGTTTACTCTCCGCCAAGAAAACACCGTGCCCGTCCAACATCTTCACCCCGATTCCTCCCGCCTCCGGGTGTTCGTCCATAAAGAAACAAAGAGAACGCACGCTTTCTTCGCCTATCACAGTATCGGGGTTCAGCAGAAGGACATATTCTCCGCTACTGATCCGGATCGCCTGGTTATTCGCTTTGGCAAACCCCGGATTATCCTTATTCTCGATAAAAGTGACTTCCGGAAAACGCGGGCGAAGATATTCGACCGAACCGTCGGCCGAATGATTATCGACAACCAGTACTTCCGCCTCCATCCCTGCTATGGCAGCACGCACGGAACAGAGACACTGTTCGAGAAAATATTTTACGTTGTAGTTAACAATTATAATTGAGAGTTTCATGGGGATTTATGATTTATCAATGCTGCGTAAATCTTAAATTATAACTCTGTTATAGTTTGATGGAGTCGTTGAAGCTGGTGCGGTTCACGATGGAACGCCCCAACGTTATCTCATCGGCATATTCGATTTCGTCGCCAATAGAGACACCGCGGGCGATGACCGATATCTTCACATCATAGGAAGAAAGCTTGCGGTAGATGAAAAAATTCGTCGTGTCGCCCTCCATCGTCGTACTGAGTGCCAGAACGACTTCCTTCACTTCTCCTCCGGCAACCCGCTGTACCAAGCTGTCGATCTGCAAATCACCTGGACCTATCCCGTCCATCGGCGAAATAATACCGCCCAAGACATGATAAACACCGCGGAACTGCCCCGTGTTTTCGATCGCCATCACTTCCTTGATATTCTCGACCACGCAGATCGTAGAATGATCACGCTGGCAGTCGACACAGATAGCACACACGTCATCGTCGCATATATTATGGCAGACCTTACAATATTTGACATCACGACGAAGTGCCAACAGCGCGGACGCAAACCCTTCCGTGTAACCGACATCACGGCGAAGCATATGGAGCGCCAGCCTGAGTGCTGTTTTCCGCCCCACTCCCGGCAATGACGACAATTCGTTCACTGCATTTTCCAATAAGACTGATGGATATTTTTGATTCATTCGTTTGTTTATCTTCTTCCACCGCAAAGATAAGTAAAATCTCCCTTATATATTGGCTTTTTCTCTATATTGCATAAGTTGTCCGCTTAATGGCAAACGATCGTCCGCCACCAAGCGGACAACTTATAAGATGAAATTCTACCGTCAAATGTTCCTATACCGGCAGCTACTTCCTCATAAACAATGCACTTGTTTCTTACCAAGAAATAATGTAGCTTTGCGATGATATATCCGATAATTCTAACTAAATATAAACACCGTGAAGAAAGAAGATGAAGAAAAGGTGAGCGGGCTACCGGAAAACGCCTACAGAGAACTGAAAGAAGGTGAGGTATATAAACCCATCCTATCACCCGACAAACAGTATCGGGAAGTAACCCCTTGGTCCGTATTCTGGGGACTCGTCATGGCCGTCCTGTTCAGTGCGGCAGCGGCTTTCCTCGGACTGAAAGTTGGACAGGTATTCGAAGCCGCCATCCCGATCGCGATCATAGCAGTCGGATTATCCAGCGGGTTCAAACGTAAAAACGCGCTGGGCGAAAATGTCATTATCCAGTCCATCGGGGCAAACAGCGGCGTGATCGTGGCAGGCGCCATATTTACGCTGCCCGCCCTTTACATCTTGCAGGACAAGTATCCAGAGATCACGATCAATTTCTTCGAAGTATTCATGAGTTCGCTCTTGGGCGGCATCCTCGGTATCCTGCTCCTGATCCCGTTCCGGAAGTATTTCGTATCGACCATGCACGGCAAATATCCATTCCCGGAAGCGACTGCCACCACACAGGTATTGGTGTCCGGCGAGAAGGGAGGCAACCAGGCAAAGCCGCTTATCTATGCGGGTCTGGTCGGAGGTCTGTACGACTTCATCATCGCGACTTTCGGCTGGTGGAGCGAGACAGTCAGCACGCGCATCGTCGGTGTCGGCGAGATGCTGGCTGACAAGGCAAAAGTCGTGTTCAAGGTGAATACCGGTGCAGCAGTGTTGGGTTTGGGCTATATCATCGGATTGAAATATTCGGCCATTATCTGTGCCGGCTCATTCCTAGTATGGTTGGTAATCATCCCGTTGATGTCTGCCATTTTCGGCTCCGAAGTACTGACATTCGGCAATGACGCCATTACGCAGACGGTAGGAAGCATGAGTGCGGAAGAGATTTTCACCACCTACGCCCGCCACATCGGTATCGGAGGCATTGCGACTGCCGGTGTGATCGGGATCATCAATTCATGGGGGATCATCAAAGGAGCCGTAGGGTTGGCAGCCAAAGAGCTGAAAGGAAAAACGGGAATCGTGCAAACGGAAGAGATCCGTACACAGAAAGACCTTTCGATGAAAGTGATCGCTATCGGCATCTTCGCAACGTTGATCGTGACGTACCTGTTTTTTCACTTCGGCGTGCTGGACAACTGGTACTACGCGTTGATCGGGCTGTTGATCGTCGGTATAATCACTTTCCTTTTCACAACCGTTGCCGCCAATGCGATTGCCATCGTCGGGACCAATCCCGTATCAGGCATGACATTGATGACCTTGATCTTGGCATCTATTATTCTGGTTGCCGTCGGGCTGAAAGGGACAGCCGGCATGGTATCGGCACTGATTATAGGAGGTGTGGTATGTACGGCGCTTTCCATGGCCGGCGGTTTTATCACAGATCTGAAGATCGGATATTGGATCGGCAGCACACCAGCCAAGCAGGAAAGTTGGAAATTCCTCGGAACCCTGGTATCGGCAGCAACTGTAGGCGGTGTAATCCTGATCCTGAATCAGACATACGGTTTCACAAGCGGGCAACTCGCCGCTCCGCAAGCCAATGCAATGGCGGCGGTTATCGAGCCATTGATGAGCGGCTCGGGTGCTCCCTGGGCACTGTATGCCATAGGAGCCGTACTGGCCATCATCCTAAACTTCTGTAAAATTCCGGCATTGGCATTTGCATTAGGCATGTTCATTCCGCTGGAGTTGAACACGCCGTTGCTGATCGGAGGCGCCATCAGCTGGTATGTAGGAAGCCGTAGCAAAGACCAAGCTCTGAACAGTGTACGTCTGGAAAAAGGAACTCTGCTGGCATCCGGTTTCATCGCAGGCGGAGCCTTGATGGGAGTCGTCAGCGCAGCCATGCGTTTCGCCGGCATCAACCTAGTCGATATCAAATGGATGGAAAGTAATTCAGCCGGGGTACTGGCCATCGTGATGTACATCCTGCTAATCGCCTACTTGGCAATTAGTTCGTTAAAAGCAAAGGAAGAAAAATAATAATAATTTCAGATTTATGAATTATGCGTCGATGATAAATCATAAATCTGAAATCATAAATCATAAAAGCATTGGAAGCACCAGTAGTCAACGTCGGCATTATGACGGAAAAGGCCGTTTCGTTTGTATTTCATGGAGAGTATGTACATACGGAAACCGGAAAGTTCCTGACTGGGGAACAACGCGCGTTATTTGTAAACGGCAATATCGTTTACAACGGGAGGTTGTTTAAAGAAATATTCTTTGAACCGGCTTCCCCTTCCTCGTCTTTCGAATTGAAGGCAGTCACCATAGGCCGTAACTTCCATTGGCAACGGCAAGAAGACCAATGTTTCAAAGGGGCTTTCAACCTGGTGACTGGCGAAAATGGAATTGTAGTCATCAACCAAGTGGATGTGGAAGAATATCTGACCAGCGTCATTTCTTCAGAAATGAGCGCGCAGGCTTCGAAGGAACTGTTAAAGGCACATGCCGTCATTTCACGCAGCTGGCTGCTCGCACAGATCGAAAAGAACTTCCGCCTGGGAAGGAAAGAGGAGAAGCAGCAAAACTGTTACCGAGATAACGAGCAACTGATACGCTGGTACGACCGCGAAGACCATAACATTTTCGATGTCTGTGCCGACGACCATTGTCAGCGCTACCAAGGAATTACCCGTGCTTCCAACCCGATCGTCCAAGAGGTGATCCACGAAACAAAGGGAGAAATACTGGTGAATGGCGAAACGATCTGCGATGCCCGCTTTTCCAAATGTTGCGGAGGTGTGACGGAACAGTTCGAACATTGCTGGGAACCGATCCCCCATTCTTACCTGACAGCATTGAGGGACAGTCGGGAAACAACTTTTCCGGACCTCACTCAGGAAGAAGAGGCCCGGAAATGGATTCACTCTGCTCCTAACGCTTTTTGCAATACAGCCGACAAAAAGATCCTCTGCCAAGTGTTGAACAACTACGATCAGGAGACGACAGATTTTTATCGCTGGAAAGTATTCTACAAGCAGGAAGAATTAGCCGAACTGATCCATCGTAAAAGCGGTATTGATTTCGGTCAGATTCTGGATTTGGTTCCCGTCAACCGAGGAACTTCCGGCCGTATTGAAATGCTGAAGATTGTCGGGACACATCGGACCTTTACCATCGGCAAAGAATTGGAGATACGCCGGACCTTGTCCGAAACACATCTGTACAGCTCGGCTTTTGTCGTGGACAAAGAAGATATACAATTCGATATCCCCGGACGTTTCGTCCTGACCGGCGCCGGTTGGGGACATGGCGTAGGGCTATGCCAGATCGGGGCCGCCATGATGGCAGGCGAAGGATATGATTACCGGCAGATTCTCTCCCATTACTTTTCTGGAGCTTCTATTGAAAAACGATATTGAGGGATTTCAGATTTATGATTTATCATCGACACATAAATCAAAAAGGCTGCATATCCGAAGATCGCAGCCTTTTCTTTATTGTGTTTACCTATTTGTCTCCGGTTTTGTAAACCGGTCGCCTTGACTCTCCCGAGCTCCAGCTGATACAAAGGAACAAGAAATTAATAACATACGCAAAACAAAATATACAAAAAGCCCAAATTTTCCTACGAAAACAAAAATTTCACCGATGAATCGAGAAATATTACAGATCGTTTTCATTTTTTATCCGCATCTTTGCCTAAAATTAAGAACAAATCATGAATAGCTATATCATCCTCTTTATTATAGTCGCTTATTTCGGAATCCTTCTACTGATTGCCTGGATCACAGGGCGGAAGAGCTCAAGCAATGAAGCGTTTTTCCTTGGTAACCGTAAATCACCTTGGTACATCGTATCAATCGGAATGGTCGGGACATCGCTTTCAGGTGTCACATTCGTTTCTGTTCCGGGGATGGTACGCAGCATAGACATGACCTATATGCAGACGGTTTTAGGGTTCTTTTTTGGATATATACTGATTGCCAGAGTGTTACTACCACTTTATTATAAGCTGCAACTAACTTCCATCTATTCGTATTTGGATGACCGGATCGGGCAGCATAGTTATAAAACAGGGGCTTCCTTTTTCCTTCTGTCCAAGATCGTAGGGGCGGCGGCGAGGCTCTATTTAGTTGTGTTGATCCTGCAACATTATGTTTTCGCGTACTGGAACATATCTTTCGCCGTAACAGTCGTTATCAGTATTTTCCTAGTCTGGCTCTACACCTATCGGGGTGGTATCAAAACAATCATCTGGACAGACACACTTCAGGCTTTATGCCTAGTCGCCATGCTAATCGTAATTATCTGGCAGGTGAAAGACAAGATGCAACTGGATTTTGCAGGCATGGTGCAGACCTTGCAAGCCAGCCAGCACTTCCGTATCTTCGAGTTCGGAGACTGGCACAGCACACAACATTTCATGAAACAGTTTTTTAGCGGCATCTTTATCACCATCGTAATGACTGGCCTCGATCAAGACATGATGCAGAAAAACCTTTCCTGCAAGAGTTTGAAAGACGCACAAAAGAATATGTACACTTATGGCTTTGCTTTCACACCGGTTAATTTCTTGTTCCTTTCGCTTGGCGTCCTATTGCTGACGCTTGCATCGCAGCAACAGATCGAACTGCCCGCATTGAACGACGATATCCTCCCAATGTTCTGCACCTCCGGCATATTGGGACATTCGATCCTGATCTTCTTCACAATCGGTATCATCACGGCAGCGTTCAGCAGTGCAGATTCTGCCTTGACAGCCCTTACGACCTCTTTCTGCATTGACATTTTAGGGGTCGAAAAGGAAAAGGCACAATCTGCCAAACGTACCCGATTGGTAGTCCATTTAATGATCTCCATCCTTTTTGCTATCATCATACTTGCATTTAAGGCAATCAATAACCGGAGCGTGATCGATGCCATTTATATGATCGCGTCCTATACATACGGTCCGCTACTCGGCCTTTTTGTATTCGGGTTATTTACAAAAAAACATCCTCGTGACAAATTTGTTCCTTACATTTGTATCGTCTCTCCTTTGCTCTGTTTCCTGACAGATTATTTAGTGAAACAGCATACGGGATATGCTTTCGGCTATGAGATGTTGATGCTAAACGGAGCTATCACGTTTGGGGGATTGTGGCTTAGTTCAATTGGCAATGGACAATTGACAATTAGAAAAAAGAGTATTAACACATGACAAGCGACGATGGCAAGAGACATTCAATTGTCTATTGTCAATTGTCTATTTAAAACACCGTTTCAATGGAAATCAAAAGTGCAGAATTTGTTATCAGTAACACAAACGTAAAAAAATGTCCCACAGGTGACCTGCCGGAATACGCTTTTATCGGGCGTAGCAATGTTGGCAAATCCTCCCTTATTAATATGCTAACTGGAAAAAAAGGGCTTGCCATGACCTCGCAGAAACCGGGAAAAACGTTGCTTATCAACCATTTCCTCATCAACGGACAATGGTATTTGGTCGATCTCCCTGGCTATGGTTTTGCCCAGCGGGGAAAAGAGGGACGCGAAAATATCCAACGGATCATCGAAGATTATATCTTGGAACGCGAACAACTCACGAATCTGTTTGTCCTGATCGACTGTCGCCACGAACCGCAAAAGATCGACTTGGAGTTTATGGAATGGCTCGGGGAAAACGAAATCCCCTTTTCTCTCATCTTCACAAAGATCGACAAAATCAGTAAAGGTCGTTTGCAGGAAAACCTGAAAGTCTACCAGACGAAATTATTAGAATCATGGGAAGAACTTCCCCCCATCCTCCTCTCCTCTTCCGAGAAGAAAGAAGGAAGGGATAAAATCCTTAATTACATCGACGAGATCAATAAAAGTCTATAGAATTTAGAACGCTCAATCGCAACTTGGGGTGATAAGAGGTACGGGTGGTATGGAAATCGCCAACAACTTTACCGAAGCCGGCATAGCTATACCAGCTTCGAGGGGGCAACACCCCGCTGAGTACAGTTGACCAGCCACCGTACTACTATCTCCACGCTTTAACGGTCCCATCAAGTCAATTTGCTATGAAATAATTTCTTTCCTGCTGAAAAAGAGCTACATTTTTGAACATTACAAAACCTAAATAAATAAAAATATGAATAATACATTGAATTTACAAGGAGAACGTCTCGGGCTGTTCAACCCAATTACCGGTCTTGACAACAAAAGTTTTGCCAAGGTAAAAAAGAATGTCAAAAGGCTTATCCACGATCTCCAACGAGGAAAGATGGAATCGGACAGCAAGAAAAGAAGCACGAGCAATCTATGCCTGGCATAAGAAAAATATAGGAATAAATACAGCGGACAAATTCGTCAACGGGATTCTGACAAATGATCGAAATAAAAAAGTCCGGTAAAGACACCAAACCCTTACCGGACTTTTCTTTTTTCACCGTTTAATAGCTGATTTTACACCCCACAAAATAACTGCGCGGCATTCCGGGACCGTAGATATATTTGGAGTCACGGTCCTTGCCTTGATCGAAATCACTCTGATAGGCCTCGAATATGTTTTGTACTCCGGCATTCACCTGCAAAGTCACCGATTTATACAAAGGAAAGTCGTAAGCGACCTTCATATTCAAATCAAAGAAATCAGGCGTTTTCTCTTCCCGGTCTTCCGGAATATAGCCGGCCAGATGTTGAACCAGCATGGTTCCCGTATAAGTACCAGTGAAAGAAATAGCCAGACGTTTGACCGGAGTAAAGGTGGAGGTAAAATAACCGTACACATCCGGCGTACGGAACATTTTTTTCTGTGCCGGCAGATCCGGGTTTGTCTCACTCCAAGTAACGGCTTCTTTATAACGGCTGCGCTGGATGGTGGCACCCGCCTGAAGTTGCAGCCAGGCATACGCCATCTTTCCTTCCAAATTGACTCCCATCACGCGGGCTCCATCCTTATTGCGACGTTCCATAATCAGGTTTCCCTGATCGTCATGCCCTTTTTCTTGCAAGAAGAACACATCGCTCAGATCCGTATAAAAACCTTCCACCAACAGGTTCAACTGAACCGGACCGAAACGATGATAGAAATCTGCCGAGGCACTGATACTCTTGGACTTCTCCTCTTTCAAGTCCTCAGCAAGCTGGATAATCGCCACTTCACCACCGACGGCCGCCACATGCAAATCTTCGTCAAACGCCTGCGGAGCACGGAAACCGCTCGAATAAGATAAACGAAGATTGATGTCCTCGGTCGGATTGAAACGGACATTCGCACGCGGACTAAAGATCAGATGATCGATCAGATTATGTTTGTCGAAACGACCGCCGATCAGAAAGCTCCATTTCTCATTCTTCCACTCGTTCTGCAAAAACAGGCTACCGATATGAACCGTCTGGTCCACGATACGATTATATCCTAACATTTCGTCCTTTAGCTCGTCAAAATTATATTCCAGGCCGCCGGTAAATTCTGCTGGCATAAACAAACATTTATCAACCGAATAGGAATACTGCGAACCGGCAACAATCGTCATGTCCGTCGTATGCCCGTATGCATCCGGATTACGATTAGTCCCGTAATAACTCTTCCGGTTCGTATGCTGCGCAGAAGTATAGACGTTCAGGCGATGTTTATAATCTTTGGAGAACAGATCGAACTTCAGACCACCGCCATTGATACTGTGATCTGTCTGTTCTGCCACCCACGCTTCATGAGGCGGTCGGTTAATCTGGTCGCCACCACGACGATATTCGCTTATATTATGATATTCGAAACCCAGTTTAGAATAGGTGCTTGTCTTCAGATAAGAACGGAAACCGACTGTTCGGGCTTCCAACTGGCCAAGTTCGGAGAAGCCGTCTCCGTCATGATCGTAAGCTGAACGATGACGGCTCTGCCCGAAAAGATAGACGCCGGCTTTATGGTCGTCTGTCACCAAAGAAGCATTCAAGGTCGTGTTATTGTCCGGGCGACTTCCTCCGATCATCGTCAGCGAATGGGCAATCTGGGCTGAGTTGCGCAAAGGCTCTTTTGTAATGATATTGATCGTACCTGCAATCGCCGAAGAACCAAAAAGAGCGGAACCGCCACCACGCATGATCTCGACACGCTCGATCATATTGGCCGGAATCTGTTCGAGGCCGTACACACCCGTCAGTGCACTGAATATGGGACGACTATCCACCAATATCTGCGTGTAAGGACCTTCCAGTCCATTGATACGCACCTGTTGGAAACCGCAGTTCTGGCAATTGTTTTCCACCCGCACGCCCGGCTGGAAGTTCAGCCCGTCGGCAAGCGAAGTGGCATGCGTCGTCTCGAACATTTTCGAATCCAGCACGTTCACAAGCGACGGAGCCATACGCCGAGTCGTCTCGTTCCGGTTGGCCGAAACCACGACTCCATCCAAAGACAAGGCTTCTTCTTCCACCTCAAAGTTAATTTCCAGCGTCCTACCTTTTTTCAACATCACGGGCGTCTCGATCGTTTTATAGCCCATCGTCTTCATCACGACCGTAAACTCTCCTTCCGGCAGGTTCTTCAGATAATAATGCCCCGTGCCGTCAGTCGAAGTCCCGATAGTCGTCCCTTTCAAAAAGATCGTAATAAAGGACAAATGTTCGCCGGTTTTCCGGTCCACCACATGACCGACAATGTTCGCGTCCGATGGATTCAAGGCAGGACCCTCCTCCGCCCGCGCGATCGTAAAGGCACAGCACAGACACAGTATAAGTATAATAATTTTATTCATTTCGTTTGTTTTGATAAAATAATGATTAAAAAACAAATACACACCTTATGCATCTGCCGCTGGAAAGCCTTGCAGACAACAGCTGTTTCCATTGCACGAAAATTTTGTTTCATGCAATGGAAAATAAAGTTTCCTACCAGGGAAAATAAAGTTTCACCTATATGAAACAAACTGAAACTTTATTTTTACTATCTTTCAGAAGGTGAAAGCTTTTTGATACTCCACTAACGGACAGACGCTATTTTATCAGACAAAAGGAGGAGCGCGGAGAGACAGTTTCCCTAAGACAGGGACCAAATAATCCGGATAGACCGGATTATCAATTATTTTATAATTCGGTGTAACATAAATTTGTAGAAGCAGCGAATGGATGGCTCCATCCTGCACATGAACAGTCGTCAGCAAATGGAACAACTGGATTTCCGAAAGAGACGAGTGATGATGGTAGGTGCCGTCTGCCGCTCTCTCGAATGGATGCGAATGGACAATCGTCGTGCCATTCTCGACATGGACGTGCATAAATAAAGAAATACTACTGTAGTACACTATAAAAAGTGCCGGCAGCAGCCATTTCATATATTTAGCCATTGTCTGTTTCACATTCCCCCCCTATTAAATTAAAGGTGCGAAGATAAAACAAATAGCCGAGACCAGCAAACACACAAAATTCGAGCAACTAAATGTAAGCGACCGACACCATATTCATAATAATTTGTTACTTTTGTGTGCAATTTTCGAAAGACAAACAACAAATTAAAAACTATAAAATAATCTATGGCTAAGATCACTAAAGAAGAAGCACTTCGCTATCATGCGGAAGGCAAGCCGGGAAAGATAGAAGTCGTTCCCACCAAGCCCTATAGTACCCAGATGGATTTGTCGCTGGCTTATTCGCCCGGCGTTGCCGAACCCTGTCTGGAAATCGAAAAGAATCCGTTGGATGCTTACAAATATACTTCTAAAGGAAACTTGGTTGCCGTTATTTCGAATGGTACCGCCGTATTAGGATTAGGAGATATCGGTCCGTTGGCCGGCAAGCCGGTGATGGAAGGGAAAGGACTGTTGTTCAAGATCTTTGCAGGTATCGACGTATTCGATATCGAAGTGAACGAGAAAGACCCTGACAAATTTATCGAAACGGTAAAGGCCATCGCACCCACTTTCGGAGGCATCAACCTTGAAGATATCAAAGCTCCCGAATGTTTCAAGATCGAAACACGCCTGAAAGAAGAACTGGATATTCCAGTCATGCACGACGACCAGCACGGGACAGCTATCATCTCCGGCGCAGGCTTGATCAACGCGCTGGAGATCGCAGGGAAGAAGATCGAGGACGTGAAGATCGTGGTGAATGGCGCCGGAGCCGCTTCCATCTCTTGCACGAAACTATATATAATGTTGGGGGCAAGGAAGGAAAACATCATCATGTGCGACAGCAAAGGGGTTATCTCCACACATCGCACGGACTTGAACGAATCCAAGAAATTCTTCGCTACCGACCGCGACATCAAGACATTGACGGAAGCCGTCGTCGGAGCTGACGTGTTCTTAGGATTATCGGTCGCCAATGTGTTGACTCAAGATATGGTCCGCTCCATGAATACGAACCCGATCGTGTTCGCTTTGGCCAACCCGAATCCGGAAATCTCGTATGCCGATGCAATGGCCTCACGCGACGATATTATTTTTGCCACAGGCCGTTCCGACTATCCGAACCAGATCAATAATGTATTAGGATTCCCTTATATTTTCCGCGGCGCATTGGACACACACGCCAAAGCAATCAACGAAGAGATGAAATTAGCAGCCGTTTACGCAATCGCCGGACTTGCCAAAGAACCGGTTCCCGACGTCGTGAATGCTGCCTACAAACTGAAACGGACGACTTTCGGACGCGATTACATCCTGCCGAAAGCGCTCGACCCGCGACTCCTGACTCGTGTCTCCTGTGCCGTTGCCAAAGCAGCCATTGACTCGGGCGTATCCCGCCGGACGATCACCGACTGGGAAGGATATGCCAACCACTTGCGCGAAATGATGGGATATGACAACAAGCTGCTCCGTTCGTTCACCGATATGGCTAAAGCCAACCCGAAACGGGTGGTATTTGCAGAAGCCAACCACGGCAATATGCTGAAAGCCGCTGCCGAAGCGAAAGCCGAAGGTATCTGCATCCCTATCCTTTTAGGCAACGAAGAACGCCTGCAAAAGATCGCAGCCGAAGAAAATATCAGCCTCGAAGGGATCGAAATCGTCAACCTTCGTCACGACCGCGAGACAGAACGCCGCCATCGTTATGCCAAGATCCTGTCTGAGAAGAAAGCCCGCGAAGGTGTCACGTATGCGGAAGCCTGCGAAAAGATGGTCGACCGCAACGCATTCGGTATGATGATGGTTGCGACAGGCGATGCCGATGCTTTCGTGACAGGCGTTTACAGCCGCTATTCCGAAGTGACCAAAATGGCAGAGCAGATCATCGGTATCCGTCCGTCTTACACACATTTCGGTGCTTTGAATATCCTGACTTGCAAGAAAGGTACGTTCTTTATTGCCGACACGCTGATCAACCGCCATCCGTCGACAGAAGTACTGATCGATATCGCCCGCCTGACTCAAGATGCTGTGAAATTCTTCGCGCACGAACCGGTTATGGCGATGTTGTCCTACTCCAACTTCGGTTCCGACAAGCAGGGTAGCCCGCTGAAGGTCCACGACGCGATCGACTATCTGCACAAAAACTATCCGGACATGATGGTAGATGGAGAAATGCAGGTCAACTTCGCTCTGGACAAGAAACTGCGTGACGACATGTATCCGTTCAACAAGTTGAAAGGCAAAGATGTCAACACGCTGATCTTCCCGAACCTGAGTTCTGCCAACAGTGCTTACAAGTTGCTCGACACACTCGGCATCAGCGAAACGATCGGCCCGATCCAGATGGGTTTGAACAAACCGATCCACTTCACCGACGTGGAAAGTTCTACGCGTGACATCCTGAACCTGACGACTGTCGCTGTCGTAGATGCGATCGTACAGGAACAGATCGAAAAAGGAGAATAACTCGATTAAGCTTAATAAAAAAATAGCGATGAGGCATTGAAGTTTCATCGCTATTTTTTTGCTATCTGTATACGCTTATCGGAACAACTTCCCATCCTTTTCTCTATCTTTGTCTCCCAAAATTGTTTAGGTATCACATTTATGGCAACTACTACTAAAGAAATGACGGAGGGTGCTCCCCTGCCGCTTATTCTCAATTTCACCTTCCCCCTGTTGCTTGGAAATATATTGCAACAAACCTACTCGCTTGTGGATGCCGCTATCGTTGGAAAATTCTTAGGGATCAATGATCTGGCAGCAATCGGGGCAAGCACTTCGGTCGTATTCCTGATTTTAGGATTTTGCAACGGGTGTTGTTGCGGGTTCGGGATTCCGGTGGCACAGAAATTCGGGGCGAGAGACTACAAGACAATGCGACGGTACGTGACGGTCAGTTTACAACTGGCAGCCCTGATGTCGATCGTCATTGCGGTTCTGACAAGCGTATACTGTGCAGATATCCTGAGAAGTATGCAGACTCCGGAAAATATTTTTCACGGAGCTTACTATTATCTGCTCGTAACGTTTATCGGAGTACCTTGTACGTTCTTCTACAACTTGCTGTCCAGCATCATACGTGCACTCGGCGATAGTAAAACACCATTTTGGTTCCTGCTGTTCTCTACCGTATTGAACATCGTACTCGACCTGTTCTGTATCCTCGTGTTGGGATGGGGCGTGTTAGGAGCTGGTATCGCCACCGTCGTGTCACAAGGTGTGTCGGCACTTCTCTGTTATTTTTATATGTACAAGCATTTTCCAGTCCTGAAAGGGACGGCTGACGACCGCAAATTCCGCTTTCCACTGGCTAAAAATCTTTTATACATCGGAGTACCTATGGGACTTCAATTCTCCATTACGGCAATCGGCAGCATCCTGCTCCAAAGTGCCAATAACGCTTTGGGAACAGCTTGTGTAGCCGCATTCACAGCAGCAATGAGAATCAAGATGTTCTTTATCTGTGCCTTTGAAAGCTTAGGTATAGCGATGGCTACCTATACGGGGCAAAACTACGGAGCCGGAAAACCCGAACGCATCTGGCAGGGGATCAAAGCCAGCTCGCTGCTGATGATGATCTATGCCGTCTTCACTTTTACAATACTGATGTCGGCCTCCGACAAGATATCATTGCTGTTCGTAGACGCTTCGGAAACGGAAATACTTAAAAACACGGTACTCTTCCTACACGTTTCTTGCTATTTCTTTCCGATCTTAGGGCTGCTCTGTATCCTGCGCTACACCATACAAGGCGCAGGATACACCAATCTGGCGATGCTTTCCGGAGTTTCCGAAATGATCGCACGCACACTGGTCAGTATCTATGCCGTACCGATATTCGGATTCTTAGCTGTTTGCTTTGGCGATCCGACCGCCTGGATAGCAGCAGACCTCTTCCTCGTCCCGGCATTCATATATGTCTATCGGAAACTGAAAAAGAGCCTTAAGGAAAATTATGCAATCCCCAACAGTTCGACTTCGAACAGCAGTGTGGAATAACCGGGGATCGGACCGGATGTACGTGTCCCGTAGCCTAATGTATACGGGATATAAATCATCCAACGGTCTCCCACATGCATCCGCCGGAGCGCTTCCTGCCATCCTTCGATCACCTGATTGAGGCGGAATGCCTCCGGACATCCCCGTTTCCAGGAATTATCAAACTCGCGTCCGTTGGCCAGCGTTCCACGGTAATGGACAGAGACGACATCCGTCAGTTCCGGTGAAACCACACCGGTCCCTTTCTCTATCTCCTTATACAACACACCACAAGGGAGCTTGACGACTCCCTCACCGGTAGCCACCTCTTCTAAAAACCGTAGATTCTTTTCTTTATATTCTTCTTTCTTTCCCATTGTTATTCTCATTTCATTTCGTGGCAAAGATACAAAGCATCCCACGTATAAAATAAACAGAAAGAAATAAAAAGAGGCAAACAATTATACGGCAAGTCTGTTCTTTAATGGCTAAATCTAAACAAAAAATTATGCACATACGTACATGGTGTTATGCTGTGCTCTGCCTGTTCCTGCCGATAACGCTGCCGGCGCAGAAAGAGCACAAATACCTGGATCACGCATTACCGGAAGCGTGGCAGGAAAACGACAGTGATTTTCAACAGACATTACCGGTAGACGACCAGTGGTGGAAAAACTTCAATGATCCCACCCTGGACTCGCTGATTGAAGTAGCCGTAAAGCAGAACTACTCCGTACTGATGGCGGCAGACCGTATCGCTATGGCAAAAACCAATCTGCGTATACAACAAGGTAGCTATTCGCCAACCCTGGGACTCGCTGCCGGCTGGACCCGGCAACAAAGTAGCGGGCATACAAGCAACCTGCCGCAGACGATAACCCAATACAGCGATGCCGCCCTGTCTATGAACTGGGAAATCGATGTATTCGGAAGCATCCGCAACCGCGTAAAGGCCCAAAAGGAGAACTTTGCAGCCTCCAAAGAGGACTACAACGCCGTGATGGTCTCCCTTTGCGCCCAAGTGGCATCCGCCTACATCAACTTGCGGGAACTGCAACAGGAAATGGAAGTTGTCAAAAAGAACTGCCTGTCACAACAGGCGGTCGTCAAGATCACAGAAAAAAGGTACGAAACAGGGCTTGTCTCAAAATTAGATGTCGCACAGGCCTTATCCGTCTACTACGACACAAAAGCCTCTCTCCCCATGTTGGAAGCCGGAATCATCCAGTACACAAACGCTTTGGGCGTACTGATGGGACTTTATCCCTGGGACGTCCGGGAAATCATGGAAACACGGAAGCCATTGCCGGAATACATCGAGACAATCGGCATCGGCATTCCCGCAAACCTGCTGCTACGCCGGCCGGACATCCGGGCGGCTGAACGCCTGGTAAACGCACGGGCGGCATCGCTCGGCGCCTCCAAATCAGACTGGTGGCCGAAAGTTTTCGTCAAAGGGTCGGTGGGCTTCGCTTCCCATGATTTGGACAAACTGGTAAACCATAACAGTTTCACCTACGAGATCGCCCCGGCTATCTCCTGGAATTTCTTCCAGGGGACGAAGTTGGCACAGGCGACACGGCTGGCAAAAGCCCAGCTCGACGAGTCGATCCGGCAATTCAACCAGGATGTACTGACAGCTGTCCAGGAAGTGGACAATGCCATGAATTCCTATAAGAACTCGATCAAGCAGATCGTCGCGCTCCGGGAAGTCGTCAATCAGGGGAAACAAACGTTGGAACTTTCACTCGACCTCTATAAACAGGGGCTTACTCCTTTCCAGAATGTACTGGACGCACAACGCTCCCTCCTCTCCTACGAAAACGAACTGACACAAGCCAGAGGATCGTCCCTCTTGAGCCTGATCCAGCTTTATCAGGCGTTAGGCGGCGGTTGGGAGATTGAAAATTAAAAATCAAGAATTAAGAATTAAAAAATAAGAGAGATGAAGACTGCTATTAAAATAGGGATTATGGGATTGTCCATCGTCCTGCTTGCCGGGTGTAAAGAGAAAAGTCACCAGACGGAGATGCCGGCCCCTTCCATCAGTGTAGCGACGCCGGTCGTGCGAGACATCACGCTCACAAAAGACTATCCGGGCTATTTGAGTTCCGACCGCATGGTCAACCTGGTAGCGCGCGTGAACGGATATCTGCAATCCTCGCAACTCGTGCCGGGCGCAAAAGTAAAGAAAGGCGACCTGATATTCGTGATCGAACCGGAAGTGTACCAAAATAATGTCACCCAGGCGGAAGCCGCGCTAAACACGGCAAAGGCCCAGGTCGAATATGCCCGCAGCAACTACGAACGCATGAAAGAAGCAGCCAAAAGCGGGGCTGTCAGCCAAATACAGGTCTTGCAGGCCGAATCGACCGCAGCGGAAATGGAGGCATCCGTGCATAATGCCGAAGCTGCTTTGAAAACAGCCCGGACCAACCTGGGCTATTGCTACATCCGGGCTCCCTACGACGGGCGTGTCACCCGTGCAAGCTATGATGTGGGCAACTATATCAACGGCGCTGTCCAACCCGTCACATTGGCTACATTATACAAAGACGACATCATGTACGCCAACTTCAATATCGAAGACAACCAGTTCATGCGGATGAAAATGATTGCCGCCCAGAACGATCCGAACGTCAAGATGCCTACCCATGTTTCCATACGCCTCGGACAGGACGGACGGCAAAGTTATACCGGGACACTCGACTACCTCTCTCCCAACGTCGACCTGTCGACCGGTACGCTGAACGTCCGCGCCAATCTCGAAAATAAAGACGGCGAATTGAAAAGCGGGCTGTATGTTACAATCACCTTGCCCTACAGCGAACAGAAAGACGCTGTCCTCGTGCGCGACGCCTCTATCGGGACCGACCAGTTGGGAAAATTCCTGTATATAGTGAACGACTCGAATATCGTACGATACCGCCATATCGAACCCGGACAGTTGGTGGACGATACGCTCCGGCAGGTCATCAGCGGTATCCGCCCCGACGAACGGTATGTGACAACCGCCCTGCTGAAAGTCAGAGACGGTATGAGTATTAAGCCTATAAAATAAAAAGCTATGGTAAAATTCTTCATAAACAGACCGATATTCGCTACCGTCCTCGCCCTGATCCTGGTGGTAGCCGGATTGGTCACGCTACACATACTTCCCATCGCGCAATATCCGGAAATCACGCCGCCGACCGTACAGGTATCGGCTTTCTACCCAGGTGCGGATGCGGAAACAGTAGCGCAGACCGTAGGATTGCCCATCGAACAACAGGTAAACGGTGTAGATGGAATGCTTTATATGAGTTCCAATTCATCCAGTTCCGGAGCCTATTCACTAACCATCACGTTCGCTGTCGGTACGGATATCGACATGGCGACCGTCATGGTGCAGAACCGTGTCAGCATTGCACAAAGCAGTCTGCCGGAAGCCGTGATCGTACAAGGCATCACCACCAAGAAGCAATCGTCCAACATCGTTATGATGCTGACGCTAAGCTCCCGTGACTCCACTTACAGCGGGCTGTACCTGAGCAACTACGCCAGCCTCAACATGACGGACGAACTGACGCGTCTGCCGGGTGTCGGCTCCGTCAGTGTCATGGGAGCCGGAAGCTACAGCATGCGTATATGGCTCGATCCGAACGCCATGCGCATCCGCAACCTCACGCCGGATATGATCTTCCAGGCGATCTCGACACAGAACACACAGGTTTCGGCCGGTTACGTCGGGCAACCGATAGCCAAAGCCGACAATCCGTTCCAATACACACTGACGGTAAAAGGCCGTTTGACGACTCCGGAAGAATTCGGGAACATCATCCTCCGTACGGAAGAGGGCGGCAAGATACTCCGCTTGAAAGATGTCGCCCGTATCGAATTAGGCAGTTCTTCCTACAATGTCACCTCCAAACTGAAAGGACAGCCGAGTGCCGCCATAGCCATTTACCAACTCCCCGGTTCCAATTCGCTGGAAGTGGCCAAAGGGGTACGGGCCAAAATGGAACAGTTGGCAGACAACCTCCCGGAAGGCGTCGTCTATGATGTGACACTGGACACGACACAGGTAATCAATGCCTCCATCGACGAAGTGCTCGTCACTTTCCTGGAGACGACAGCCCTCGTCATACTGGTTATCTTCCTGTTCCTCCAGAATTTCCGTGCCGTTATCATCCCCTGCATCACCATCCCCGTCTCCCTGATCGGAACACTGGCGGTCATGTCGGCCTTAGGATTCTCGATCAATACGTTGACCTTGTTCGGGTTGATCCTGGCCATCGCGATCGTGGTGGATGATGCGATCGTGGTGGTGGAAAACTCGTCGCGGCTGATGGATACGGGGAAATATACCGCCCGTGAAGCCGTGACCGAAGCTATGGGTGAAATTGTCGGCCCGATCGTAGGCGTCGTGCTGGTATTGCTGGCGGTCTTTATCCCGACGACCTTCATCAGCGGTATCTCCGGCCAATTATACAAACAATTTGCCCTGACAATCGCTGCCGCCACCGTCTTAAGCGGGTTCAACTCGCTGACGCTTACGCCGGCCCTGTGCGCCCTGTTCCTGCAAGCGAACAAAGAACCGAAATTCTTTGTATTCAAAGCCTTCAACAAGGTGTTCGGCAAAACCCAGAAAATATATGACGACATCGTCGGCCGCATGCTGAAGAACCCGTTTGTCACGATGGTGATATTCGGGATCATAACGGCCATTGCCATCGTCATGTTTATGCGCTGGCCGACCACTTTCATCCCGGAAGAGGATGACGGTTATTTCCTGATATCCACCCAGCTCCCGCCGGCAGCCAGCCTGAACCGTACGGAAGCAGTCGGAAAGCAGATCGACAAGATCCTCGACAGCTATCCTGAAATCAAGACCTATATCGGAGTAAACGGTTTCTCTATCATGGGTGGCGGCGAACTCTCGAACGCAGGGACCTATTTCGTGATCCTGAAAAACTGGAACGAACGAAAAGGCAAAGAACATACCGCCTCGGCTGTCGTAAACCGTTTCAACCGCGAAGCCTACGGCATCCAGGAAGCACAGATATTCGCAATGGTCCCCCCTGCAATCCCCGGATTGGGAGCTTCGGGAGGCCTGCAACTCCAATTGGAAGACCGTAATAATCTGGGCCCGACGGAGATGCAGCATGCTATCGAAACACTGCAAGCCACGTACCGGAGCAAGCCGCAATTGCTCAGCCTTTCGAGCATGTACCAAGCCAACGTCCCCCAGTATAACCTGGCTATCGACCGCGACAAGGTGCAATTGCTCGGCCTGCAGCTCAACCAGGTTTTCGCGACTCTAAGCTACTATATGGGAGCCGCCTATGTAAACGACTTCGTCGAATTCGGGCGTATCTACCAGGTCAAGATCGAAGCCAACGACCAGGCTCAAAAGGTTATAGACGACGTGTTGCACCTGAGCCTCGAAAACAATTCCGGCAAAATGGTTCCTTTCTCCGCCTTTACGGAGGTGAAGGAGCAGTTGGGACTGGATCAGATCAACCTGTATAATATGTATAAGTCGGCATCCATTACCTGCATAACCAATCCGAAATATAGTTCCGGTGAAGCGATCCAGGCTATGGAAGAGCTCGTCCAGGAGCAGTTAGGCAATAATTTCGGATATGAATGGACATCCGTCGCTTACCAGGAAACGAAAGCCGGCTCGACCACCATGCTCGTCTTTGCAATGGCCCTTTTGGTTGCCTTCCTGGTTCTCTCCGCCCAGTATGAAAGCTGGACAAGCCCGATCGCCGCCATCATGGGACTTCCGATCGCCTTGTTAGGAGCCATTTTGGGATGTTTCGTCATGGGTGTCCCGGTCAGCATTTATACGCAAATCGGTATCATCCTGCTTATCGCCCTCTCTGCGAAGAACGGCATCCTGATTGTCGAATTTGCCCGTGACTACCATAAAGCCGGCAATCCGATACGCGAATCCGCGCTCGAAGCCGGCCATGTCCGTCTGCGCCCGATCCTGATGACTTCATTCGCATTCGTCTTAGGGGTCATGCCTCTGCTGTTTGCAACAGGAGCCGGAGCCGGCAGCCGTCTATCCTTAGGAGCGGCAGTCGTTTTCGGTATGGCGGTAAACACCATTTTTGCAACGATGTTTATCCCCAGCTTCTACGAGTTGATGCAGTTATTCCAGGAAAAGGTATTGGACAAATTCAGCCGGAAACAGAAATAAGCCGGGATACAGGTAACACCGAACATAGGGAGATGTGTCGAATTCACCCTTTGTTCCCACATTGAGGGCATAGCCGTCAAGCGCGGGAACAAAGGGGCTTTCGACACATCTTCCTTCTTTTATCAATCGACTTTATATTCTCCTATCTGCTTGAACCCGTTCAGGAAGTCCGTAACAGGCAAACGTTTCTTACCTGCCAACTGAACCGACAGCAGGCGCAGATAGCCGTCTTCCACCGCGATATCGATATAGCTTTTACGGTCGGTCCGGATGGTTCCGACGGGAAGTTCATGTGCGGCAGGGCGCTTCTCTGCCTGATAGATTTTCAGCGCGGTGCGCACGCCCTCCGGAGAAACGATTTCAGTCCAGGCAGCCGGATAAGGAGACAGACCGCGGATGAAGTCATAAACCCTTTTCACCGGCTGAAGCCAGTCGATACGGCAAGTTTCTTTGAAAATCTTCGGAGCAGGACGGAGTTCGGAAGGATCTTTATAAAATTCTTCCTGAGGAACGGCATCTGTTTTTCCTTCCAACAACAAATCGACGGTTTCCAGTACTAGCCCGGCTCCCATCGTCATCAAGCCGTCATGGACGATCCCCACATCATCCGTATCGGCTATAGGCAAATGCTTCTGGCGGATGATCTTACCTGTGTCGATCTCGTGAGTCAGGAAAAAGGTGGTCGCACCGGTTTCCGTATCTCCGTTGATCACCGCCCAGTTGATAGGAGCTGCCCCCCTGTATTGGGGAAGCAAAGAGGCATGGAGGTTAAACGTTCCCAGACGCGGCATATCCCAGACAACCTCCGGCAGCATACGGAAAGCGACGACGATCTGCAAGTCCGCTTTCAAAGCCCGCAGCTCGGAAAGAAAAGCCTCATCTTTCAACTTTTCGGGCTGGAGTACCGGTAATCCCTTCGACAGGGCATATTGCTTCACCGGGCTTGCCTGTAAGACACTGCCATGACGGCCGACCGGTTTGTCCGGCATCGTAATCACCCCTACTATATTGTATCCGCCTTCAACCAAGGCACGCAGGCTCTCCACCGCAAAATCGGGAGTGCCCATATAAACGATTCGTAAATCTTCTTTCTTCATTTTTTAATCTCCTGAAAAGTTTTCAACCAGCACTTCGCGGTATGAATTAAATATTTTCGATTTGGACATAAAGCCGATATACCGTCCTTCCTCGTCTACAACCGGCAGGTTCCAGGCCTTCGTATCGTCAAAGATACGCATGATCTGTTCCATCGGCGTCCCTACCTGGATCTTGGCAGGTGCCGAAACCATGAACTTGGAGACGTGAAACCGATTATATAACTCAGGGCGGAACATAATGTTCCGGATATTGTCCAACAGAACAAGCCCCAACAGGATACCCCGTTCGTCGATAACGGGGAACATATTTCGCCCGCTCTTGGCAATCACCTTCACCATATCTCCCAAGGACATTTCGGGAGAGACAGTCAGGAAGTCGCGCTCGATCACACTGTCGGTATTCAGCAACGTCAACACGGCACGGTCTTTATGATGGGTAAGCAACTCCCCTTTCTGGGCCAGACGCATCGAATAGATACTGTGTGGAAGAAACATCTTGATCGTGATATAGGAGCTCACAGATACGATCATCAGTGGAAGGAAAAGAGCATACCCGCCGGTCAGCTCGGCAATTAGGAAGACACCGGTCAGCGGCGCATGCATGACACCGGACATGATACCCGCCATTCCCAACAAGGCGAAGTTCTTCTCCGACAGATACATCGTAAAGGGAAAATAGTTGGACGCATGCGCAAACACGAATCCGGCAATGCATCCTAAATACAAACTGGGAGCAAATATACCACCACAACCGCCTCCAGCATTCGTCGCGCTCGAAGCAAAAACCTTAAACAACAAGATCAGCGTAAGGAATATCTGCAATCCCCAATAGGTATCGTTCAGACTATAGAACATACTCTTATCCATTATATGGGAGAACTGCCCGTTCAACAAAGACGAAATCGTATCATAACCTTCACCATAGAGCGGAGGAAATATGAAGATCAGCACACTCAGCATGATCCCCCCAACGACGAATTTCTTCCAGTAATTATTCAAGTTCCGGTACATCCCCTCGACCCGGTTCATGACTTTGGTAAAATAGAGAGACACCAAACCACAGAAAACACCTAGTAACAGCACATAAGGAATACGCTCGATCACAAACGCTTCGGTCTGGGAAAACGGAAACATTGCTTCCGTACCCGTAAAAATATAGGAAACAGTCGCAGCCGTCACCGAAGTGATAAGCAAAGGAAGTACCGACGTCATCGTCAGGTCCAACAACAGCACTTCCACCACAAACACCACCCCAGCAATCGGAGCTTTGAATATACCGGCAATCGCCCCGGCAGCCCCACAGCCGACCAGCAACATCAAAGTCTTTTGCTCCATGCGGAACAGACGGCCCAAGTTGGATCCGATCGCAGCCCCTGTCAACACAATAGGTGCCTCTGCCCCGACCGATCCGCCGAAACCGATGGTGACGGAACTGGCGACAATGGAAGTCCAAGCATTATGAGGCTTGATGCGGCTCTTCCGCTGGGAAATGGCATAGAGTATCTTCGTCACCCCGTGGCTGATATCATCCCGTACGATATATTTTACAAACAAACCGGCAAGCAGGATACCGATCACCGGATAAAGCAGATACAGGTAATTCGCCCCATCCTGATTAAAATTGCCGGTCAGAAGATGTTGTATAAAATGAATGATCGACTTCAGGACAATAGCTGCTGCTGCCGTACAAATACCGACCAGAAAACTGACGATCAATATGAAATGCTTCTCTTTTATATGCTTGTCCCGCCATAACAGGAACCGATAGAAAAGTTGAAAATTGAAAATTGAAAATTGAAAATTATCCTTCATAATCAACACCTCTATTTTTTAATTCTTAATTCCTCAAACGCCTTTACCAGTAATTACTGTTTTAACTGTATAGATCAGAATTGTCAGATCCAGTGTCAGCGACATATTTTCGTAATATAATATATCATATTCCATACGCTCCACCATTTTGTCCACACTTGCCGCATAGCCGTACTTCACCATCCCCAACGAGGTAATGCCCGGACGGACATTGTGCAACAGATAGTAGTAGGGAGCCGTTTTCACGATCTCGTCGATAAAATATTTCCGTTCGGGGCGCGGTCCGACCAGCGACATATCCCCTTTCAGCACGTTCCAGAACTGCGGCAATTCGTCCAACCGGTATTTCCGCATGATACGTCCGAACGGCGTTACACGCAGGTCGTCTTCCGACGAAAGCGACGGGCCGTTCTCTTCGGCATTGACATACATGGTGCGGAACTTGTACATCCAAAACGGCTGTCCGAGATAACCGATCCGCTCCTGGCGGAAAAACACGGGCCCCGGAGAATCCTTCTTCACCCGCCATGCGATATAGGCGAATAAGGGAGAGAGCAACAGCAGTGCAACGACAGAACAGACTTTATCCAGAAAAAGCTTTATGTTCTGTTCGGCCGGTGAAAAGTTGTTATCCGTCACATCGACCAACGGGATTCCCCGTATCGTCCGAAGCTGTATTTTCGAAAGCATATTGAACCGGTCCGCCAACACCTTTATCGGACGTTTATACCGGTAGAGCGAATAGAGGATTCCTAAAAGCGCCTTATTATTCTTCGACTCGACAGCTAAAACGATTTCATCCACATTCTCTTTTTCCATCAAGACCGGAATATCTTCCACCGTCCCCAGCACCTGATTCCGGTCGGCCTTGACCGGCGTCCTCTCGTCTTCCGAGACAAAGCCGCAAATATCATAGCCCAGGCGATACAAATCGTGGGCGATGCGGACAGCCTTCCCTCCCGCACCGATAATCAGCACCTTCATCGCCCACTCCCGGTTCTTTATCTTCCTCATCCCGCTTTGCGTAATCAGCAGACGCGGGATATAGGTTATGAAAAACTGCAATCCGAACATTCCGAAGAACAGTTTATAATAGATATCGATCGAACGGGGAATATCGTCGAGCAGCAATGCAAAAAAGACGAAAACCGTCCCGATCAGCACGGTAATGAATGTCGAGAAAAGTTCGGTGAGGCGGGACTTCCCGAACGGCTTGTTATAATATCCCGAAAAATAATAAAGCACCAGCCAGAAAAGAGGAATGACTACCTGGCCGCCAAGCACACCCGGATATTGCAAATAATCAAGCAGACTATCTGCTCCCTCATCGATGGCGAACACCTCATAGCGAAGGATATTGAATAGCAACCACGCTACCGAAGCCGATATAAAATCCGATAATATGTATTTTCCAGCCTGCTTGCTCTTCTTCATTTTTATCTGATTACCTGGATAACGCCACCGTCTCCTAATTTGATGATATTGGAAGGCTTGGCCTTGCTCATATCATCCTGGCGATATTTCACAATATAATCGACCCCGTTCTTAATACTGTCCGACACCTCGCTGAAATTACCCGGAGAAGGCTCGCCGCTCACGTTCGCAGAGGTGGAAACCAACGGCCTGCGGAAACGTTCGCACAGTTTACGGGAAAACTCTTCGTTCGTCACCCGGATGCCGACACTTCCGTCTTCACCTAAGAGATTGCTCGCCAGATTCTTTGCATGAGGATAGATAATCGTAAGCGGTTTATCGGCCACTTCGATCAGGTCCCAAGCTATATCGGGCATATCCGACACGTACATGCTCAGTTTTGCCGAACTGTCGGTCAATACCAGCATAGCCTTATTGTCCGTTCTCTTCTTCAACTCGTACACTTTTTGTACGGCTTTCTCGTTGGTCGCATCGCAACCAATTCCCCAGATCGTATCTGTAGGATAGAGTATTATGCCTCCCGCCTGCATAATTTCGCAGGCTTTTTGAATATCTTCCGTCATTGTTTTTTAAATAATGTCACAAATGTACAAATCATTCGCGGACTTGGAAAGCGGTTTGGACTTTTTTCAAACAGTTTCCAAGAATCGCCACTCCCGGAATCTGCCATTTTGCTTCCTCCAAACAGGCAAAACGCTTCTTTTTATTATGTTAAAAATATTACCCGCTATATTAATTCATAGAACATGGGGTACTAATCCGATTTACACAGGGTGGTAGTGACATTTTGATATATCAAAAAAGAGTGGCGATGTGCCACCCTTCATTCACCAAAAACATCTACTGAGCCGTTTTTTTGTTACAAAAATTCCCGGCACTAAAGTATCATCTGTCGGAAATACTGGTTCACCGACTGTTTTTCGGACTGTATCACATTCAGCATAGCGAAAGATACAGATTTGCACGACAGTCAGCCGTTCCCCTCGTCCGGTAACGTTTTTTTATATTTGCTCAGGGAAACGCTTTATATAATATTTAATATATTGATCCCCAAAATCTTTTTCTGATTCTGGATACTCAATTCGGATTGTATAATAACTACCGAAATCTTTTTTTACAGTTTTCTGATAATAAATAATCCCGTCCGAATTCTTTCCGGATAAAAAATAACCCGTCTTTGAACGATGTTTGTAAGTCGTGTTCCACCCATGTTCTTCATTATATTTTATTCCATTCTGATAATGAATATCCAATGATTCACTTTCATTGGAAAAATGCTTCGATCTTTATTCCATTCTCTGAAAGGAATACCAAATTATTGTCATTCTGGGCCATACACTGTTCAGGATAGTAAATATAATAATCTCCTTTTTCAATATATTCGCAAACCATTACAACCTCTTTATCTTTGGCATCTTTCTTTTCTGAAGCAGATGGTTTCGCATTTGCCTTTACTTGTTCAGTAACTTGTTCTGTTTCATTATTCTTATTATCCTCCATTAAAAAAAGAAAGATGGAAAAATAAATTGCCCCAGGTAAAAGGAACGCTAATATTCCTTTTCTAAGAGTATAAATTAAAGAAAATGAGAATATACTCACATTGCTGTTCCCCCATATAAAACGGCAAGAAAGAACTTCCTCGATATTACAATATGTATAAATCATAACTATGATGGAAAAAATACCCCCACAACCAAATACTACAAAATAATCCCAAAAAGAAAAACAATTCATTCTTAGCCCTAAGCCTCCTATAGCAAAATAACAACTTATAGCTACGACGTAAGGCAACACATTCGCAATCAACCAACAATTAAACGTTTTCATTTCTTTCTTCTAATTTTGATTTCAACATTTCATCACATTCGACAAATTCAAGTATCTTCTTTACAGAAGGAATAATATACTTCTTGGCAAATGAACCATCAGCCATCTCCACCCATATATGATTATTTGTCAACCAGTCATATTCACAAATATATCCATAGCCATAAGGATCAAACGCATCTATTCCTTCTTCAAATAAATGTTCCAGATATATTTCCGGCTTAGCCTTCCCATCCAGAGACTCTTTTGTTTTAATTGCATAATAAACTTTACCTTTATCCAATCCAAAATAAATAGAAGTTCCTTCTTTCCATGATTCCTTATAAAAATAAAACTCACGCTCCTTTAGGTCTGTCCGTAATCCACCTTTCACGCCACATTCCAAGGCCACAGATTGAATCATTTTTGTCATAATGGCATCTTTCACGGCTTCTATATAGGTCGGTATTTGCAAAACAGACTCTATATTTTCAGCTTTCGAAAGCAAATTAATAATTTCAGATTGAACTATCGTGCTCATATCTTGTCCTGTTAATTGTTTTAAATAATTTATATATTGATTTATTGTTTCACGGACCAACGGTCGGTGAACTGCAATCCCGACACATTGTCCCAGCCACTCTATAATAGTTTTTTTATAAGAAATACATCTATAATCAACTCCTCTCCCACTATCATCAGAGGCATATCTGCCGTCCGGTGTTAAATATAGAATCATATAATTTCCTACGCCATATTTCCCTATTGCATATTCATTATAACGTTTTAACTGTTCCGGCTGATCCTTGGCATAAAACTTATTTTCGATAATAACTGCCCAATTTGAACTTTCTATAAGAATGTCAATTCTTCCATATTCAGAAACTGCGACTTCTGTCCTTACCAACGCATTCCGGGAGTCAAAACCTTCTATCTGATTTATATCCAAAAACAGCTTTAAGAATGAGTTATGTAATCCGTGTGTTCCTTCAGGATTCAAGAGTTCTGCCAGAATAGTAGAATGAGTATTTTCATAATGGCTCACTCCTAAAATATGAAATATATTAAAACGAGTACCCATTATTTCCAAAATCTCATTATTCTTTTTTGACAATAAAGATATTTGAGATAAGAGGGTTTGTATTTTGTCCATAATAATAATATAATGAAGGGAGATGTACGAAAAACAACCTTACCCCCACGCTTGACCATACATAATAAAAATCCTATGTACGCTGTGTACTTGGCAAATATACAATAAAAAAAACTATCTTGCCTTATCTCTCATAAGCAAAACGTGGTTTTATAATTCAATGTTGCCAATGATCATCCATAATCAGCCATTTCACCCCCTCCAAACAGGCAAAAAACAGCCGGAGAGCAGCTTGAAAAAATTAAAACAGCTTCTAATTAATAAAAAAGCAAGCCACCAAACAGAAATATCCATTTATATTATCTAACTTTACGGATTCAAATATATTGGAGGTTTTATCACCATAAACCCGCATATCCGATATATCAGAGACGATAAAAAAGAAAAAAACAATATATAATGATTACAAAATGGAACTTTCAAACCCCAACAGAAGAAGAGTTACATAAGAGAGACAGGCTGGCAAGCCAACTGGGACTCAGTCCGGTCGTATGTCTTTTGCTCGTTCAGCGAGGACTCACCACTGTTGAAGAGGTGAAGAAATTCTTTAAACCCAGCTTGAACGACCTGCATGATCCATTCCTCATGCCAGATATGGAGAAGGCGGTCAAACGCTTGAATAAAGCACTGGGTAATAAAGAAAAGATTTTGATTTACGGAGACTACGATGTAGACGGTACGACTGCCGTCTCATTGGTCTACAAGTATTTGCGTCCTTATTCATCGGCATTGGATTATTATATTCCGGACCGGTATGACGAAGGATACGGGATTTCGTACAAAGGGATCAATTACGCCCGGGAAAACGGGATCACGCTAGTGATCTCGCTCGACTGCGGCATCAAGGCCATCGAAAAGATCGAATATGCCAAGCAGTTGGGGATCGATTTTATTATCTGCGACCATCACATGCCGGACGACACATTGCCCGATGCCGTCGCCGTACTGGATGCCAAGCGGGTGGACTCGGTCTATCCGTACGAACATCTGTCGGGATGCGGCGTCGGGTTCAAGTTCATGCAGGCATTCGCCAAAAGCAACAACTTCCCGTTTGCCGACCTGGAGAAACTGCTGGAGCTGACGGCGGTCAGCATCGCCTCGGACATCGTCCCCATCACCGGCGAAAACCGCATATTGGCTTACTACGGCCTGAAGCAGCTTAACAGCAATCCGAGCCTCGGCCTGAAAGGGATCATCGATATCTGCGGCCTGTCGGGCAAAGAGATCACGATCAGCGACATCGTCTTCAAGATCGGACCTCGCATCAACGCTTCCGGCCGTATGATGAACGGAAAGGAAGCGGTCGAACTGCTCCTGGCGAAGGATGTCGACGTGGCCCGCGAAAAGAGCGAGAGCATCAACCAGTATAACGAAGAACGCCGCGAACTGGACAAGAAGATTACAGACGAGGCGAACGCCATCATCGACGAATTCCAGAACATGGAAGACCGTAAGGCGATCATCGTCTACAATCCGGGATGGCACAAAGGGGTGATCGGCATCGTCGCTTCCCGCCTGACGGAAAAATACTACCGCCCGGCAGTCGTCCTGACGAAATCGTCCGAACTGATCACTGGTTCCGCTCGCTCGGTCACGGGATTCGACATATACAAAGCAATCGAAAGCTGCCGCGACCTGTTGGAAAACTTCGGTGGCCACACGTATGCCGCCGGCCTCTCCCTGAAAGAGGAAAACCTGGACGCTTTCACCCAGCGGTTCCTCAAGCTGGCCGCCGACGAGATCATCCCCGAACAGATGACGCCGCAGATCGATATAGATGCCGTGCTGGACCTGCAAGATATCAACGCCAAGTTCATGAGTGAGTTGAAAAAGATGAATCCGTTCGGCCCGGACAACCAGAAGCCCGTATTCTGCTCGCTCGGAGTCAAGGATTACGGGACCAGCAAGCTGGTAGGGAAAGACTTGGAACATATCAAACTGGAATTGATCGACGACAAGTCGAACACACCGATACACGGCATTGCTTTCGGCATGCACCAGCACAATACGCATATCAAGAACATGAAGCCTTTCAATATCTGCTACACCATCGAGGAGAACACCTACAACGGCAACACGTCGTTGCAACTGATGGTGAAGGACATCAAGGAGAACGATATATGAAGGGATGCGGTGGATGTCTACCATAAGATCTTAGGGAAGTATTGGGGATACCCTGCTTTCCGTCCCCTACAGGAGGATATTATCCATTCCGTCTGTGCCGGAAGAGACACGCTCGGCCTGATGCCGACGGGAGGCGGCAAATCGGTCACCTTCCAGGTTCCGGCATTGGCGATGGAAGGGATTTGCCTTGTCATTACCCCGCTTATCGCTTTGATGCGCGACCAGGTCGACAATCTGCGCCGGGTCGGGATCAAAGCTACGGCTGTATATTCGGGCATGGGCCGGCAGGAAATCGTTGCGGAATTGGAGAATTGCGTTTCCGGACAATACAAGTTCCTGTACGTTTCGCCCGAACGGCTTGCCACCGGATTATTCAGGGAAAAGCTACAGGCCATGAACGTCTGCCTGTTAGTGGTGGATGAAAGCCATTGTATCTCGCAATGGGGCTATGACTTCCGCCCTTCCTATCTCCATATCGCCGACATTCGGGAGCAACTGCCCGGCGTGCCGGTACTGGCACTGACGGCGACTGCCACGCCCGAAGTCGTGGACGACATACAGAGACGATTGCTTTTCAAGGAGAAGAATGTGTTCCGGACAAGCTTTGTCCGTCCGAACCTTGCCTACATCGTGCGCCGTACGGAAGACAAGCTGAGCACACTGGCCTACATACTCGGAAAAGTGCCCGGAACGGCTATCGTCTATACCCGGAGCCGGAAACAGACAAAAGAGGCAGCTCTCTTCCTGCAACAAGCCGGAATATCTGCCGATTTCTTTCATGCCGGACTGAACCGGGAAGAAAAGGCGATCCGGCAGCACCGTTGGAAAAATAACGAGTGCCGCGTAATGGTCGCCACGAATGCTTTCGGGATGGGGATCGACAAGCCGAACGTGCGGTTGGTTGTCCATCTGGATATGCCGGGATCATTGGAAGAATATTTCCAGGAGGCAGGCCGCGTCGGACGAGACAGCCGGAAAGCCTTTGCAGTGGCTCTCTGTACAGATACGGATAGTTTTCATCTGAAAAAGCGGATAGACGATGAGTTTCCCGAAAAGAAGCTGATCGGAAAAGTATATGAAGCGTTGGGCGATTATTTCCGAATTCAGGAAGGGCAAGGAAAAGATATCGTTCATAACTTTGAACTGACGGATTTCTATTCCACTTGCCAGCTTCCTCCGCTACAGATACATCATGCATTGAAGTTGCTAGAACTGTCCGGCTACATTGAATATTGCGAAGCAATGGACGAATCATCCTTCCAGACCGCCCCCCAAATCACATATACGCATCCACGCGTACAAAAAAATGCCCTTATTATCCCATCTTCCGCTTATGAGAAGCGTCGGGAAAGAATGAAAAAGCGCATTTCGAAAGTGGTGGAATACATGAACGGGGTACATATATGCCGGAGTCGCCTGCTACTCTCCTATTTCGGGGAAAAGAATACGGAAGATTGCGGATGTTGCGACGTCTGCCTTTCCAAGAATGACTCCGGCCTGAACAACCGGGATTTCAACGCCATACGCGACCTGTTACTCAGACTGCTTTCCACCCGGCAACTGCTTCCTGTCACCACCTTGCTTCCCTTATTACCTTTTCCGGAGGAAAAAATCATCACCACCATCCGCTTCCTGGCCGAGCATGACAAACGGTTTTATTTGAAAGAGGGAAAGGTGGGAATTTTTACGGATATCGGAAATACCTGATAATGCACTTTAGCGACTTATCTTTTATTACTCTCATTTTTTGTTGTTATCTTTGCCCCTAAATAATCCAAATCAGCAAATGAATAAGATTAACATATATGTACTGACGTTCTTCCTGAGTCTGGCTGGTGTATCTATCTATGCACAAAACAACCGATCACAAGTGGTTATTACAAGCGGACAAGACAATAATGTATTTTTTCATACAATAGAAAGAGGACAAACTGTTTACGCAATCGCTACCATGTACGGGGTTACGCCCGATGATATTTACCGGCTGAATCCAGATAGCAAAGAGGGGATCAAAGCAGGTGCCACCCTTAAAATACCGCAACGCGACATAGTTGGAGGTACTGCTAAGAAGCAAGATGGAAATTATATTTTCCATACCATACAGCCCAAAGAAACCCTGTATTCGTTATCCATCCGATACACCGTTCCCGCTACCGCCATCGTAAAAGCAAACCCCGGATTGTCTACTTCCACTTTTACAATTGGCAAGACAATCCGCATTCCGGCGACGCAAGTGGAAGATTTACCGACGACGGAGCTCAAGACCGTTACCAAAGAAATTGAATATACCGTCCAGAAAAAGGAAACCATGTACCGGATCTGCCGGAAATTCAATATTTCCAGCTACGAGTTGATCAAGCTTAACCCGAAATTGAAAGAAGGAGTTAAGGCCGGTATGACTATTAAGATCCCCGTACAAGCCGAAGAGATGACGACCGAACCAGCAACTACCATGCTTTCGGAAAGAGATGTCAATGCGTTGCTCTCAGAACCGAAAAGCATCGAGCGCGTCAACAGCGTCAAAGTAGCCTTGTTATTGCCGTTTATGACAAATGAGGCTATCCCATCTACGGAGACACAACGCTTCATCGAATATTACGAAGGTTTCTTGCTGGCGGTGGACAGTCTTAAAAACACAGGCTGTTCTATCGATCTGTCAGTTTATGATACAGGAAACGGAACGAAGAAACTGAAAGAAATCCTGAAAGAGGATGCCTTGAAGAATGCCAACCTCATCATCGGAGCCGTACAAAACGACCAGATCGGCCCGGTTGCGGAATTTGCCCAGAAGAACAACATCAAATATGTGATTCCTTTTACATCGAAGAACGACGATGTGTTGTCAAACGCATATGTTTACCAGGTAAATACGCCCCACTCCTACCTGTATGCCAAAGCAGCTCAAGGCGGATGCGACCTATTTGCCGAAGACAATATAATCCTACTGAACATCAGGGATGGCAAGGATAAAACCGAATTTATCAAGGCATTCAAAGCCGAGATGAAACAACGGCAGATCCCATTTACCGAAATCAATTATAATGCCGAAACCCTAACTGCCGATGTCGACACGCTCCTCAGAACAGACAAACGGAACGTGATCGTACCGACTTCAGGCACATTGGAGGCTCTAAACAAGATCAAGTCTCCGTTACGTATGCTGGCGGAAACAAAACCCGAATGCGGACTGACCTTGTTCGGCTATCCTGAATGGCAGACATATACGCGTGACTGTCTGGAAGATTTCTATGCACTGAACACATATATATACAGTAACTTCTATGCTGACAACCTGTCGAAAGAGGTGGCAGACTTCTATACCAAATATAAAAACTGGTATAGTAAAAACCTGATCAATATATTCCCTAAATATGGTATTTTAGGATTCGACACCGGTATGTTTTTCATCGGAGCAATCAACAAATATGGTTCCAACTTCGAGAATAATCTGGATAAAATTCATTACCAGGGCGTACAGACCGGATTCGATTTCCATCGCGTAAATAACTGGGGAGGTTTCATTAATACGAACATCTTTATTGTTCATTATCAGAGTGATTTCAATGTAACACGGAACGAAGTAAGATGATCAGGAAAGTTATTGCAACAGTTATTATAAGCCTTGTCACCCTGAACTACATTCAGGCGCAGGATAAGTTCAAACGGGAATTGTCTTTGGGTGCTTCCTTCGGTACGACCTTTTCCAAAGTCAGTTTTGCCCAGACGAAAGTGCAGCAGAAAATGAAAATGGGCTACACGGGCGGTCTCACGCTCCGGTGGATCACGGAAAAAAATCTCGGATTGCAGGCTGAACTGAATTTCATCCAACATGGATGGGATGAAAAGTTCGAGGACCAGCCTCAGTATAAATACAGCCGGACAATCAACTACTTTGAACTTCCGGTCCTGACACATATCTATTTTGGCAGTAAACGTTTCAGGGTATTCGTCAACCTGGGACCCAAAATAGGATATGCTTTCGGTGAAAAGACAGACGAGAATCTGAACGGAGCCAAGCCGAACACCGAAAACGAACAGCACGATATGCCAATCGAAAAGAAATTCGACTGGGGATTATGCGGTGGTCCGGGTATCGAACTTCGTACAGGAATTGGCTCTTTCCTCCTGGAGGGCCGCTACTATTATGCCCTCGGCGACATCTTCAACAGCCGTAAAGAAGATTATTTTTCCAAATCGTCTTCGCAGGTAATCTCGGCTAAGATCACGTATATGATTCCGGGATTTTAAGATTTATGATTGAACAATCTTAGGCAATATAGAAATCAAGGCTTACAATAACTTTGTAACAAAGACAAGCCAAGAATGGGCAGTAGGCTCCTCCCAAAACAAAAACGCCGCCTTTCCCTTTTTAAAAGTCTAAAGCTCTACTACATGGTTAGTTTTGCATTAGAAGTATTAAGAATTTATCAATGCTAATAGAGATAATATAGTCTTTAGGCTATCAGATTTAGGCCAAAAAAAGAGGATATCCCAGTGATGAGATATCCTCTTTTTTTTATATACTCCGAAATGATTATCTCAAGCGATCCAAAGAACGCACCAGTGCTTCGTCTGCCCCGATATTACGTATAGCCAAATAATCCAGAATCAGGCTGATTAACGGAAAAGAAAAGGCGATCTTCAAACTTAATGAGAATATCTCCTTTTGATTACCCAGATCCCAGTAAAAGAATGCAAAGAGACCGTAAAAACCTAACATCAAAATTGCATTAAATACGCAAATCCGTATCTGAAGGATTCTTTTCTTAAACAGGAAGATAGTCAAAAGAGCCAGCAAAGAGATCACGATTGTCAAAGCAAACAATCCCCATGTGGGATAAATAAGTTCCGGCTGAGCGGCCATTGTACTGATACCGGTCGCATCAAATGTAAACAATTGATCACCCGACTGCAACACGGCAAGCGGTAAAAACAGAATGGCAATCGTCAATGCCATTATAATAAGCAAATAAACCGTTTGTATTCTCTGTAACATAATAAAACAATTGACAATTAACAATTAACAATTGACAATTATTAGATGATACTCACCTAACCGTCAATTGTCAATTATCAATTGTCAATTAATTAAAGGTTATTCTTTTCTTTTGCAGGGTTCTTATAATACACCTTACCATCTTCATACTCCTTAGCTGCGATCAAAGTCGGTTTTGGGAGTTTTTCATAGTAACGTGAAATCTCAATCTGCTCTCTGTTTTCAAAAACTTCTTCCAAATTATCATTATAGGAAGCAAATTCCTGAAGTTTCTTTTCCAGATCCTGTTTCATCTCAACAGCAATCTGATTAGCACGTTTACCAATGATTGCAACAGTTTCATACACATTGCCCGTGTCTGATGACAGCTTCATCATGTCGCGGGTAACTGTATTCGACGGAGCGTTAGTCTTTCTGTAATCCATACTTACTTTATTGATTAGTTGTTTCGTTAATACGTATCTGTTATTCGCTTGCTGGCATAGTCGTAGAACTTCTGAACCTGTTTTACATACTTGCCTTCGGGATACTCGTTCATGTAATTGTAATATTCATCTACAACCTCACGGTAACGTCCCTGCAACTTTTCTTCCACACTAACCACAGCCAATTCGTATTTGGCACGAATGGTATAGAACATAAACTCTTCCCTATATTTTGAATACGGATAGTTCTTAAGTGCATTTTGCGCGGTAATCACACATGAAAGATAGTTGTTTCCCATATAGGTACCCAAGTTGAAATACAACCGGACTGCTAACAGTTCCTTATAGGCGAGCTTTTCCTGCAATTCGAACATAATGTTCTGAGCTTCTTTAGCACGTTCGCTTTGCGGATAATACTCCAAATATAATTGCAACTGGTTAATGGCTTCATACGTTTGCGCCTGATCCAAGCGGGGGTCCGGTGAATCCAGATACAATCCATAACCCGAATAATAACGGGCCAACTCGGTAAACTCGCCTTTCGGATAAGTCGTATAATAGGTATTAAAGTATTGCGAAGCAGTCTGGTAGTCTTTTTGTCCATAATAACTTTGCGCCAGCAGATACAAAGATTCTTCAGCATTAGCTGTACCTTTAAAAATAGGCACCAGTTCATCCAGCAAAGTGGCAGACTTCGAATATTGTTTTGCATTGAAATATTTCTTTGCATACGAATATTTCAATTCGTAGTCTGTACTTTTCAGTATCTTGTTATACTCCCCACAGGAAGATAACAGAACCGTAATCATCATCAATAAAAATACAACCTTTTTCATTCACATACTTTTAGCGCGCAAAGTTAAAGTTTTCCAACAAATAAACGAAGCGCTTAACGTTAATATTTACAACTTATATAAGTCACTGGCCGCAATCAGCTCCAGTTTATTGGCTTTCAGAACCTCCGCACACTTCTCCACATTGTCGGGACGAATGATCACATTGGCTGCCTCACCCTGAGAAAAAGCGTACATATACTCAATAAATATTCCGGCCGAAGTAATGATGTCCATCGCTTTAGCCAATGCTCCCGGCTGATTGGGGCAATGTAGGCAAACGACATCGGCCACGCTCACGGCATACAAGCGATCGCGTAAGACCTTGATGGCAGTATCCGTATCCGACACGATCAAACGCAAGATACCGAAGTCTGAATTTTCAGCAACTGTGAAAGCGGACATGTTTACGCCTGCTTCACCTAATATTTTTGCCACTTCCGTAAAACGGCCTTTCTTATTTTCCAGAAAGATAGATAACTGTTTAATTAACATGGGGGGATAAAATTTGATTTATAACTAATTATTTGTGATTTATGATTTATGAACTGTCGATAATTCATAAATCATAAATCAGAATTCTTTCCTATTCCAGTTTACGATTATCGATCACATGTTTGGCTTTACCCATACTCCGCTCGATGCTGCGCGGCTCGACAATCCTTATATCGGGTTGCAAACCGATTACACTCTGCATACGGTTCGCGATTTTCTTCTTCAAGGCAATCATCTTGTTCATTTCGTCCGAATAAAACTCCTGACGCACTTCTACTTGAATTTGGAATGTGTCCGTATTGTTTACACGGTCGACCACAATCAGATAATGCGGTTCGAATTCCGGCATTTCAAGAATGACCGATTCCACCTGCGACGGAAACACATTCACACCCCGAATAATCAACATATCGTCACTACGTCCGAGAATACGTCCCATACGAACAGCCGTACGTCCACATTCGCATTTATCATAGATCAAATGCGTCAGGTCGCGCGTACGGTAACGGATCATAGGCATCCCTTCTTTTGTCAATGTCGTGAAAACCAATTCTCCGTGCTGTCCAGGTTCTACCGGTTCCAAAGTAACCGGATCCACAATTTCAGGGAAAAAATGGTCTTCCCATAAATGCGTACCGTTCTGACACTCGCACTCTCCTCCAACTCCCGGACCACAAATCTCTGTCAGTCCATAGATATCATAAGCCTTGATATTCAGCTTGCTTTCCAACTCTTTACGCATATTTTCCGTCCAAGGTTCAGCCCCAAAAGCACCGACACGCAACTTGAATTCTTCCAACGGTATGCCGGATGAGTGAATTGTTTCTGCCAGATACAACGCATAGGAAGGCGTGCAAGCCAACCCCTTAGCACCAAAATCATGCATCAACTGAATCTGTTTCTGCGTATTGCCACTACTCATCGGAATTACCGTCCCGCCGATATTCTCGACTCCGGCATGTGCTCCCAAGCCTCCTGTAAACAAGCCATAACCGTATGAAACCTGCACCGAATCATTCTTGGTCAGACCATAAGCGGTCAGACATCGTGCCACCACTTCAGCCCAAATAGACAGATCTTTCCGGGTATAACCGACAACAATAGGCTTTCCCGTCGTTCCGGAAGAAGCGTGCAACCGGACAATCTCAGACATCGGCACGGCCATCAGCCCGAAAGGATAATTGTCCCGCAAGTCCTGTTTAACAGTAAACGGGAGCTTCACTATATCGTCAATAGAATGAATATCTTCCGGAGTAATCCCCATTTCCTGCATTTTCTTACGGTAGAAAGGAGAATTATGATAAGCGTGTTCAACAACCCGCCTTAAGCGGATACTCTGTAATCTCCGCATTTCCTCGCGGTTCATACATTCGATAGTCTCGTTCCAAATCATGGTATCAGTTCGCTGTCTTTTAATGTTAATAGTCTAAATCAATCGCAAAGTAATAACTTTTTTGCAAAGAAACCTTCTTTTTAGTTCTCCTTTTATACCACCTCGTGCTTATCTTACCGTTTTCATCCGTCTCCGAACTTGTTAAACAGCATATATACCTTTTTATAGGGATTATTTGTCGTAAAGGTATGACATAAAATGAAGCAGGACAGCAGACAAACTAATAAACAAAAGCACAAATGTTTGCATACACCCACATCTTGCGACCTTCTACATCCGGGTGTAGCGTTCCATAGACCCGGATGTTCAGGCCCCATACATCCGGATGTTCAGCCGAAAATCATACTACTTTACTAATAATAAAATACCTATCTATCACAAATAGCCTATTTGATTTTGTGATAGATGTGTGATAGATGAAAACGCCATCTATCACACATCTCACGCTTTAATTAACAAAGCACACAGGCAAAAGTGTGATAGAGTGATAGAGATTTATGAACATCATGGATTCTTCGTCATGGCAATTACATATTATTATACCATACCGGTCCCGGCCGGTTGCCCATTTCAAACTCCAATGTATCACCATTCATAATCTGCTCATGGGTAATATAGCTCTTGTCATACGGTCGGCCATTCAACTTCACAGATTGAATATAGATATTTTCACGGCTTACAGCCGGAGCCAGGACCGCAAAAGTTTTGCCGTTTGCCAAATGCATCTTCACTTCTGGAAATATCGGAGTTCCGATCTCATACTTGCCACTGATCGGATCGACCGGATAGAAGCCCATCGAACTGAATACGAACCAGGCCGACATCTGTCCGCAATCTTCATTCCCACAAATACCGTCCGGAGCATTCTGATATAGGTTGTGCAGGACCTCAGCCACATACTTCTGCGTCTTCCTGGGCTGTCCTACTTTATTATATAAATAAATCACATGATGGCTCGGTTCGTTGCCATGTGCGTATTGCCCGATCATACCGGTACTGAAGATCGGCAGGTCTTCTGTCGATTTCGGAACATAGGTGAACATACTGTCCAGTTTCTCAGCGAAACGTTCCTTGCTTCCGACCAGGCCGACCAGACCGTCCAGATCCTGAGGTACAGACCAGAAATATTGCCAGCCATTACTTTCACAGATATCTTCGGTATAGTCGTCGGGGCTGAAGTTTGCTGCGAAGTTCCCTTTCTCGTCACGCGGCTGCATAAAAGAAGTGGCCGGATTATAAACATTCCGGTAGTTCTGAGCACGTTTGTAGAATTCATCGGCGATCTCTTTCTTGCCCATCTTCTTTGCCATTGTTGCAATACAATAATCATCATAAGCATATTCCAATGTCTTGGATAACGACCAGTTCTCCCATTTCTTGGGATCGCCGTAGGCTGGGACATACCCTAACTTCTTGTAATCACCGATTCCCCGGTAATCATCACGGTTGGCCGTAGCAATACAGGCCTCAAGTGCTTTTTCCGAATCGAAATTGCCGATACCTTTCAGATACGCATCCACAATTACGGGAACGGCATGATATCCGATCATCATATTGGTTTCCCAGCCATACAAATTCCACAATGGCAAAGCCCCGTTCTGTTCATAGAATTTCAAGAAACCTTTGATCATATCATTTGCACGTTCTGGTTCGGTATAAGTAAATAGCGGATGAGAAGCGCGATAAGTATCCCACAACGAGAAAGTGGAATAGTTCGTCCATCCGTCCGCTTTATGGATCTGCTGATCCGGGCCGTAATAGGAACCATCCACATCACTGTAAATTGTCGGAGCGATCATGGAATGGTACAAAGCAGTATAGAACTTCACCAGATCATCAGTATCCGAGCTTTTCACCTCTATTTTAGAAAGCTGCTTGTTCCATGTTTTGGCAGCCTGCGCTTGATAATAATCGAAATCGTCTTTCGAAACCTCCGCACGCAGGTTCTTGCCTGCTCCTTCCATACTGACACCGGATATACCAGTCGTTACTAAAATTTCCTCATCTTTCTCCGTATTGAAATCGAAACGGGCAATATAGCCCGTACCGATCCTGCCACGATCTTTCGTTACGATAGAAGTTGTGTCCATATGGCAAGCCATGAAAGGTTTCGAGAAACGAGTCTCAAAATAAACATGCTGCAAAGGAGACCAGCCTTGCGAAAAACGATATCCCCGGATCGTCATCGAATCGACCACTTCTATATACGAATCCAACGTGAAGTCCCAGTTCATCGCCTTTTTGAGGTTCAAGAATACGGATGCCTCTGCTTTGGGGAACGTATAACGCTGAATACCGCAACGTTCAGTCGCGGTCAACTCGACATTAATATTGTAATCTTTCAGCAGCACACGGTAATAGCCAGCCGAAGCCATCTCGTCATTGTGCGAAAAAGTCGAATAGACACCCAAAGGAGCAGGTGCCTCCTTATACGGACGAGTCACCGGCATGAAAGAGATATCGTACAAATCGCCCGCACCTGTCCCTGACAAATGGGTATGGCTGAAACCGGCGATAGTCGTGTCGGGATAAAAATAACCGGAAATACGGTCCCAACCGGGAAGCCCGTTGTCAGGACTCAACTGAACCATTCCGAAAGGGACTTGCGCTCCCGGATAGGTATTACCCGTAAAGTCTGTCCCGATAAAAGGATTTACATATTGTGTATAATCATCCGCCTCCTGTTGTTTTTCCGGCGTGCAGGCTGCCAGAGCCAGCAAGGAGACCGCCAATAAGGATATGTGCCTCATGTTTACATTATGTTTTAGTCTTGACAAAGATAAAAAAAGAGACGTACAATAAAAACTGTACGTCTCTTCTATAACTATTTTACGATGTCCGTAGTTTTAGGCCGGTGCGATTTCCGTACTATCTTCATCCTCGTCATCTGCATCTCCATTCGTGTCATTCTTCACAAAGAACGCACTCAATTCGAACAATCCATACAGCGGGAAGAATACGATACCCAATGTGAACGGGTCACTACTTGGGGTGATAAATGCAGCAGCAACCAACAACCCCACGATAGCATGCCGTCTATATTTGTGGAAGAACGAACGTTTCAACAAACCGATCTTCGACAACAGCCACGAAACCAACGGCATTTCAAAAACGATTCCCATCACAAAGATCAGCATCAGGAAATTATCCATATACGAATCCAAAGAGACCTGTTCCGTTATATTGGCACTCAACTGATAAGTTGCCAAAAAGCGCAGCGTCATCGGGAATACCATAAAATATCCGACAGCACATCCGATAAAGAACATGATTGTTCCCAAAAGAAATACCCATTTGACATTTTTCTTCTCATTCTCATACAAAGCCGGACTAATGAACTTCCAGATTTCCCACATCAGATAAGGGAAAGTAAGCACAAGTGCCAACCAGAACGAGGTGGTCATGTGAGTAAAGAACTGAGATGCCAATCTGATATTAAACACATCCACATGAAAATTATCATTACAGAAATCAGGCAGAACATCAAACCACGGACTGACATTGACCAACCACTGGTTCAAATCGCACAACCATCTGTAAAAGATAAAATCGGAATAACAGGGTGCCAATACTACGCGGTCAAATATACCATCGCTACCACGCATAAAGGCAAAACTGCCTATCGCAAAGATAAAGAGCGCTAAAAAAGAACGGAACAGAGTCCAACGAAGTGCCTCCAGGTGGTCCCAGAAGGACATTTCTTCTTGTTCTAATTCTGCCATCTTTTACTTTTTATCGGTATCGTCTATCTTAATGTCGTCTTCTAATCCTTTTACACCGTCTTTAAAGTTTTTCACACCTTTACCGATACCTTTCATCAGTTCAGGTATTTTTTTACCACCGAAAAGTAACAAAACAATAATGGCAATGATGATAATCTCGCCAGTTCCTAAATTTCCAAGAAATAATAATTGATCCATGATATTGTATAAATTAGTCGTTAATATTCCTGTTATCGATGGGGCAAAGATACAATTTGTAATGAATAGTACCCCAATTATTCTAAATTTATTACCTTTGCGCCATCTTAAAAAACTGAAATTAGAAAAAGATTAGAAAAAATGAAAGCGTATGTATTTCCCGGTCAGGGTGCCCAGTTTGTCGGAATGGGAAAAGACCTTTATGAAAACAATTCCCTTGCAAAAGAGATGTTTGAAAAGGCTAACGAAATCCTCGGTTTCCGCATCACGGATCTGATGTTCGCCGGAACAGACGAAGATCTGCGCCAGACAAAAGTGACACAGCCTGCCATTTTCTTACACTCAGTCATTCTTGCAAAAACATTAGGTGACCAGTTCAAACCGGATATGACAGCCGGACACTCTTTAGGAGAATTCTCCGCGCTTGTTGCAGCCGGAGCCTTGTCTTTCGAAGACGGACTTGTTCTGGTATCCAAACGTGCTATGGCGATGCAGAAAGCCTGCGAAGCCACACCCTCGACAATGGCTGCCGTTCTGGCATTGCCGGACGAAAAAGTAGAAGAGATCTGCGCAAGCATCGAAGGTGAAGTCGTCGTATGTGCAAATTACAACTGTCCGGGACAGCTTGTCATCTCCGGCTCCGTACCCGGTATCGATGCCGCATGTGAAAAGATGCTGGCAGCCGGTGCAAAACGTGCACTGAAACTGAAAGTCGGCGGTGCATTCCACTCCCCTCTGATGGAACCGGCTCGTGCAGAACTGGCTGCCGCTATCGAAGCGACTCCGATCCACAAACCGTCTTGCCCTGTTTACCAAAACGTAAGCACGAAAGGCGAAACCTGCCCTGAAACAATCAAGACTAACCTGATTGCCCAGCTGACTGCCCCGGTCCGTTGGACACAGAGCGTTCAGAACATGATCGCCGACGGTGCCGATCATTTCATCGAACTAGGTCCGGGCGCTGTACTTCAAGGATTAGTGAAAAAGATCAATAAGGAAGTAACGACAGAAGGCATGCAATAAACAGTTTGCTTCATTCATATAAAAAGGTTGGTAGGAAAGTTCTTCATCGAACACCTACCAACCTTTTCTCATATCACTACTTCAGATTCCACCACAAGGCAGTCTCCACCACATCCGGTCCGCCCAACAGTTCGAGGGCTTTATTATAACCTTCCAGGTTGTTCGTCTGGATATTGGCCGGATAGCGATAACGCTTCGGATAAAACTCCAAACGGCATTCTTTTGAAGTGGCAACTGTCAAGGGAACCTGGTTCAACGGGTTATAGTCTTTTTCGACGGCCTGATTCTCGAAAAAAGGCAAACCGATACGGCGATGGTCGCTCCAAACTTCCTCGGGCAACCAGGGAACCTGAGCAATATATTTCTGTGTGAAGATCTTCGTCATCGCATCGTTATTATATGCACCGCCACGATAGATGGAATTTTTCGGATATGTATAAGTCATCGTCTTGTTCTCTTTTGTGTACGGATCAACATAGTTTACGATATAAGGCTTTGCCTCCGTTGTATGGTCGAAACTGACAGATGTCCCGATCCGATTATATTCGGTAGAAGACAGATAAGCACCGACTTCACTCAACAAGCCGTGGTACTCGAAGCTCGCAGTCACTCCGTTCTCGTAGTTCGATTTGGGAGAACCCGGAACATCCCAACCACGCACGCCGGCTTCAGCCAGCAAGAAATAACTTTCCCAAGGACCGAAATAGACACGTTTCTGAGTACTCATGCGGTATTGCTTCGACATGGACGGATAGTTATAGTTTTTTCCGGTCAATTCGGTAGCCAAACTACCTTTCACATCCCATTCACCGGCCACCCATGTCCCCCAAGTATATCTAGGATCGATTGTCAGCATCGGCTTCGTGTTATCATCCGGATCGAACAGGGAGACCGGTTTCACCTCGCTGGCCGCCCCGATATAATCGGAATAAACCACACCATCGTTCCATCCTACTACACTAAATAACTTCGGTGCACGTGGATCGACATATTGTGGAACGCCGTCGAAATAAAATCCGGCACACGGATCGTTCGTCGTCAACGGAAAATGCCTATCCAAATACAAGCCCATGTAAGTATGCGGGTTCTTCAGATGTGCTTTCAATGAATCAGGTAGTGGAAATTCGTTACTTCCCAAGCCGACCACGAGATTCTTGAATGTAACGGACATCGCCTGTGCATTCCAGGTACGGGACATAACGCTGGTCAGGTCGCTCCATCCGTCCTTTTCCTGTACACCGGCAAGTTCGGAAAGTGAAGAAATATATCCTTTGGAAGCGGCATCTTCAAACTCTCTTTCAGCCAGCTGCGGGTTTGCATTCACGATACGCATTGCCAAGCGCATACGCAGAGAATTGGCATATTTCTTCCACATATTCACATTTCCGGCATAGAAAGCGTCTTCAGCCGACATCGGAGACATATCAATTGACGGGTCGAGCGCGGCTTCCGCCTCCTTTAGTTCTTTGAGAATAAAAGTATAAATCGCTTCTACACTGTCGTACTCGCCCGGAACGCCCGAAAAAGCATCCAACGCCGGAATCGGCCCGAACCCGTCAGAGACCTCCGAGTTCAGGTAAGCCCGCCAGATACGCGCCATCTGGATCACATTCTTATAATACGGATAGAGATCAGCTTCACCATCAGCCACTTTCTTCTCGCCCAGTTGAACGGCTTTAGTCGCCTGATTCAACCATTTCACGGCGTAGTCGTTGCTCAGGTAGCGCGTGATATAATCATTATTATCCGTACCGATCGTGAAACCGCTTCCCCGATTGAAACGAGACGCCCGGTTCCAAGTCAGGATAAACATACGTTCGGCGATCTCCGGATTCATCTGGTCACCGACGATCGAGGCATTCAAGAACCATTCAGGCTTTACCTTGCTTTCATCCACCTGGTTCGGATCTTCATTTATCTCCTGAAAATCGTTACAGGAAGAAAACAATGCCGCCATAGAGAATAGGCCTGCTAATATTTTATTTTTTGTGTTCATATTATGTTGTTTCTTTTTATATCCTTTACAAAATGATTGCAAATTATCAAAAACCGACCATCCGGTCTTCCGGAAAGGTTTTGTAAGCTTTTTAAAACCCGACCGTTACGTTAAACGTGAACGAACGGCTCGTCGGAGCGGCCCCGTTTTCGAAACCAGTCGCATTCGTGTTGGTTGCCGAAACGGATTCGGGGTCAATACCTGGCAAATTGTAATGGATCATCCATACATTGTTGCAGGTAGCAGACAGATTCAAACGCTGGAACGGCGTCTTTTTCAGCATCGCTCTGTTGAACGTATATCCTAAAGTGATGTTACGTAGACGAATATTGGTTGCGTCATATGTGAAAACCTCCGGCAAACCGTAATTACCGGTCGATCCGATCCGCTCCCAATAGTTCTGGTGAGTGACCGGAACATTGTTTTCCACATATCCTCCGTCTTTCCTGACAACCGTGTTAGGCACGACAAAATCCTGACGTTCACCGTTCACAACCGTTCCGGCTGCATTACCACGGACAAATAGGTTGGAAGCTGTTGCCGAATAGATGTCGCCACCGATACGGAAATCGACCAGGAAACTCAAGTTAAACCCTTTATATGAAAAACTGTTCGTCAAACCCAGCATCCAGTCCGGACTTTGGTTACCCACCTTGCTCTTTTCAGCAGAGATCAGAGGTAGGCCGTCGTCTCCCACAATCACTTTGCCATAATGCGGACTGTCCTTGTCCGTCACACGCAGAAAGGTCTGTCCGTAAATATCACCATAATAACTGCCTTGTGCCGCCACGATCTGGATCGCATCCAATGTCTTGATGTCATAAAGCGTCACGCCCGGATACAGGTCGATGATCTTATTGCGATTCAAGGAGAACTGGGCTGTCGCATTCCAGTTGAATCCCTGCACGTCCGGGCTCTGGAAAATGGCACCGTTCAACGAGATTTCCAGACCTTCGTTCTGGATATTACCGGCGTTCACCTTGCGGGAACTATACCCGGCAAACGGGTCGAGCGGCAGGTTCAGCAACTGGCGGGTCGCATTCGTCTTATACCAGGCGAAATCCAAACCCAAGCGGTTCTGCAGGAAACGCACGTCGAGACCGGCTTCCCATGATTTGATCAACTCGCTTCGTACGCTCGAATCAAACAAGATTTGGCCGGGAGCAGCCGTCGTATTCCCGTTTTCGTCTTTTCCTACCGTGTAATTATTGTACAACTGATAGGGATCAAGATCATTACCGACTTCCGCATAAGAAGCCCTCACCTTTGCAAAGGTGAACCACTCCGGCATGTTTCCGCCGATCTTAGGTAACATATCCGAGATCACACCAGAAAGACTGACCGAAGGATAGAAATAAGAGCGATTGTCTTTGGACATAGTAGATGACCAGTCGTTACGGGCTGTCACGTCTAAAAACAGATAGCCGTCCCAGTTCAGTTGCAATGATCCATAAAGGGAATTCATCTTCCGGCGGATCAACTCGGAGGTAACGGTCGGTTTATTAATGCCGTTGTTCAAGGAGAAAAGGTCCGGAACCAGCAATTCACCAGCCGAAGCGTTCATCTTGGTTCGCTGCTGCATCATCAGGTTACCTCCGAATGTCACGAAACCGCCCAAGCGGTCCAGCAGGTTGTCTTTGCGTGCGGTAGCCAGGAAGCTGTAGTTATTTTCGTAGAATGTCTCAGAACCTTCATTATACAGGCCGCGGGGCGAGGTGTTACCGCCGGCATATACTTTCTCATTTTTGGTCGTCGTATAATAGTCGGTACCCCCACGCAGTTCGATATCGAACCAGTTGGTCGGCGCATACTTCAACGATACGTTACCCAACAGACGGTTACGGGTATCATTGTTCTGCCGGTATTTGGTCACCCAGTACGGGTTTTCCTGCGGGTTCTTGGAGGCATCCCACCAGATCATATTGCCTTCTTCATCCACGCTGCTCTTAAATTCCTTAACATTCAAGGAACGAGGCAGACCGTATATCGTGTTGAACGCATTTGACGGGTTCACGCCTTGGATCGGGCGGTTATGGGCATTCATATTTATATAGTTCACTTTGGCATCCACCTTCCATTTCTCCGTCTTATCGAGGAATGTGGTGGCACGCAACGTAACGTTCGTCTTATTCAGTTTCGATTCCGGTGTGATACCGGCATCATCCGAACGGTTAATAGATGCGAAGACAGAAGTTCCGTTAATATTCTGCTGGAAACTGACGCCTTCGTTAAAAGAGGTTCCTGTATGGAAGAAAGCATCGATATTATCATATGTCTGGAGAGGCACTTGGCGTCCGAGCCAATCCGTCACAGTCTGGCCTTCAGCTTTCGGTCCCCAACTCAAACGGGACTGGTTGTCATAAACTCCGACCGATCCTTGTCCGAAGCTGTTTTGCATATCCGGTTTCAAGAAAATGGATTCAGCCGTGATACCAGCATTCACCGTAATCCCCAGCCCTTCGTTTTTCCGTCCCGATTTGGTCGTGATCAGGATCACGCCGTTACCGGCCCTCGAACCGTAAAGTGCAGCTGCCGAAGCTCCTTTCAGGACCGTCATCGATTCGATATCTTCAGGGTTAATATCAGAAAGGCCGTTACCCATATCGGCTCCGGAATTACCCCAAACATCATCCACACCGCCTGTAAAATTATCCATCGGCGTACCGTCCACCACGATCAATGGCTGATTGCTACCGGTCAGCGAACTGTTACCACGGAGCACGATCTTCGAAGAACCTCCCACCCCGTTACTGGAGCGTACAATCTGTAAACCGGAAACTTTACCAGACAACGAATTGGCCAAATTTGGTTCGCGGGAAGACAACAACTCGTCTCCCTTCAATTCCTGCATGGCGTAACCTAACGCTTTTTTATCACGCTTCATACCCAAAGCAGTCACGACTACTTCATCCAATTTTTGCGTGTCCTCTTCAAGATGTACAGACAAAGAGGCTTGTCCTGCATAAGGAATCTCCTGTGTGGCGTAACCGATAAAGGATATTTGGATAATATCCCCATTTTTTACCCCATCCAACGTAAAGTTGCCATCCATATCGGTCATTGTCCCGTTGGTGGTTCCTTTTATAACAACAGACGCGCCGGCAACCGGTCCCAAAGCATCTTCGACGGTTCCCGTTACTTTTGCATTTTGTTGGGAAATGTCAGTGTCTGGATTACCTGCACTTGAAGCCGAGTATATATTCCCGGAGAAACATAACGTGCTCGCAAGCAAAACCATGCTGACAGGCTTAATTCTTTTCAACATAACTAATGTTTTTTGTTTAAATTATGATACATGTCTTGGCTGAAACCAACGTCTTTTTTGATATATGTAACACAAAAAAAGAGAAGTTGTTTTGTATTTAACCTTTCGGGTAAAAGCAGATCATGCTGAAAAAGTAATCCGAAAACATATTGACAAATTGTTTCACAAGGACAGAGAAACAAGAAGAAAAGACAAATGGAGAAATACAAGAAACTTTTTTTTCGATTCGGGAACAAAAAATAAAAAAGGATGCGGCAGGAAATGGTTATCTGAGTGATGAAACGATTGCGAATCGTGCATCAGATGCCTTATTAAACTATATGGAAGCATGTTATGAAAAGAATGGAAATCTGGATGCCAAAGCACAGAGCTATTGGAGAGCTTTTCGCGAACGTGCTCATCCCGATACAGATTATAATAAGACAATCGCTGCTACTGTTATGAGCGAAGAGGCCAAAAATGACTGGGGAGAGGAGAGACTTATTACGCTGGGCAACTGGTCAATCCAACCTTGTATAACATCGATCGGCTGACCGTTTGCCATTAAAAAACCATCGACCATACCACGGGTCACACCGACACCATAATCGCCTAACCACGCTCCTACACCGACACAATGTACCTAGCCGAGACCTTTACTATACAGCACTTCGCTATAAGACGATATATCCACAGCCAAGAACATATCCATATATGGGTTAGCAGGCTCCTTTTTCTTTTCCCGGCCATCCCGGACCATTCGGAACGAATGCTGTATTTTTGAATATGAATCCATTTGGTTTGGGTTCTTACCGAATCATTCCATCGAAAGCTATTATTGTTGTTTACAACTGGTTTTCCTGTTCTACCGCTTTTTGTAATAATTACACCAAAGGAACACAAACCCTGCAAATGGAAGAAACGGCAGCATCTTTCAAAGCAGAAATATTCTCAATATCCTGCGGGTTGACAGCGTTGATACCACCTTCCATGCCATCGTTCAAAACCAATGGACTACCACTGAACGAAGATTATCATCCATATTCGTCATGATGCCGTTAGTGGTTCCTTTTAACAATCACAGAGGCTCCGGCAACAGGATTAGGCTAATAGGTCTGATTCTTTTGAATCATAATTTGTGTTCCATGATATTGAAAGAATTACTCTGATTTTCATAATAACTTCTTATTCAATGAAACAAGCAGGCTCACACATCTTTGTGTTTTCAATGTTTAAAATGATATTAGTTCTAAAAGAACTATGGTATTTTTAGCTTTAATACATTTTGATACAACTTCATAACAATATGATTTTCAATAAATTAAATAAGTAAAATATATTATGCAATAATTACTTAAAATACACAAGTCTCTTTAAATTACTTCTGTTAACAAATTAGCAGAAGTACGACCATGTTTTTTATTTATCTATTTTTATATAGTTACATATTTCCAATGGATACATTATTCTGATAAACAGAATAATACCTGTGTAATACCAAAAGAGTAAAATGTTAAAAAAGAAACTTCTACGTATTTTTTTTAGAAAAATAACAGTACAACGGAAAATTTTCATATCTTTGACACCGATATGAAATGTGCAGAGTTCTTTTAGAACTAATTACAAACACAGATAAACTTTATACGCAAAAGCTAAAAACTCTAACATTTTGTATATATGATGTAGAAAAGCGATAATAAGCGCCATCATTTTAATTAAAAGAGCATTCTTTCAATTAAATATAAGACACAAATTATGTTGAAAAATTTCAAACCTATCAGCTTAATCTTGCTGGCAGGTGCCACTTGTTTCCCAGCAAGTATATTTGCAGAAACAATGCCCTCCAAGCAAGGTATGAACATTTCCCAGCAGAACGGAAAAGTTACAGGTACTGTGGTAGATGATCTAGGGCCTGTTGCCGGAGCATCGGTCGTAGTGAAAGGAACAACCAATGGAAACATTACCGACATGGATGGTAATTTCACATTGGAAGGTGTAAAAAATGGAGACATCATTCAGATCTCTTTCATTGGTTACACAACTCAAGAAATCAAATACACAGGACAATCCACTCTTCAAATCAAATTAGCGGAAGACACTCAAAAACTGGAAGAAGTCGTAGTCGTTGGCTATGGCGTACAAAAGAAGGTAAACCTGACCGGCGCTGTAGGGATTGCAGATAGCGAAATTCTGGAAGATCGTCCGATCGGAAACATTGCACAAGGTTTGCAAGGAGCTATTCCAAACTTGAATATTGATTTCGCCAGTGGTAATCCAAATGCAGCTACTACATTTAATGTACGTGGTGCAACTTCACTGAATGGAGGACAAGCACTATTGTTAGTCGACGGAGTCGAAACATCAGACTTGTCTTTGCTTAACCCACAAGATATCGAAAGCGTATCAGTATTAAAAGATGCTGCCTCTGCTTCTATTTATGGTGCCCGTGCCGCTTTTGGCGTTGTATTGATCACAACTAAAAAAGGGAAAAAAGAACAAAAAGTTCAAATCAACTACAATAACAACTTTTCTTGGTCGATGGCCTCTCGCTTACCGGATGGTGTTTCTTCCGATAAGTGGATTCGTGCCATGAATCAGGCAAACGTGAACAATGGCAGCGGACAGTATTTCAAAGATGAGCACGTTCAGGCTGTAGATGATTTCATTGCGGGGAGAGGTCCTTCTGCATTTTATACAACAGACAATTCAATAACTACTGCCGGACAATGGGCTTATGCTGGGAACACCGATTGGTTCGACGTAATGTACAAACCGTCATTCATGCAACAACATAATGCAAGTATCAGCGGTGGTTCAGACAAGACGACTTACTACGGCTCTATTGGTTATAAAGGACAAGATGGTATTTTGCAATATGGTACGGATAAATACAAACGTATTAATATGTCTTTCAACTTTTCCACTCAGATTACAAAATGGTTGGAAGTAACTTTCCGTACAAAATATAACCGCAATACAAGTGATTATCCCTACACCAGCAATTTTAATTTAGGAAACATTTTTTACGAAATCTATCGTGGATTCCCAACTATTCCTGTTTACCTGCCAGATGGTAATAATTTTGCTGGTATAGCAGGTAGCAACTTCAACTATAACTTTGCTGGTTTATTAGATGGAGCTGGGCGAGACAAAACCAACTCGGATGACTTTTGGTACACTGCCGCCTTTAATCTGACACCGTTAGCCGGTTTATCAATCAAGGGAGATTATACCGGAAACAAATTCTATCAAGATCAAACCCAGCACGGCAAGATACTGTATCAGACAATGCCAGAAGAAAGTACGTTATCTCCGCTATCCGTTGGTACACCTGGAGGTGTAACAAAAGCTAATTACGGAGATACTTATCAAGCATTGAACTTATGGGCTGACTACAAGAAGTCATTCAATGACAAGCACAATTTAGGTGTAATGGTCGGTTACAACCAAGAAAGCAAAAAGACGACTAAATTAAGCGTAAGCACTAGTAATCTATTTGATAACAATTTCCCTGTCACCGATTTGGCCAGTACTTATAACATGCCAAGTGAAGAAGCAACAATCTGGGCTGTACAGGGTGCGTTCTTCCGTTTGAATTATGATTACATGCAAAAATATTTACTTGAGGTAAATGGTCGCTATGACGGTTCATCCAAATATATGTCTGGTGATCGTTGGGGATTCTTTCCCTCGGTATCAGCAGGTTGGCGTATCTCTGAAGAAAGTTTCTTCGAACCAGCTCGTAATATTTTCGACAACCTAAAAGTCAGAGCTTCATATGGCTCATTAGGCAATCAAGTTACAGATGGCAATTTCCAATATTTAAGTTTCTTGACAAGCGAATCTTTGGCCTATCTGATGAACGGCGGTATCATTAGTGGCTTGAAAGCTCCGACATTGGCTAGTACAAACATCACATGGGAAAAAGTTTACACAACCAATATCGGTTTAGACTGGACTATGCTGAACGGCCGTTTCACTGGATCTTTTGACTATTACATCCGCGATACAAAAGGAATGGTCGTAAACAAAACTTACCCGGCTGTATTAGGGACGACAGGTGGTAAAGAGAACTTGGCAGATATGAGAACCAAAGGTATGGAATTATCTTTAACGTGGAACGATCAGATTAAAGACGTGGCCGGCAGTCCTTTGGATTACTCTATCAGCATCGGCATCTCAGACAACACTTCTGAGATCACGAAATATGATAATCCGACATTAAGTTTGGATGAAACTCATTACCAGGGAAAGAAAATCGGCGAAATTTGGGGATATGTAACAGATGGCTTCATTAAAGATGAAGCTGAAGCCCAAGAAATGGCCAATAAACAGGCTTTCATCAGCACAACTTGGAAACCAGGAGATATTCGTTATGCAGATTTGAACGGTGATGGAAAAATTGACCGTGGAAATAATCGTGTTGGTGATTCGGGCGACAAAAAAGTCATTGGTAATACAACTCCCCGCTACAATTTCAACCTCAACTTGAGTGGTTCATGGAAAGGTTTTGACTTACGTCTGTTCTTCCAAGGTACAATGAAACGCGACGTATGGTTGGACTCTCCTGTATTTTGGGGATACAAGACAGGTATTTGGTGGGCTAACTTAAATGATTACATCATCGATAACTCTTGGAGTGAAACCAATACGAACGCTTACTATCCTATTCCGACTTGGAGTGATAGAAGTAAACAAACACAGACAAAATATCTGCAAAACGGTGCTTTTATCCGTCTGAAAGATGTTACATTAAGCTACACTATTCCTAAAGCGCTCATCAATAAATACGGCATTGGTCAGCTAAAAGTGTTCGTAAGCGGTCAGAATCTTTGGGAAGCTACAGGATTGTACAAATACCTCGATCCGGATGCTGTAGGCAGACGTGACAATAACGGTAACTTGAAAGTTGACGACAACGGTAGTGTTTACCCGTTCACCCGTTCTTATTCATTTGGTATCAACGTAACATTCTAAAAACAGACAAAGTAACATGAAAAAGTCAATTATATTATTTGGTGGTTTATTGTTCCTCACAACCCAAAGTTGTGATGTACTGGATAAAGAGCCATTAGACTCTATCAGTACACAACAATACTTTGCAAATGCCAATGCACAGGCATTAGAGCAATATTGTAATGATTTATATCCCAAATTAATCACCGGACATGGAAATCCGAACGAATATAATTTTGGGATGATGGAAACTGATTTCCAGTCTGATGACCTACTTCCGTGGGACGCAAACTCTGTAGCTTTCAGTCAACACAGCATTTCTACAGCAGACAATGACAATTGGAAATGGGAAAATATTCGTGCTTGTAATGCTTTTATGCAAGATTACGAACTATCCCCGGAAACCGAGGCCGTAAAACATCGTTATGCTGGTGAAATTTTATTCTTCAAGACATTAGATTACTTTAATAAAGTAAAACGCTTTGGCGATGTACCTTGGTATGACAAAGTATTGGTTCCTGGAGACGAAGACCTATACAAAGGCCGCGATTCCCGTATTACCGTTGTAGCAAACATGATAAAAGACATTGATCAAGCGATTGAATGGTTACCCAAAAAAGAAACGACAGGTGTCTACCGCATCAGCAAAGACGCTGCACTTGCATTAAAGGCACGTATATGTTTATTTGAAGGAACTTTCCGCCGTTATCATAATATGGAAGGTGATACCGAATTGCTCAAAGCCGCTTATGAAGCAGCAGGCGAACTGATGAAATCCGAATATGGCTATTCATTGTTCCAAGGTTCAAAACCTGGTAAAGCCTATTATGAATTATTTATCCAAGCAGATTACAACTCCAATCCTGAAATTATTCTGTCGAAGGAATATGATCCGACTGTCGGCAAAGGAAATAACTTAAGCCGCCAAATTGCAGTCGGTGAATCTCCTATCGGTTTGAGTCGTGACGCTGTTGAAGATTATTTGTGTGCAACAACAGGAAAACCAATCTCTATGTGCGGCTGCGAAGGCCACTCTCATCATACTACATTAATCGCCGAACTAAAGAATCGAGATCCGCGTTTACTACAAACAGTACCGACTCCCGAAGCTGGTGAATACACCTATTACCTAGAAGGGAAACGTCCGGATATCGGTAAATATACCAGTGGAAGTGTTAGTACATCTACGGGATATGGTGTTATCAAATATTACAATCCGTCAGAATACACATCATCTCATCATATTGGAACATTAGACGCTCCAATCTTCCGTTATGCAGAGATTCTTCTGATACGTGCAGAAGCAGGAGCCGAACTTGGCCAAGATCCCGAATTAGATAAAACAATCAACGCTTTGCGTGATCGGGTTGGTTTTAATCACCATTTGACAACAAATCCGATTGAAGACCCGAAATTGGTTGCCGAATATCCAACAATCAAAGGCCCGAACGCCAACTTGATCCGCGAAATCCGCCGTGAACGTCGTGTTGAACTAATGGCAGAAGGTTATCGTTACCACGACTTAATGCGTTGGGCCTGCGGTATTCGCCTGAACCAACCGAAATTGGGTATCATTCCAGACAAAGCAACAAGTGAGAATGATTTAAATGGATATAATACAAAAGATTATGAATCCATTAAATCCGGATTAGGTTTCGTAGACGGTGCCATTGATGTTTATACAAAACGAATGACAAATCCTGTTCCAAACTTTATAGATCCCAAGAACTATTTGTTCTCTATTCCGACAAACCAAATCGGATTAAATCCCAATTTAAAACAAAATCCGGGATGGGATTAATTGAAATATTTTGATAATTTTTTTTCAAAAGGTCTGCTCTTCATAACAGAAGGGTGGACCTTCTTGTATTTGAAAAATCCACATTATTTCAATAGCTTTTGATTTTAAGGTCCATCTTCACAACTTCAGCAAACAATTCATATATATCAACTCCCTATAAATACTGAAATACCAAGAATATGAAGTGATTTAAGACTACACAATTCACATAGTTCAAAACAACTATCTAATCAGTTACAAAGAAAGTGAAAGAGGTAAGTGCTACCTTCTTATAAGTCTATTAAATGAGACAGTAATCATACAATATGATTTAAAAAAATACATACAGCTTATTGGCTATCGAGGAAAAGGCACTGACCTACAGAGAGAAGATGTATACCTTATTCCACAAAACAACTATCTTTCTATAAATGGATAATACTTCTTTTCACAGCCAGAAGATATCGAGTTCAAAACATATATGTTTTAAAAACGAAACACCTATGTTTTGAATTCGAAACATAGGTGTTTTGAAATAAGAAATATAAACGATCACATCAATAGTCTTTCTCATTCGCCAGATTCCACATATTCAGAAAAGAGGCTTTCGTTATGTCGACAATCTTATTCCAGTTTATCTTTTCCACATGGTCGCTTGGCATATGATAGTCAGGATGACCATCCGTATGGTACCAGATGACCGGAATATCCAAAAGAGCGAACGAAGCGTTATCGCTCCCCCCTACCGGCTTATCCCACGGACGATAATCAGGAGTCAGATTCAAGCCATATTTCTTGATATCGTTTTTCAACCAATCGCCAAACACAGGATGCGCTTCCGTATAGAAATAAACGACATGCATCGGCTTGGACTCGTCTTTATTACGGCCAATCATGTCGTAATTCAGATACCCCTTCACCTTATCCATCTCCAAGAATGTCTGCACGAAATATTTGGAGCCTAACAAGCCTTTCTCTTCACCATCCCAGAAGGCGAAAATAACGGTTCGCTCCGGTTGAACCCCCGTCGCTAAAAACGCCTTAGCGACCTGCAGGACAGCTGAAACACCCGAAGCATTATCGTCGGCCCCGTTATAGACCCGGTCACCGTCCAGCATCGGGTCAAAGCCGAGATGATCGTAATGGGCGCCAATAATCACATATTCGTTCGGGTTCTTACCCTCGATCTTCCCCAAGATGTTGTTCATCGACAACTTCTGATGAACACCTTGTTTCAACTTCGCGATCGAATCCGGATGAACCTGGAAACGGCCCTTCTTCTGCCGTTCCTTGTTATAAGCCTCAAAAGGTTGGTAATAGGATTCGAACAGAGGTTCGATCCCCATCGTTTTCAAATTAGATACAATATATTCACCGGCAATACGCCCACCACGGAAACCAGCTTCACGCCCTTCCAATGCATCGCTTGCCAGAAAACCGATATAGGCCTCGGCATTTGCCCTGTTAATGACATCCAGCCCTTTCTTTTCAGGCAACTCGGCCCATAGCGTAGCACTTAGTGCAATAGAGGCTAAAAACAATCCCGTTTTTCTCATTTCGATATTGTGTTTTACAGATTATAGTTTTCTACATTATGCAAATATACGGATATTTGTATACATTCGAACTATAATGACAGAACACAAATATGATTTTAGTGTGGTTGTAGACAAGAGCAGGACTGACTTCATTAAAATAAAAAAAGGCCAAACTCCGCTATCTCATAAGCGTCGAATACCTCCCCCTTTTATCTCTCACCAGTCTTTCAAAAGACTACGGTGAAGAGACTACATCTAACAAATTATTTACTGTTTAATACTCAATTTTTAGAGCTTTCGCTCATTTGGCTCACCAATCTGCGAATCTCAGCATTTACTCGCTGGCACATTGAACCATTTCCTACTGACTGATAACGATCAGCCTGATAACGCAACATCGCTAAAGTACGCATACTTTTTTCGTTTTCTCTCATCATCATAATTTTACTCATTTAAGTTCTCCACGCTTGGAGAACGATTAATAATAACTAAACCTAAACTTTCTTTTTCTTTTTGTTTACAGTGCAAAGATAAGTATTTTATTTGAATTTATGCTGTAAAACATATTCAATGTCTACTATTTAACTATATTTAGGTTTTGATTAAATACTTTTCATCTCGATTTATCTAAACGACAGTAGCCAATTCACCTGTAGTCGAGTCGATTACAAATCCGCGGACCGTTATATCTTTTGGGATCAACGGATGTTTTTGTACTTGAGCCACTGTTTCACGAACGGAACCTTCCGGGGTGTCGAACCCACGCAACCACGATTTGAAATCAATGCCGCAGTAACGCATCATATCGATATGCTCCGAAGGGATACCACGCTTCTTCATTACCTCAATCATCTGTTCGCTGTCCATATGCTTGGCACCGCAATCGGTATGACCGACAATCATGACTTCGTTCACACCTAATTCATAAATGGCAACCAACAGACTCCGGATCACACTTCCGAAAGGATGGGAAATAATCGCCCCAGCATTCTTGATGATCTTGACATCCCCGTTCTTTATTCCCAAAGCTGCCGGCAGCAGTTCCGTAAGACGCGTATCCATACAAGACACTATCGCAATTTTCTTATCAGGATATTTATTGGTGATAAACCTCTCGTATCCTTTACTCTTTACAAATTCACGATTAAATTTCAATAACTCGTCTATCATAACTATCTTATATATATGTAACAGTTCAAAATCAAATAATGTTGAAATGTTTCAACGCATTGTATACACCATTCTCGTCGACAGAGGTGGTCACATAACCAGCTGCACTCATCACGTCTTCGGCCGCATTTCCCATAGCAACCCCAATCCCGACATGGCTAAGCATCTGAATATCATTACCACCATCACCAAAGGCCATACATTCGTCCAGACCGATATGGTAATGTTCCAGCATTTTGTCAATCCCGACCCGTTTACTGCTTCCAAGCGGTACGATATCTGTAAAAAGAGGGTTCCACCGCGTGGATTCACAATGCGACAAGACCTTCATAATACGTTTCTCCTGCTCTGCCGTAAAAAAGGCGATCAACTGGTAGACCGTCTTTCCATAAATATCCTCGATCGGACGGATTGGAGGAGCCGGGAAGTTCAACAGATGAAACACATCATTGACCGCCTTATCCGTATAGTTCATAAAAATCTCGTCTTCCTGCACAAAGGCACAAGGGAATTCGCCTTCTTTTTCCTGGTAACGAACCAAGGCTTCGATATCCTTATCGGGAATGCTATGCTTATAAATCACATCGTCCTTTCCGGCAAACACATAGCCACCATTCAAAGTTACATATCCATCGAACTCAAGATCGCCCAGATTGTTAATCGAACGGCGATGACGACCAGTTGCTATAAATACTTTTATCCCCTTCTTCTTCAACAATTCGATCGCATGAAGGGTAGATTTCGGGACTACATGTGTTTTAAAGCTGACCAATGTCCCATCAATATCAAAAAATACTGCTTTAATCATAACCTAAACTCATTACCTTTTAAACCTCAACAAAGGTAAGAATAATTACGGATTTCCAAAGGTCATATAAAATCACTATATTTGAACGCTGAAACATTTTATTTGCAAACATGAAAACACATCTCTACTTATTGACAATACTATTCATATCCGTTCCATCCGTCTTTGCACAAGAGATTGAGAAAGAAACCGTTCCTGGACAAGAACCAACTTTGGTCGAACGACTTACAGGAGGGAAAAAGGTGATTGAAAGCGCAGAAATGAATTTTCAGCTTTTTACTTCGGCAAACGCCAATTTCATCGGTTCCGATTTCGACGGCATGAACTTCAAGCTGAATCGTGTCCGATTGGAAATAAAAGGGAATGTATGGAAAAACCTTTCCTATCATTACCGGCAGTCGTTTAATAAATATTCGGACCCTTATTCGCTGGACAACCTTTCGTCCTCGCTCGAATTGGCTTATGTCAACCTGAAAGTACATGACAAGTTCGGCTTTACGATCGGTAAGCAGTTTGTCAATTTCGGAGGATACGAATATTTTGTCAATTCGATAAAAGTCCGTGAGTTCAGTGAGTTCAACAACCTACTGACCTGCTATCAGGCTGGTATTTCAGGTAACTGGCAGATCAATCCTGACCACGAACTTTGCTTCCAGATCGTGAACAACCGAAGCGGACAGGACAACGAAATCTACCCGACCGGATTGCCCGACAACACACGAGAAGCAAAAGTTCCTTTCATGTATACGGTAAACTGGAACAGCTACTATTTCGACCGCATCCTGCAACTCCGTTATGCCGCTTCCGTAGGACAACAGACACAGAAACGTTATTCTTATTACTTCACCTGCGGCAACACGATCGAGAAAGGACCTCTGCTGACTTATCTGGACATCATGTACACCCGGCAGGGATTGGACCAGCACGGCGTTATCAGCCGTCTGCCAGAGACAGCCCAGACAGCTTGCAATACCGAGTATCTATCGGTCATCGCCGATATCGACTACCGGATTCACCCGCGCTGGAACCTCTATGTGAAAGGTGCTTATGAAACCGGAAAAGTGTACAAGGCGAACGGACCATTTGCCAAAGGCATGTACCGCCGTTCCTGGAATGCACAGAGCAGTCTCGAATTTTTCCCGATCAAGAACAGTGATCTTTTCATCTTTCTCCTTTATACATATCGCGGCGTAAAACTTGAAAAAGCAGCCTTGGATATGGGAGCAGTCGATCCCGACACGCATCGTATTTCGTTAGGGCTGGTCTATTCGATTCCGGTATTCTAAACTTTCTCTTTCAAGGCAGTTTTGCCACCCTCTATTCCCAGAAATGAAATCACAATGAGGGTGTCAAAATACCTTTGCCATGGTCTTTTAGGAACAGATTTACAAGGGATCATTCAAACAAAGCCGATCCAATCAAATTATACCGGAAATTTTTATTATCATAGACCTCCAAGCCTTTAACCTTGACACCGATCAGTGTCGAGCGATATAGGTTCTCCACGTTGAGAACATTGTATTTTCCTTTTGGCAGTTCCATATACTTATCTAAGGGCTGCAAATAGACAACCGTATATACCAACGGGCTGACATAGCCGTTCTGACCGGTTCCTCTGCTCCGTTTCTCGTATTTTTCCGCATCATCCATGCTCACAGGGATAAAGAACGCCTGATCCGGATTAACCGGCATAAAATTGAAACCGTTGAAAGGAATACATTGTTTGGGAGAACTGCCCGAACGTGTCGGATAGGACAATGGATAGCCTTTATGGTCAAAATCATAACCGTTATGGTTATTGTTCACTTTTATGAAATAAGTTTTTGTAAAATCAAAATCGGCCATTCCCTTTTCCAAGCGAGCCTGATATTCGCCTTTCAGTTTACGGAATTTAAACTGATCGCGCCGGCATTCCTGCCCCAATTCTTTATTGACGACACTGATATAATTCAAGACCACCTTGTCGTCTATCGGTAATTTATTGACACGAACACAACAAATAAACATTTGTTCGAGCGTCATCTCCTCGCATTTTATAACAGGTTCAGGCATATTCACGACGATCTCGCCTTGTTCGATCGCACGATCAATCTCCACGAACAGTTTCTTATCGGGAGCTTTCTCACTTTCCAAGGCAAACACGACAGCTTCGTTCAGGAACATATTCTTATCTTCCGGCCGGATAATCTCACGGATTGTTACCTTGGAGAAAGGCAAATCCTTTCCATTGAACGCCTCATACCGAACCTTTCCATAGGTATCCGTATACGCGTATTTCAAATGGCTATACTTAGTCGAACTCAGATAGAAATCTCCGAGAGTAAGCACATCACCGGTTTTGAATGTATCTCCACTATACGTTTCATACGATTCCTGTGCATAAACAGGGAAAAGAAGGAAAGATAAGCAAAAAAGAAGGCATAAAAAATGTTTCATATTCATTAGATTAGTTAGACCTTTATTTCGTTAAAACGCGATAAAGATAAACTTTTTCCAAAATATATGAAACAAATGATATTACAATAAATAGACATCATTTATATCCAGCTTGAACTGCAGGCCAAGAAATTCAGCTGCTTTCCTGCAAAGTAGCATCCGTCCGGTAAAAATCTCGAAATAGTCCATCACGGCACAAATTTCAGTATTGATCTTTAAATCGAGAGTGATCGTTTTCGAATCCGGCTCCAATATAACATCCGATTTTTCGGCTGCATAATTTACCCGATCATGGATATCGAAATTAATCGTGGAACGGTTACGGACACGGCTGCGACGCACATCCGTCTTATCAGCGATTATCAGAGCAGCTGCAACGGCATTTACAGCAGCAGCCGTCTGTTCGTCATGGTTTCCGATAGCTGTAATAACGGTCGCCACATCTTCAGGCGGCATTCCCATCTTATCCAAAATACGAAAAGCCATCATAGCCCCACTTTGGGCGTGGTCGATGCGGTTCACCACATTGCCTATATCGTGCATGAAACCGGCGATACGAGCCAGTTCCACCTCATGCGCATCATATCCTAACTTCTCCAATAAATCCCCTGCTACTTTCGCAACCTTCGTGCAATGGGCAAAGCTATGCTCCGTGTAGCCGATTGCTTTCAACGACTCGTCCGCTTGTTTGATATAAGTCCGGATCTCTTCGGAATTGCGGACATCTTCATATGTTACATTCATATTTTTATCTTTACTATATATGTTAATTAAACACAGAAATATTCCATTTTGTTCTGCCGAAGAACCAGAAGGACATGAATTTCATATTACAAAAGCCTTTTACCGGTCTTTATTGGAATAATAAAAAAAGCGGAATCTCATGGTGAGACTCCGCTTTCTATTTTATTCGGGTGAAAAAAGGATTTCCACCCTTAGATGATCATAATCAAATTATTCTTCTACACTCCAGTTTTCAGCAGCCATACGTTTGTAGCTACGCAGACGCCACTTAGCGTTTTCTTCTGCGGCAGCAAACAATTCAGCAGCTTCAGCTGGATACTGTTTTGCAACAGATGCGAAACGAACTTCACCTTTCAGGAAGTCTTGGAATTTACTCCAATCCGGTTCTTTGGAATCCAATGTGAACGGGTTCTTGCCTTCAGCTTCCAGAGCAGGATTGTAGCGCCACAAGTGCCAGTAACCACATGCAACAGCTTCTTTTTCTTCAGCCTGAGATTTGCCCATACCCTTCTTCAAACCGTGGTTGATACAAGGAGCATAAGCGATAATCAAAGAAGGACCGTCATAAGCTTCAGCTTCGCGGATAGCCTTCAAAGTCTGAGCCTGATCAGCACCCATAGCGATCTGAGCGACATAAACGTAACCGTAAGTAGTAGCCATCAAACCCAAGTCTTTCTTGCGGACTCTCTTACCGGCTGCAGCAAACTTGGCGATTGCACCGACCGGAGTAGCCTTTGAAGACTGACCGCCTGTATTTGAATAAACTTCAGTATCCAGAACCAGGATATTCACATTCTTACCGGAAGCAATCACGTGGTCCAAACCACCATAACCGATATCGTAAGAAGCACCGTCACCACCGATAATCCACTGTGAACGTTTTACCAAGAAGTGGCTCAATTCGGCGATAGTAGCGCAATTCGGACATTTATCCTTAGCTGCTTCAACCATCGGAATGATCAGAGCTGCCAGTTCTTTCGTCTTATCGGCATCGTTCTGATTTTCGATCCATGCAGTGAATGCTTCCTTATATTCGGCCGGAGTGCCTTCATAAGCAATGGCAGCTTCCATTGCATTCTGGATACGTGCACGCATCTTTTCGTTAGCCAATTCCATACCCAAACCGAATTCACAGAAGTCTTCGAACAGAGAGTTAGCCCATGCAGGACCTTCACCCTTTTCGTTTGTCGTATACGGAGTAGATGGAACAGAACCCGAATAGATAGAAGAACATCCCGTAGCGTTAGCAACCATTTCACGATCACCGAACAACTGGGAAATCAGTTTTACGTACGGAGTTTCACCACAACCGGAGCAAGCGCCTGAGAACTCGAACAACGGAGTTGCGAACTGAGAATTCTTCACATTAGACTTGATGTCTACCAAACTCTGCTTAGAACTTACATTAGCCACACAGTATGCCCAGTTATCAGCTTCAGCCAACTGACCTTCCAGCGGAGCCATAGACAACGCCTTGTTGCCCTTGAATCCCGGACAGATATCGGCACAGTTTCCGCAACCCAAGCAGTCCATAACATCTACCTGCATACGGAACTTCATCCCCTTCATTGTAGCCGGAGCTTTCACATCCAACATCGGGAAGTTTGCACCCTTCTGTTCTTCGTCATTCAAAACGAACGGACGGATAGAAGCGTGAGGACAAACGTAAGCACACTGGTTACACTGGATACAGTTTGCCTCATTCCAAACCGGAACAAATGCAGCTACACCACGTTTTTCATATTTTGCAGTACCCTGATGCCATGTACCGTCTTCGATGCCCTTGAAAGCAGAAACCTTCAGTAGGTCGCCATCCTGTGCATTAATAGGACGAACCACTTCGTTGATAAATGCAGGATCGTTGTTTACAACCTCTTCATCATCCGGCAGGTTAGCCCATGCAGGATCAACAGTCAACTGGTTGTATTCGCCACCACGATCAACAGCAGCATAGTTTTTGTTTACAACATCTTCACCCTTCTTGCCATAAGACTTCACGATGAACTTCTTCATCTGTTCGATAGCCAGATCAACAGGAATTACACCTGTGATACGGAAGAATGCAGACTGCAGGATTGTATTGGTGCGGTTACCCAAACCGATTTCCAATGCGATCTGTGTAGCATTGATATAATAAACCGTAATATTTTTCTGAGCGAAATAACGTTTTACACGGTTAGGCAGGTGTTTTGCCAATTCTTCGCCATTCCATACCGTGTTCAGCAAGAATGTACCGTTCTCACGCAAACCGCGAGTCACATCGTACATACGCAGGTAAGCCTGAACGTGGCAAGCCACAAAATTCGGTGTGTTTACCAAATAGGTAGAGCGGATCGGATGATCACCGAAACGCAGGTGAGAACAAGTGAAACCGCCGGATTTCTTAGAGTCGTAAGAGAAATAAGCCTGGCAATATTTATTTGTATTGTCACCGATGATCTTGACTGAATTCTTGTTGGCACCGACAGTACCGTCTGCACCCAAACCGTAGAACTTAGCTTCGAACATGCCTTCGCCACCCAATGCGATCTCTTCTTTCTGAGGCAGGGAAGTGAATGTTACGTCATCTACGATACCGATCGTGAACTGGTTCTTCGGCATCGGCAGTGCCAGGTTTTCATATACGGAAAGGATCTGGGCAGGAGTCGTATCCTTAGACCCCAAACCATAACGGCCGCCTACGATAACCGGAGCATCTTCCTGGCCATAGAAACAGTCTTTTACATCCAGATACAGAGGTTCGCCTACTGCACCCGGTTCTTTTGTACGGTCCAAAACAGCAATACGCTTAGCAGTCTTAGGAACAGCTGCCAAGAAGTGTTTAGCCGAGAACGGACGATACAAGTGAACGGAAACCAAACCTACTTTTTCACCCTTAGCTGTCAGGTAGTCGATAGCTTCGCGTGCAGCTTCCGTAACAGAACCCATTGCAATGATTACGCGTTCTGCATCTTCAGCTCCGTAGTAATCGAACAAACCGTATTTACGTCCTGTGATCTTGGAGATTTCATTCATATATTCTTCTACGATAGCAGGAACTGCATCATAGTAAGAGTTGCTCGATTCTCTATGCTGGAAGAAGTGGTCAGGGTTTTCAGCCATACCGCGTGCAACCGGAGTTTTCGGATTCAAGGCACGTGCGCGGAATTCAGCCAACGCCTTCTGGTCGATCAGCGGAGCCAAATCTTCATTTTCCAATGCTTCGATCTTCTGGATTTCGTGAGATGTACGGAAACCGTCGAAGAAGTTCACGAACGGAACACGGGATTTGATTGTAGCCAAGTGGGCAACACCTGCCAAATCCATCACTTCCTGTACAGAACCTTCGGCCAACATGGCGAAGCCTGTCTGACGGGCAGACATTACGTCTTGATGGTCACCGAAGATACACAGTGCGTGAGAAGCCAATGTACGAGCAGATACATGGAATACGCAAGGCAGCAATTCACCTGCGATCTTGTACATGTTCGGGATCATCAGCAACAAACCCTGAGAAGCCGTATAAGTCGTAGTCAGTGCACCAGCCTGCAACGAACCGTGAACTGCACCGGCAGCACCACCTTCAGATTGCATTTCCTGCACCATTACAGTTTCGCCGAAAATATTCTTACGTCCGGCAGCAGCCCATTCATCTACATATTCTGCCATCGTAGATGACGGAGTGATGGGGTAAATCGCAGCAACTTCACTGAACATATAGGAGATATGTGCAGCAGCCTGGTTACCATCACAGGTTAAAAATTTCTTCTGTTTTGTCATAGACTCTTACTATTAGTATTTAAAAAAATTTCAATATAAAAAGCCGAAAAGCCAAAGCGGGATCATGTTGCCCTCTCCTACTTCGACCTTATCGATTGCATAATACAGATCAGGATTATTCTTCACCTTCATGTTTTCTTCAATCCTGAAATTATGCATCCCATTGACTAAGAAATGTGCATTCTTCCCGCCCTCATTCAATTTATTATCCTTCAAAAGCTGGTTATAAAAGAATGATTCGCGGACAGACTGCATATTCACTTCCATCGGCCGGATGGGATACATCAAATTGGAGTTATACATATACACTTTAGAGGGTTTCTTGGGGAAGGACTCTCCCACCGGATAAAGTATGTTCATCAAACGGGCATCGGCCAAATATTTGATATAGTTCATCACGGTGGCCCGCGAAGTCTCTATGTCTTTGCTCAACTGACTCACATTGGGCGTACAAGGAGCGCTTGTCGCCAACAGGTAAAGCAGCTTACGCAGTTTCGGCAGATAGCTTTGTTCGATTTGTTTTATGTATAACACATCTACCTCCAGCATCATATTCATGGTCTTTAGCAAATTCTCCGAGAAATTGCGCTTCTCCAAGAAGAACGGGTAGAAACCATGATGCAGATAGTCCTGAAAGTATGCCATCGGTTTTCCCACCGAGCAGATGCCTTTCGCAATCTCCTGATGGTCCACCAATATTTCTCCAAACGTATAAGCTGGAAAACTGTTCCCGGACATCAGATTAAAAAATTCCCGGAATGAGAAACCTCGCAGGTTATACGAAACCACCTTACCTGACAGATCGGGATTTTCATCTTTCAACCGCATGACGGAAGAACCGGAAAAAATGATCTTCAAATCAGTGAAGTTATCGTAACAATAGCGGAGTTCTTTCGACCATCCCGAATATTTGAACACTTGGTCGATCAGCAGCACTTTTCCCCCTTTTGCCCTGAACTCAGAAGCAAAATCGACCAACGTACGTTCCGTAAAATAAAAATGATTCAGATTTATGTAAAGACACTCTTTATTATCCGCGCCAAAATGCTCGCGGGCATAATCCAGCAGAAAAGTCGTCTTTCCCACTCCGCGAGACCCCTTAATACCGATCAACCGATCATTCCAGTCGATCTCGTCCATCAGCCCTCTGCGAACCGGCGAATACAAGTGTTCTACCAGATATTTATGTGTTTTAAAGAATGCTTCCACTTTTTCAATTGACAATTAACAATGGACAATTGACAATTTATCCATCCCGTTAAACGAGGCAAATATAGATATTTTTTCCGAATTGCAATGCAGAGTTTGCAATTTTGATAAAAAACATCTATTCCAAATTATCAATTATCCATTTTTTATTGTTAATTATTCAATTATCGTTATCCACCCATAGGTATCAGGTTCATCGCCATACTGGATAGCACGCAGTTTATTGTATAGTTTTTCACAAACAGGACCCGGTTTGCCGTCTTTTGCAATCACATAAGACTTATTGACATCCAAATCATCGATCTGTGAAATCGGAGCAATAACCGCAGCAGTTCCACATTCGGCAGCTTCATCGAACGCAGCGATTTCTTCTACCGGAACCGGACGGCGTTCCACCGTCAGGCCCATATCGGTTGCCAACTGCTGCAAACTCTTGTTCGTGATAGAAGGCAGGATAGAGTGAGACTGCGGAGTGATGTAGCTGTTGCCACGAATTCCGAAGAAGTTGGCTGGGCCGCATTCGTCCAAATATTTCTTTTCTTTCGGGTCCAGATATAAAACAGCGGCGTAGCCCAGCTCATGAGCCTTTTCGCCCGCAACGAGACTGGCGGCGTAATTACCACCGACTTTGATCGTACCAGTTCCCTGAGGGGCAGCACGATCGTAATCGCGCATGATACATACTTTGGAGGGTTTGAAACCACCCTTAAAATACGGTCCCACCGGCGTCACAAACACCATGAACATATATTCGAGAGCCGGCTTCACACCCACCTGGGCACCCAAACCGATCATCAACGGACGGATATATAAAGCAGCCCCGCTTTCATAAGGGGGGACAAAACGTTCGTTCAGTTTTACGACCTTACGGATAGCTTCCTCGAACTTCTCAACGGGCAACTCGGCCATTTTGATACCGCGGCTGGAAGATTGCATGCGTTTGCCGTTCTCATCCATACGGAACACACGGATCTTGCCGTCTCTCCCTTTGAACGCCTTCAATCCTTCAAACGACTCCTGTCCATAATGCAAACATGTGGCAGCCATATGAATATTGATGATCTCGGAAGAACTAACTTCGAGCTCGCCCCATTTACCATCCCGATAGTAACACCGTACATTATAGTCTGTCTTCATATAACCGAATGACAGATCAGACCAATTAATATTTTCCATATCTTATCGTAATTAGATTATTGACAGGCAAAGGTATTAATAAAAAATGAAAAACGGCAACCGTTACTCATTTAATCCTCGCAGGAAAATAATCCCGCAAATTGTCGCAATGCGTACAGGCAAATTCGGCTACACTCTTATTGTACACCTTGCCTCAAATCTCATTGGTCCAAATCGAAACTACTGCTGCATCTAATTCGATTTTATATCCCATTTAATTCAAATTACACACAAGGGTAATATTTTTTAACAGATATAAGATTCCTACACCTCACTATCAATCAAGATTTTAACCCAAAATCGCATTTTAAAGAGAGATATTGTCTATTTTAACACTCATTTACCCCTTCAAAAACGGCAAAAATAACAAGAACGATAGATGCAAATTGCAGATTATATCGTATCTTTGTGAAGAAGCAACAAAAAGACATGATGGAAACTCAGCAACGAAACACGGAATATCGACACGTGGAAAATTCAAACAACATAAACAATCAACATATTGGGCAGACAAACATAACTGTTTTTTATGTACATTTGTCCACCCAAATAAATAAATAACATGAAAGTAATCGATCTGATCAATAGCAGCAAGAGTACTGCTTTCTCATTTGAAATACTTCCTCCGTTGAAAGGAAACAGCATACAGAAAGTATATAATGTCATAGACAAACTGATCGAGTTCGATCCTAAATACATTAATATAACATCCCATCACAGCGAATATATCTACAAGACTTTGCCAGATGGTAGCTTTCAGAAAGTCAACATCCGCAAACGTCCCGGATCGGTCGCCATCGCTTCGGCTATCCAGAATAAATATGGCATAACGGCTGTTCCTCATATTATATGCAAGGGATTTACAAAAGATGAAACGGAATATGCATTGATCGACCTGAACTTTTTAGGTGTTTATGACCTGTTGTTGCTCCGTGGAGATGTAAAAACACTAGAAGCCGGACAAAAAACGGACATATACCACGAACATGCAACCGACCTCCAGCAGCAAGTGAACGACTTCAACAAAGGGATCGCCATCGACGGATCTGTTTTCGAAGCCAATGAAACACCGTTCTCTTACGGAATGGCTTGCTATCCGGAAAAGCATGAAGAAGCCCCCAATATGGAATCGGATATTTTCTATCTGAAAGAGAAAGTAAAGAACGGGGCGGACTACTTGGTGACACAGATGTTTTTCGACAATGAAAAATATTACGCATTCGTAGACCGATGCCGGGCGGAAGGCATTACGGTCCCCATCATTCCGGGTATCAAGCCGATCGTATTCAAGAACCAGCTCACCGTGCTGCCTAAGATATTCCGTTCGGACATTCCCGAACCGTTTGCAACAGAACTTCGTAAATGCAAAACGGATGATGAAGCGAAAGCCGTCGGTGTCGAATGGTGCATCCAGCAATGCAAAGACTTGATTGCACACGGCGTTCCGAGCCTACATTTCTATACGATGATGGCATCGGATAGCGTCTATAAGGTGGCAAAAGAGGTGTATTGAAAGCACGAAAACATCGTTTCATGAGCACGAAACTATATTTCCATGCCTATGAAACGATGTTTTCATGCCGAAGGAACTATATTTTCAAGCAATCGTAATCTCCCCGATCAGCGAACAATTCAGATGTTCCTTTACTTCGTCCGGCGTCATACCATGCCCGAACAGGAACATCAGCTTGGCAACCGCACATTCGGTCGTGCTGTCGTAACCGCTCACCACGCCGGCCTGCAACAATTTGCGACCGGTTTCATAGCGGTGCATTTCCACGCTCCCGGCAAGGCATTGGGTGACATTGACAATGACGATCCCCCGTTCGACCGCATCCTTCAACATCTCCAGCAACCAGTCATATCCGGGCGCATTCCCGCTACCGAATGTTTCCATCACGACGCCTTTCAAGCCGGGAATATTCAAGATGCTTTCCACAACCTGCGGAGAAATTCCAGGAAATATTTTCAAGATTGCAATATTCCGGTCCAACAAGTAATGAGGTTTCAGCGGTTTTCTGGATACCGGGTGGTAGATCTGGGGAATATCATATTTAATAGAAATACCGGCATGCGCCAGCGGAGGATAATTATAGGAACGGAACGCATTGAAATTATCCGCATTCGTCTTGCTGGTACGATTCCCGCGCAACAGGTCGTTCTCAAAGAAAATACAGACTTCAGGAACCAGCGGCATATCGTTTTCACGGGCGGCGGCAATCTCTATCGCCGTAATCAGGTTTTCCTTTCCATCCGTACGAAGCATACCGATCGGAAGCTGTGAACCGGTCAGAACCACCGGCTTACTTAGATTTTCCAGCATAAAGCTCAAAGCGGAAGCGGTAAAGGCCATCGTATCGGTCCCATGCAGAACGACAAAGCCATCGTAATCATGATAATGTTCCGCAATGACATGCACGATTTTCATCCATGAATCCGGTCCCATCTCCGATGAATCCATCGGTGGATCAAATTGAATAGACGATATTTTATATCCGAGATTTTTCAGTTCGGGGACATGCTCCTCCAAATGTTCAAAATTAAAGGCCTCCAAAGAGCCCGTCTCAGGATTTTCTATCATTCCGATAGTACCTCCCGTATATATAATCAGAATAGAAGCGTCATCTTTGCATACATTCATAATACAATCCGTATTTATGTAATTTTCTTTTTTTACAATGCAAAGATAATACTATCATTTTGAAATCAAATACCGAAACAAAACAATTAAAACATATTCAAAACTATCTTCACAAGAATAATCATAAGAAAAAAATATTACATTTTGTCAACCGCAAAAAAACACAAATCACCGTCTCAGTTTTTATCGATCAGGCAATAGAAGTAAGCAATACAACAAAATGAAAAAAGTTTGTTATCGGATAGGGGTTTTTCCAAGCATCTTAGTCTTATCGACGAAATAATAAATTTTACAAAGATGAAATACATACTGTTTATCGCAATGGATTTGGCCTTATATCCTTTTTTGCTTGTGCTTTTTATTGGTAAATGCATTAAAGAGAAAATACAGATCGCACATTAAGATGAGGTTTCTTATTTCCTCGATTATTCGTACCTTTGCTCTATCAACTCAATAAGAAGCAACATGTACTTCAAGGATATTATCGGTCAGGAAGAAATAAAAAAACGGCTTATACATTCGGCACAGACAGGTGTCGTCCCGCATGCCCAGCTATTCACGGAACAGGGGGGTGCAGGCGCCTTTCCTCTCACACTGGCTTACGCACGTTATCTGAACTGTACGAACCGGACGGAAACGGATTCATGCGGGCATTGTCCGTCATGCCTGAAGTATAACGAGTTGGCCCACCCGGACCTTCATTTCGTGTTCCCGATCGTTTCCAAGAAGGATAAGAAAAAAGATGTCTGCGACGATTACCTCACCGAATGGAGAGGTTTCCTGAAAGACCGTCCCTATTTCGATATAGACGGCTGGCTGGATTATATCGATGCCGGCAACTCACAAGCTCTGATCTACTCGAAAGAGAGCGACGAGATTATCCGGAAACTGAGCCTTAAGATATACGAAGCGACTTACCGCATCCTGTTGGTATGGCTACCGGAAAAACTCCACCCGACCTGTGCCAACAAACTCCTGAAGATCATTGAGGAACCTCCCCGGAACACGGTGATCCTGATGGTATCGGAACTTCCCGACCTGGTTTTAGGAACCATCCTGTCCCGTGCGCAACGTATCAACGTACGTGGCATTCATCCGGAAGATATCGCCGCCTCCATGATTTCCCGGTTCAACCTGACTCCCGAAGATGCCAAGCATGTCGCCCATCTGGCAAACGGCAGTTACCTGAAAGCGGTCGAGGCAATCAGCCTGGGGGAAGAGAACAAGTTCTACCTGGAACAATTCAAAGGCATGATGCGCAACTCCTGGGCGCGTAATGTCAGAGGCATGAAAGACATGGCAGACGTGTTGGCAAGTATCGGGCGTGAACGGCAGAAGAACTTTCTTTCTTATTGCCAGCATCTGATACGCGAGAACTTCATGTACCGGTTCCAGTCGCCGGAACTCAATTATATGAATACGGACGAAGCTGGATTTGCCGTGAAGTTCGCTCCTTTCATCAATGAACGGAATGTGATCGACATCATGGACGAGTTGGCAAAAGCGGAACGGCATGTGACGCAAAATGTGAACGCAAAGATGGTCTTTTTCGATCTTTCCCTACGGCTTACCGTATTGATAAAACGGTAATTCCAGATAAGTTGTCACAGTTTTTTATTCTGCCAGTTTCCTTTCCAGAGATAGAAGAAAGCGGACAGGATCATCAAATCGTAGACATGCTCCGTTGTCCAGCAGACCGCCACATCCGCATGCATCCGGATACCGACCCACAGTGCATAGAGAACATAGACAAAGATACTTGCCATATCAATCAGCAATGCCGTCTGCGTATTTCCCGTTCCCGACACACTGAAAAAGAAGATAAAGGCCGGAACCACAATTAGATAAGAGGAAAGCATCACCCAAAGGGATGATACAGAACCGGCAATCAGATCCAGATTATCCGTGTAAATGCGCAATACCAGTTCCGGGAATAGGGCAATCAGAATACCGAGCGGCAAAACGAAGTAATAGCAAATCCGTATCATACGCCCGCACAATCCCATCACCTGTTCCGGCTTTCCAGCACCAATCAGATTGCTGACCAGCGAACTGGAGGTCGAAGCAAAGGCATTGACAAACATAAACAGAAACGAAGAAATGCTTCGCACCACATTCGTAATCGCCAACGGCCGCTCTCCCTGATGCTCCATCACGACAAAGAACACGAACCAGCCTAAAAAAGCAATCCCGTGCTGAATCATAATCCAGATAGAAACACCCAATATCTGCCTCAACATCCGGAAATCTATACCCGAATACTCAAACAACCCGTATTTCTTATAATCGACTTTCTTCCACGTATAAAGAATGAAGAACAGCACCGAAACAGCTTCCGAGATCAATGAAGCGATCGCCGCTCCGGCAATCCCCAACGCCGGAAATCCGAACTTCCCGAATATCAGGACATAGTTCAGCATTACATTGGCTAACACCATCACGACCGAATTTATCGTCAGGATCTTTGTCTTTGTAATACCGACATAAAAAGCCCTGAACATAACGGCGACAAAGGAGAAGAAAAAGCCATAGACACGCCAGTCCACATACTTCATCGTAGCCTGGTAGACATCATCGGAACCGATCAGTTTGCGCAGAAAGAAAGGCGAATACAGATGTGAAGCCGTAAACAGCAACGAGGCAAGCAGCAACAGGAAAAACGTCCCCTGCAGGAAGACCGGCCCAATCCGTTTATATTCTTGTGCGCCGTTTCGCCGAGCTATCAATACCTGCGCGCCTATACTGAAACCGAAGCCAAGCATATAAATCACAAGGTAATAGACTCCCGCCAATGCCGACGCTCCCAACTCGACTTCTCCTACCCGCCCCAAATAGGCCGTATCGGTCAACCCGATCATGTGTTCCATCAATAGACTCATCAAAACGGGGAATGTTATTTGCAGAATTTGTTTGTTCGTAAATTGCATATTGTCTGATAAAAAGGGATGCAAAGATAATAATAAGAATGGATTGCACAATATAACCGGGAGACATTCGTTTTTATAAAAATGAACCGGTATGATGGTGCGTATAATTTATTAATGATATTCCTATGAAAGCGAAATTATTGCTGATATTCTCTCTGTCATTTTACCTTTTCAGTTGTAACGGACAGAATTCCCATATCCCGGCAGCTGTCACTTCGGCCGCTCCAGTCAAGATCAATCGTTTCGACAAGGAGCTTTTAAAGCTGGTCGAAACGAACGACTCCTCCATGCAAGCCAGGCTTGTTCGCGAATACCCGCAAATGCTCGACATATTGGGAAAAGGTATCCTAAACATGAAGTCTCCGGCAATGCCCGGCTTCTTCGACAAATTGGCCAACTACTATTCCGAACCGACTTTGAAGGGGTTATATACCGATGCTGTCCGTCAATATGACAATGTTTCCCAGATCGAGCAAGCTCTCGGTAACGGTTTCACATGGTTGAAGACCTGTTTTCCTTCGATGCAGATTCCGGCCATCTATATGCACGTTTCCGGCTTCAATCAAAATGTACTGGTCGGCGACAGCCTGTTGTCCATCTCGATAGATAAATATTTAGGCGAGGAATATCCGTTATACCAGGACTTCTTCTATGATTTCCAGCGCCGGTTAATGACGCCTGAGCATATCGTCCCCGATTACCTTGCCGGTTGGCTGATGTCCGAGTATCCGTTTGAAGGAAAAGAAAATGTACTGCTCGACCGGATGATCTATGAAGGCAAAATAAAATATCTGATCCATCAAGCATTTCCTGAACTGAAGCCAGAAGTACTCATGGGCTACACGGAAACTTCCTATAACTGGTGCAAAGAGAATGAATCCAACCTGTGGAAGGCTATCATAGAACGCAAGCATCTTTATACGCCAGACCTGATGACGACAAATAAATACTTCGATAACGTCCCCAGCATATTCCTGGCAAGCGACGCTCCCGGAAATCTCGGCAGTTGGCTCGGCTGGCAGATTATCGACAAATATATGCGAGAAACGAATTCGACCCCAGAAGCCTTGATGCAAAACAACGATAGCCAAGCTATTCTGACCGATTCGAAATACAAGCCATAAAGCCTACGGGGGATATAAAAAAAGAAAACCGTCCTATTCTCGCGAACTGGACGGATAACCTAATCTAACTTAATTCTAATACCATGAAAAACACTATATCTTAATAACAGAACCGGTATCGAAAAGTTTAATAGAACGGTTTATTTTTATTTCTTTCACAAAATAATGATCATGCGAGATCAACAACACCGTTCCTCTATAACTCTTTATAGCCGCTGTTATTATTTCAACACTTTGTATATCCAGATTGTTCGTCGGTTCGTCTAAAATAAATACATCCGGCGCATTATTTCCGATCATAAGGCAGCAAAAGAGCAACCGGATCTTTTCACCTCCACTCAAGCAAAAACACGGCTTGTCCCATGTCTCGTAAGGAAACAAACAACGGTTCAAAATGGATTTCAATTCATGTTCAGCCAAATGCGAGGCGTTAAAACGTTCCGTCTGCTCGAACACGGTCAATCCGGGATCAAGCACGGAACATTCCTGATCAATATAAAGATAACTGAAATCAGCCCGTGTAATCGTCCCGGCCGCCGGTTTCAGTTCCCCTAACAACAATTTGACCAGGGTCGTTTTTCCGCTCCCATTATTTCCTGTGATATGAATACGGTCGCCACTCCTGACCTGAATATTCAGAGGTGACTTCCATAGGCAGGAAGAAGTGTAACCGAAATTGATCTGATCCGCAGTGATCAGAATCTTGCCGGTGTGCAGATCGGAAGAATTGAAATTTGTCTGAAGTGCCCGCAAATCGGGAATCACATCCTGAAGGCTGGCAATCGAACTTTGCAGGGAAGCCATTTTCTCCTCATGGACATCATTCAGCCGGACTGTACTTTTCTCGGCTTTATCTTTCAGCGTATTGACTGCCATGCGTGAGATCCCTTTCTTGAAACTCGACTTATCACTGCGGACATTCGACTTATTCTTCCGTTCCATCACTTCACGCGCCGTTTTACGGGCCAGACGAAGTTCTTTCTCCTTCTCACTCAACTGATTCTGCAAAGCTGTCAACGCCAACTCTTTCTGTTCTTTATAGAACTCATAATTGCCACCATAAAGTGTGACCTCACTTTTCTCAAGCTCACAAATGCAAGGTAGCAGGTTTAGCAACGTCCGGTCATGACTGACAATCAACAAGGTCGAACGTCCGCTCCGGATCATCTCATATAGCTTTTCCCGGCCGGAAACATCCAGATGATTCGTCGGTTCATCCATCAAAATAATTTCCGGTGCATGAACAAGGATACCAGAAAGGAACACTTTCGTCTTTTCTCCTCCGCTCAACGAGCACATCGGCTGGGACAGTTGCAGATGCTCCAGATTCCAAGAGGCAAGTGCGGAAAGACAACGTTCTTCCACATTCCAGTCGTCATTCAGACAGGTAAAGTTTTCTGCCGAGGCGTCACCTTCAAGAATGGCATGGAGCGCCTTTATCCGATCGTCCACCCGCAGAGCTTCCGCCACAGTCAGGTTGTCGAACTGTCCGAAATGTTGTGGAATATAATAAGGGCGTGAAGAACACACTACCTCCCCCGATGAAGGTTTCAGGTTCCCTTCAATGATACGCAACAAAGTCGATTTGCCCGTACCGTTATTCCCCACCAGCGCAAGACGCTGTCCTGTATTGACTATCAGGTTTATGTTTTGAAAAAGAGGTTCTTTGTCAGCATGAACATAGCATAGCTGATGTACGGATATACACATAGTTTTCTTTGAATTAAAAGATTATAAACTAAAAAAGATAAAATCACAAACGTGCCGAAGGATGGCACAGGATAAGGCCGGAATAAAGAATCGACAATCGAAAATGAACAATTGGCAATTACATCAGAAAGATATTTACGATATATAGAAACCGGCTTACTTGAATATTTTCATCGGAGTATTTATATAATTCGGTTACAAAGATAATCTTTTTACCAAGTATTATCACATAATTCATAAAATAGATTTGACCAGCTGTTTCAAAGCACCAGTGTTTATTCCACAAAACAACTATCTTTCTATAAATGGATAATACTTCTTTTCACATCCAGAAGATATCGAGTTCAAAACATACATGTTTTGAAACAAGGCCTTTTCCATTTACGACCGGAAGCCAATCAGTATGGCGGAAATAAAAAGGCTGTGTCGCAATTCTTGACACAGCCTTTTTATTCCCAAACGCCACAAAATGTTAATCGAACATATGTCTGAACTTATCGAAAATCTTCTCCTTGACAGATTTCTTCGGTTGGAAATTAGGAGAATTCTCCAAGCCGTTCATGATATCCTTCTCTGACGCAGACAACGTTTCCGGAATATAAACACTTACGTTTACAAGCAGGTCTCCCGTTCCATAACTGTTAACAGAGGGAAGCCCTTTGTTTCGCAAACGGAGCACTTTCCCCGGTTGAGTCCCTGGCTCGATCTTGACTTTAGCCTTACCATCGATGGTCGGAACTTCAACTGTGCCACCCAAAGCCGCTTGAGGCACACTCAGTAACAGGTTATACAGAATGTCGTTCTCGTCACGTATCAGTTCCGGATGCGGCTCTTCTTCGACCAAGATCAGCAAATCACCGTTAATACCTCCATGACGGGCTGCATTCCCCTTCCCACTCATGGAGAGCTGCATACCTTCCGCCACACCGGCCGGGATATTGATCGTGATCACCTCGTCGTCGCGCACGATTCCTTCACCATTGCACTCGCTACATTTCTTGGTGATAATCTTCCCTTCGCCTCCACAGGTCGGACAGGTTGTCTGTGTCTGCATCTGTCCTAAGATCGTATTGGCCACACGGGTGACAACACCGCTGCCATGACAGGTTTCACAAGTCTTGGAACTGTGATCGTCCTCCGCCCCACTACCGTGGCATTTGGAACAGGTTACATATTTCTTAACTTTGATCTTCTTTTCGACTCCGGTAGCGATCTCTTTCAGGTTCAACTTTACTTTCACACGCAGATCCGAACCACGATTCACCCGGCGACCGCCACGTGAACCGCCACCAAAGCCGCTGAACCCGCCAAAGCCACCGAAATGTCCGCCAAAGATGTCTCCAAACTGAGAGAAAATATCATCCATAGACATTCCTCCGCCAAAGCCACCGCCCTGCGAAGCACCTCCTACTCCGGCATGACCGAACTGATCATAACGCTGACGCTTCTGAGGATCACTCAGTACATCGTACGCTTCTGCAGCCTCTTTGAAGTTCTCTTCAGCCTGCTTGTCACCCGGATTCTTGTCAGGGTGGTACTGAATCGCCTTTTTACGGTAAGCTTTCTTTATTTCTTCTACCGAGGCAGTCTTCTCGACGCCCAGCACTTCATAATAATCTCTTTTAGCCATCTTCGTATCTGTCTGTTGTTATTTGCTCATTATCCTGTCGTATTATTCGCCTACCACTACTTTAGCGTGGCGAATCACCTTATCGTTCAAAGTATAACCGGTCTGCACACAATCCAGAACCTTGCCCTTCATATCGGGTTCCGGTGCAGGAATCATGGCGACTGCTTCAGACGTTTCAGCATCGAACGGTTCACCGACAGTTTCGATCGGTTTTACATTCTGATGAGACAGGTAAGACATGAATTTCGAATAGATAAGTTCCACTCCTTCCGTAACAGCCTTTATATCTTCAGCCGAACGGATATTCTGCAAAGCACGTTCGAAATCGTCGACAACAGGAAGCAGGTGAGTCAAAGCACTTTCGCCACCGTTCTTGATCAGCTCGGACTTTTCGCGCAATGTACGTTTACGGTAGTTATCGAACTCAGCCATCAAGCGCAGGTGGGAATCATTCAGTTCGTCATATTTCTTCTTAAGTTCTTCCAGCTCCTTCTGCTCCGGACCTTCATCCGTCACATTGTCAGATACGGAATTTTCTTCTGACGCATTTACCTGTTCATCCTGCAATTTTGTCGCTTCATCAGCACCTTGGCGTTCTTTTTTGTCAGCTGTTTCCTTCTTGCTATTAAAATTCATCTTGTTCATAATCAATTATATATTTTCATTACTATCTAATTGTCAGTAAGATATCATACCTATATCGGTCATACGACCTGCCTGTCGGCATTATTCTTGTCGATATCAATCACCAATATAACATCAAATATACTGCCAACTGTTCTTATAGAACGAAAATATCTTTACCTTTGTGTAGTAAAAGATGATTTATTGTCATAGTACAAATAATAAGATTAATAAAACAATTAAGAAATTAATTATGAAGAGAGCGATTTTGTCAGTTTTACTGCTATTTGCATTTCTTACCGGTTTTGCCCAAAACCGGAATATATGCCGATTAGGAATTACATACGATATCAGTCAAAGCGACCACTGGGGGAAAAACAAACCGGTCATAACCAGTGTCATTCCTTATTCGCCGGCAGAACTCGCAGGAGTTAAAACCAATGATATCATTATAGCTATCGACGGTGTGCAAACGACAGATATTTCGTCGGAAGAGATCGGTGAAATGCTGAATCCCGCCGGGAAAAACGAGGTATTACTGACGATCGGCAATCTGGCAAACCCTGCTAAACAGGTGCTTGTCAAAAAAGAATGCAAAAAAGGGAATGCGATTACCGAAGAACAATTGGCCACCGCTTTTTCTATGTACAGCCTCGAAACGACCAGCGAACGGGAATTTGTCTGTCCATTCAAGACAACCGTGACAGCCGACCCTGTAGATTTCGGAAAGTTCAAGACGTTCGCCTTCTCTGCCATAGACGAGAATAACAGCAAACTGGAAACGGCCATCAACGAAAGTATCGAAAAGGAGTTGACCAAAAAAGGGATGACTGTCGACACAAACCGTCCCGACATTATAGTACAGACCTTCTATTTCTTCGATAAGAATCCGAACTATAAAGGGGCGAACAAGATTCTGATTGAAAAAGAGCCGATCTATCGCTACAACTTCAATCACAGTAAGATGGAGACATTCCCGTTCTTGAACTCGATGTCTGCAGAAGCGGAAGCGGAGTATCTCCTCCAGTTCGGTTTTCGCCTGATTGACCAACGTGATGTACCGGGCCGTATCCTGTGGGAATGCGAGGCAAACGAACTGCTGGAAGACTCATATCGTCTAGATGAATACGCCCGCATTCATGCACCGTTGATGTGTATGCAATATCCATATGTCAAATATCAGCGCAACGTGCCATTCAAGGTCAATCAGAAAACCTACAACTATACAGGGCTAAGTTACGACATCGACCATATGGAACAGATCGCCGACGTCGATAAGAACTCTCCTGCCTATGCAGCTGGATTACGCCCCCGTGATATTGTAGAGAAAATCAACGACCAGAAAATGAATCACACGGCAGAAGAATTCTCCGCTGCTTACAAAGGATTTATTACCAACACGATGAAATACCGCGATCCGAAAACCCAGTTTACGGATGCCAACGGTTTCAAACGTTGTATGTTCTGGGACACATTCAAATACCCACAAGTAGCCGATGCGATCCAGAAACCCGGTAACAAGACCGCCTACTCATATTTATATTATTACGCCCCGTATATCAACCCATCCGGAAACAATGCCTGTACGTTCGATATCAAAAGGGGTAAAAACAAAATGGAAATCATCGTCCGCCCGACCATTCGCCGGTCCGTGACGGTCGAAGTAAAATAAAGCATTTACAAGAACGTGATATATCCGCAAAATTTCGAACAAAAAACGGGCTTCGATAAAGTCCGTCGTTTAATTTCAGAGAAATGTTTAAGCCCGCTCGGAGAAGAACGGGTGGCAGAGATGGAATTCTCTGCCGATTATCAAACCGTAACCCGACGCCTGGAACAAACTGACGAGTTTGTTCGTATCCTGCATGGAGAAGACGAGTTTCCCGCCAGTTATTTTTTTGATGTGCGTTATTCGTTGAAGCGGATACGCCCCGAAGGAACCTGGCTAGATGAAAAAGAGCTATTCGACCTGAAACGTTCGCTCCAGACAATCAACGATATTATCCGCTTCTTTCGCCCTTCCCTGGAAGAGGGAGAAGAGATCAAATACCCGGCATTGACCGCCCTTGCCGGCGATATTCAGGTATTCCCGCAGTTAATCGGAAAGATCGACGCGATACTCGACAAATTCGGACGAGTGAAGGACAATGCCTCTCCTTCACTGGCGCAGATACGAAAAGAGATCACGGCTACCATGAGCGGTATCTCCCGCAGCTTGCAGTCGATATTACGCGCCGCACAATCGGAAGGTGTAGTAGATAAAGATATTACTCCCACCATGCGCGATGGGCGCCTGATGATCCCGGTCGCTCCGGCTTTCAAACGGAAGATCAAAGGGATCGTGCACGATGAATCGGCTAGCGGCAAGACTGTTTTCATCGAGCCGGAAGTCGTCGTGGAGGCAAATAACCGCATCCGCGAGCTGGAAGGCGACGAACGCAGGGAGATCATGAAGATCCTGACGGAATTTACAAACTTCATCCGTCCGTTAATCCCCGATATCCTGCAATCCTATGAGTTCTTGGCCGAGATTGACTTCATCCGCGCCAAAGCATTGTTTGCCGAGCAGATAAACGGAATCAAGCCGGTCATCGAGGACAAACAGCAGATCGACTGGATACACGCTGCGCATCCCCTGCTTTTCCTCTCGTTACAGAAACAAAACAAGCAGATTGTCCCGTTGGATATTCTCCTGGAAGAGAAAAAACGCCTGCTGATTATCTCCGGGCCGAACGCAGGTGGTAAATCCGTTTGCCTGAAAACGGTCGGATTGCTGCAATATATGTTGCAATGCGGCCTGTTGATCCCCGTATATGAAAGCTCGAAAACGGGATTGTTCGAAAACCTGTTCATTGACATCGGAGATGAACAAAGTATTGAAAACGACTTGAGTACCTACAGTTCACACTTGACGAACATGAAATTTTTCGTCAAGAACTGTAACAGCAAAACTCTAATCTTGATTGACGAGTTCGGTAGTGGCACGGAGCCCCAGATCGGAGGTGCGATTGCCGAAGCCCTGTTGGACCGTTTCAACCGGAATCACAGCTACGGCGTTATCACGACTCACTACCAGAACTTGAAGCATTTCGCTGAAGACACGGAAGGGATCGTTAACGGTGCCATGCTCTATGACCGCCACCTGATGCAACCGCTCTTTAAGCTGTCGATCGGTAATCCAGGAAGTTCTTTCGCCATCGAGATCGCCCGGAAGATCGGCCTGCCGGAAGATGTCATTGCGGATGCATCTGCTAATGTCGGCTCCGACTATATCAATATGGATAAATATCTACAGGATATCGTTCGTGACAAACGCTATTGGGAAAGCAAGCGACAGAATATCCGCCAACAAGAAAAGAAGCTGGAAGATATTACCGCCCGCTACGAGCAGGATTTGGAAGCCGTAAACAAACAACGGAAAGAGATCATGCGTAACGCCAAGGAAGAGGCACAGCGTATCCTTTCCGAAGCCAACGCAAAGATCGAAAACACGATCCGCGAAATCAAAGAGGCACAGGCGGAAAAGGAACAGACCAAGCTTGCCCGCAAAGCCTTGGAAGAATTCAAGGCTTCTGTGATAGCAGCCGAAGAAGAGGACGACAAGATCGCCCGCAAAATGGCAAAATTACAGGAACGCAAAGAACGTAAAAAGCAGAAACAAAACGCGCCGGCCTCCAAGCAGGTCTTCAACCGTGATGTCATAGAAGCTGGCGACAACGTCCGCCTCAAAGGACAAGTCTCTGCCGGAACCGTTATGGAAGTTCAAGGAAAGCAGGCAGTTGTAGCATTCGGCATGATCAAGAGCACAGTCAAGTTGGAACAACTGGAGAAGGTCAGTAAAGGACAAATCAAGAAAGAGATCCAAAAAAGTACTTTTGTCAGTGTCCAGACAGCGGACGATATGCATGAAAAGAAATTGAACTTCAAGCAGGAGATAGATGTTAGAGGTATGAGAGGGGACGAAGCCTTACAGGCCGTTACTTACTTTGTGGACGATGCCATACAGGTTGGTGCCGCTCGCATCCGTATCCTGCACGGGACAGGGACAGGCATACTTCGGCAGCTGATACGCGATTACCTGCACACTGTTCCGGGCGTCCGCCAGTATCACGACGAACATGTCCAATTCGGAGGTGCGGGTATTACGGTTGTAGAACTCGAATAAGAACAAACAGATATGAGGCGAAGAGAATATGTACATCCACACAAGCGCAAGCATATTTCCAACCGACATCTTGCCGACCGATATTTCTATGCCGGCGAGCATGATACCGTTACCCGGATCAGCCTCACACAGTACAATGCTGACACTCTGCACACACGGGAGATCAAGACAAACGAAACGTCGTTCAAAAAATTTGTCGACGGAAATAGTATCAACTGGTTCCAGGTTAGCGGTCTGACTGATTCGGAGGCGGTCACGCGTATCGTCAATGAATTCGGGATGCATAACCTGGACGCCAAAGACATTCTGACTCCCCAACACGTAGTCAAGATAGAAGAGTATGACAAACACATGCTTATCGTACTCAATTCTTCCTACTACGACACCAATATGGAGATCAACTCCGAACATATCAGCATCCTAATCACGGGAAACGTAGTCATCAGCTTCACGGAAAGCAACAATCCTGTATTCGAAAATGCCTACAAAGCCATCGAATCCAATATGTTGAATATTCGCCGAAAAAACAGCGGACTACTCCTGGCATTCCTTTTAAATACGATCATTGCCAATTTAGTGGAATCGGCCTCCAAAGTGGAGGAAATGCTTGAGGATATAGAAGAGACCCTGCTCGATATCAAAAACGACCAAGGTAATATGGGGCTGCTTATCCAGCAACGTCGGAAAGAATATATGGTTATCCGCAAGAACAGCCAACCGCTGAAAGAGCAATTTGCCAAACTGCTGCGCACCGAAAACGGAATCATAAGCTCCGACATCCTTCCCATCTATAACGACTTATCCGACCAGTTGCAGTTCATCATCCAGACAACCGAAAGCTGCCGGGAAATCATATCTTCCCTGGTCGATCTCTACATATCCAATAACGACCTGCGCATGAATGCGATCATGAAACGCCTGACAATCGTATCCACGATCTTCATCCCACTGACATTCCTGGCTGGTATATGGGGGATGAACTTCAAGATGATGCCAGAATTGGACTGGCAATACGGGTATGGCATAGCCTGGTCACTCATGCTACTGACAGCAATCTCGACCTGGCTATACATGCGGAAAAAGGATTGGTTTTAGAGTCCGTAGTTCCGTTTGAACATATAATAGGTATTTCTGGAAACATTAAAACGTTTACAAATTTCGAAAACAGTGTCTCCGCGTTCAAGCATGCTGATCACCTCTTCTTTATTCGCATCCAGGAAAGACTGTTTTGCAGCCGATCCTTTCGGACGGCCTAACGGGCCTCCCGTGCTCTTCTTATGATTCAATGCCTCTTTGGTACGGATTGACATCAAACTGTGTTCGATCTCCGTCACCAACTTGAACACGTTTCCCATAACTGGCAGATCCAATGCCTGGTCTAGGATATACCGATCTCTTATACTATAGATCTGAACGCCTTTTTCCATGCAGCGTCCCATAATATCCATAACTTCCGACAAAGTTCGTCCCAAGCGAGAAATATCCGAAAAGATCAGACTATCGCCTTTTTGCATACGATCCAGTACCCTAGCAAGATTACGTTCATCTTCCCTCCCTTTGTCGACAGTGACATCCGTAATCCACTTATCGACATTCATATCATGATTCGAAGCATAACGTTCAATCTCATCTTTCTGTTCTTCTAGAAGTTCTTTGTTTGAAGTTCCTACTCTTAAATAAGCTATTACCATATTTCCAGCAACTTAATAATTAAAAAAACGTAGAACCAAAATTTATTTCTCGGTGAAGATACGAAAAGTAATTATAGCACAATAGCTAAACTTTCCATTTTATTTAAAGAAAATGTTAGTATTTTTCTCTTTAACACAATAAATTAAATCGTATGAAAACAGCTATCAGACTAAGAATGAAATAGCTAACAATTTACCCAATAACCGGGGATTTGCGACCTCTTTAAACATTTACCTTTCCCTCGTAGCAAACCCTGAATATAAGTATTTTGAACATGTTTATCGTTTTTTTTGCTTTCCGGTCTACCAAACACTTACTATATTTGCAAAACGAATGAAAAGGTTTCTGATTGTCATATTCGCTTTGCTGTATATCGGATTGTCTTCCGGTATCACGCTGACGATTCACCACTGCATGGGCAAGCTGGTCGAAGTCGGCATATGGCAGGATGAAACCTGCAACACTTGCGGAGCCAAGCATGCCCATAAATCCTGCTGCTCCACCGAAACTCAATTTATAAAGATATCAGACGATCAGAATGTCGACCAGCTACAGGTTATTAAATATGTACCGATGGCAATCGCACTTTTGTTCGATTTACGGGATCTTTATAACTTACCGGAAACAGAACAGGAAGCCAATATCCCTGTTCATTCCAACACCCCACCTGAATGGAGTGGGACAGACCGGCTCATTCATCATTGTACTTTCCTTATTTAGCTGATAGTAGATCTTTTCAGGCCCTTTTTCCCTTTATAGTCTTATAAAAGGGTCCGTCATTCTTTTGTCTTCATCCCAGACAACAAAAAAAGAAAAAAATCTGTTTCCTCTGTGTGTACAGAAGGAAACCGGCGTATTGTATTCAATAGCCGGACGATCTATTATCTATACATATAAATACTTCTTATGCTAAATAAAATAATCCGTTATTTCCTTGAGAACAGGGTGATAACCATATTGATCTTAGTGCTGGTAGTCGTATGGGGCATCTCGACTTCTCCATTTAACTGGCACGGAGGGATCATTCCCCGCAATCCGATTCCGGTAGACGCGATTCCCGACATCGGCGATAATCAACAGATCGTAGCGACCGAATGGATGGGACGTTCGCCCAAAGATATCCAGGATCAGATCACCTATCCGCTGACCACTTCCCTGTTGGGGATTCCCGGAGTCAAATCGATCCGTAGCTCTTCCATGTTCGGCATGTCCTTCATCTATATTATTTTTGATGATAATATCGAATTCTACTGGAGCCGTTCGCGGATTCTCGAAAAGCTCAACTCCCTTCCCCCCGGCACGCTGCCCGAAGGCGTACAACCGGCGTTGGGTCCGGATGCAACCGCTTTAGGACAAATCTACTGGTACACGTTGGAAGGACGCGATCCGGCAACCGGAAAACCGACAGGCGGATGGAATGCGGAAGAGCTGCGTACCATACAGGACTACTATGTCAAATACAGCCTTTCGGCCGCCGAAGGCGTGTCGGAAGTGGCATCAGCCGGAGGTTTCGTGAAAGAGTACCAGGTCGAGCTGAATCCGGATGCCATGCGCGCCTTTAATGTTTCCGTTATGGATATTATGGGGGCGATCAAGAAAAGCAATCTCGATATCGGCGCCGAGACAATGGAGATCAATAAGGTCGAATATCTGATCCGCGGCCTGGGCTATATCAAAGATGTATCCGACCTGGAAAAGGCCGTCGTGACGGTTCGTGACGGTGTACCGGTACGCATCTCCGATGTAGCGTTTGTAAATATCGGTCCGGGTACGCGGCGCGGCGGGCTGGATAAAGAAGGTGTCGAAGCAGTCGGCGGTGTCGTGATCGCCCGGTATGGTTCCAACCCTTTGGAAGTCATTAATAATGTAAAAGACAAAATCAAGGAGATGGCGCCCGGACTTCCCCAGAAAACCTTGCCCGACGGGACTGTCTCCAAAATCACCGTCGTACCTTTTTACGACCGGACAGGCTTGATCAAAGAGACAATCGGCACGCTCGAAACATCTTTATCCCACGAAATACTGATCTGTATCATCGTTATCATCGTGCTGGTCCTCAACCTCCGGGCATCCGTCGTGATAGCCAGCATGCTCCCTATCGCCGTGTTGTCTACCTTCATCATCATGCGCTACACAGGAATAGCCGCCAATATAGTTGCCCTTTCGGGTATCGCCATCGCTATCGGCGTGATGGTGGACGTCGGCGTCGTGTTTGTCGAAAGCATCATCCGGTATATGGAGATGCCGGAGAACAGAAGCGTCCGCAAAGGGAAAGCGATGGTAAACCTTATTTATAAGGCGGTCAGTGAAGTGTCGGGGGCCATTGCCACGGCGATGATCACGACTATCGTCAGTTTCCTGCCCGTTTTTGCAATGGAGGCACAGGAAGGAAAAATGTTCTCTCCCCTCGCCTACACGAAAACCTATGCGCTGGCCTCTGCTTTCGTATTGGGATTGATCTTGCTGCCGACCTTATCCTATATATTGTTTTCGGTACGGATCGACTCAAAGCGGATACGGAAAGTGCTCAACTACATACTGATTGCAGCAGGTGTCCTCTTGTCTGTCCTGTACAGTAATATTCCGGCACTCGGACTTACAGCCGTCGGACTTAACAACCTGCTTGCCCACCGTTGGAAGAAACCCGGAATAAGTAACTATATCAATATCGGTATCGCACTTGTCGTCGCCACCTACTTCTTGGCAGAAGAATGGTTGCCGATGGGCCCCCAGAAAGGCATTATCGTCAATCTTCTTTTCGTAACAGGATGTATCGCCATCATTCTTGCACTGCTCTGGTTACTGGTGATCTACTACGAACGTATCCTTCGCTGGTGTCTGAATAACCGGTGGAAGTTCATGCTGCTACCGATCGCGACTATCCTATGCGGCATCCTGATCTGGAAACGGATCGGGCAAGAGTTCATGCCCAGCCTCAACGAAGGTTCATTCCTGTTGATGCCGACCAGCATGCCCCATACTGGAATCGAGCAAAACCTGAATTATATCGAAGCACTGGACAAACGCCTGGCAGCCATCCCCGAAGTGGAAACGGCAATCGGCAAATGGGGACGGGTAAACTCGGCACTCGATCCGGCTCCCGCCCAGATGTTCGAGAATACGATCAACTATCGTCCCGAATATATCCTGAACGAAGACGGAAAGCGGGAACGTTTCAAAGTGAACCGGAAAGGAAAATATCATCTGAGAAACGGAGGCACTTACAATCCGGCAGACGGCTTCCGCCTGATTCCGGCAGATAGCCTGATACCGGACCGCAAAGGAGACTATTTCCGGCAATGGCGTCCCGAAATCAAGAACACCGACGATATCTGGCAGCAAATTGTCAACGTCACCCACCTGCCAGGACTCACATCCGCCCCGAAACTGTAACCGATAGAGGCACGCCTTGTCATGCTCTCGACCGGTATGCGCGCTCCAATGGGATTGAAGATATACGGGCCGGATCTGGAAACGATCGAGCAGAGCGGAAAGGCGATCGAACAGGCGCTCAAAGACGTTCCTTCCGTGATCCCTTCGTCCGTATTCTATGACCGGGCGGTCGGAGCACCTTATCTGGAGATTAAGCTGAACCGGGATAACATGGCCCGGTACGGAGTGAACGTCGAAGATTTACAGGAGATACTAAGTGCAGCCGTCGGCGGCATGATCCTGACGAAGACGGTCGAAGGCCGCGAGCGTTTCCCCGTGCGCCTCCGCTATGCCCGCGAACTGCGTGATAATCCGGAAGCATTGTCCATGCTCCTGGTTCCGACAGCCACCGGCGCCCAGATCCCATTGAAAGAACTCGCCGATATCGAATATGCCCGAGGCGCCCAGATGATCCAGAGTGAGAACACCTTCCTGGTCGGCTACGTGATCTTCGACAAGAAACAGGGAAAAGCCGAAGTGGACGTTGTGAAAGAAGCGACAAAAGTGATCGAAGGAAAGATACAAAACGGAGAGTTGAAACTAACAAAAGGCGTTTCCTACAAGTTTGCCGGAAACTACGAACAACAGGAACGTGCCACTGCCCGGCTGATGATCGTCGTTCCCCTGGCCTTGCTGATCGTCCTCCTGGTTCTGTATTTCCAGTTCAAGACCCTTACGGCCTCGTTGATTCATTTCTCCGGTGTCTTCGTGGCTTTTGCCGGCGGCTTTATCCTGCTCTGGCTGTACGGTCAGGACTGGTTCATGAACTTTTCGCTGGCGGGAGTCAATATGCGGGACCTGTTCCAGATGCATACCATTAACCTGAGCGTAGCCGTATGGGTCGGCTTCATCGCCCTTTTCGGAGTGGCGACAGACGACGGTGTGCTGATGGGAACTTACATCCATCACGTCTTCCTGGAAAAGGACCCGCAGACCAGGCACGCCATACGTGAAGCCGTCGTGACAGCAGGACTCAAACGTGTACGTCCCGCAGCCATGACAACCGCGACCACCCTGATCGCCCTGCTCCCCGTCCTCACCTCGACCGGAAAGGGAGCCGATATTATGGTTCCGATGGCAATCCCGACTTTCGGCGGCATGCTGATCCAGTCGATGACCATGTTTGTCGTCCCCGTATTCCAATGCTGGTGGCGGGAAGGGCTGCTGAAGAAAGAGGAAACAACTGGCCAATGCCTCGCGCAAAATAGACCTGTACGCCAAACAGCAAGACTTGTCCCGGTCGACCTACCAGTTGATGATCCGCGAATTTTCGGCAGGGACGACTTCCCTCACGGACATCATCCAACTGGAACGCCAGTTACTGAATTACAGCCTTAAAAAGAGCGAAGCGGTTGCCGGATACAACACGCTGATCGCGAGTTTAGAGAAATTAGTATCAACCTCCGTAAATGAATAACAAGATGAAAAAGATAAATGAAATAATAAAAAGCAAATCGGTTCAATATATAATAGTAGCCTGTGCCGGCTTATTAGTCGGCAGGTTGTTGTTCAGCTCGTCTGAAAGCCCCGCTCCGGCTACCCATGAGGGGCATGAGATGCACGAAGGACACAGTCACGACCTCGTACAGGACGAGACGGGCGTCTGGACCTGCTCCATGCACCCCCAGATACGCCAGGATAAACCCGGCAAATGCCCGATCTGCGCGATGGACTTGATCCCGGTCCGTAAAGGAAGCGGCGGCGGAGAGAACTCCGACCCGAAAGCAATCCAGTTATCGGAAGAGGCGGCCGCCCTGGCAGACGTGCAGACTTCAAAGGTCAGCAGGAAAAACCCGGTCAAGACAGTCCGCCTGTATGGCAAGATCGCCCCGAACGAACAAAGCTTACAGTCACAGACAGCGCATGTAGGCGGACGTATCGAACAACTCAACATCAATTTTACCGGTGAGAGCGTACGAGCCGGACAAACACTTGCCGTCCTTTATTCACCCGAACTGTTCACCGCCCAGCAGGAACTGTTGGAAGCCATCAAGATGAAGCAGCCCGCCCTGATCCAGGCAGCCCGCGAGAAACTCCGTCTCTGGAAAATGACGAACGCCCAGATAGAAGCGATCGAACAGTCCGGTAGCGTTTCCCCACTCGTCGAGATCAAAGCGAACGTAAGCGGAATCGTCATGACCAAACGCGTAAACCAGGGCGATTATGTCGCCTCCGGAGCTGTCCTGTTCGACATAGCGAACCTGTCGAGCGTATGGGCGATGTTCGACACTTTCGAAGTTGACCTGCCTTTCCTGAACAGAGGCGACCAGGTTCATTTCACCTTGCAGGCTCTTCCCGGCAAGACCTATACGGGCCGGATCGCGTTTATCGATCCGATCATCAACCCGTCCACCCGTACGGCACGTGTCCGGGTAGAAGTCCCCAACAGCCATATGGAACTGAAGCCGGAGATGTATGCGACCGCCGAGGTCAGCGCCCCGCTTCAAGGATATAAAGACCGGATCACCGTGCCGCAAACTGCTGTTCTCTGGACCGGCAAACGTTCCATCGTTTATGTCAAGCAACCGGACACCTCCACTCCGACCTTCCTGATGCGTGAAGTAGAACTTGGTCCTTCCCTCGGCAACGCATACGTGATATTAAAAGGATTATCCGAAGGAGAAGAAGTCGTAACGAACGGTGTTTTCTCGATAGATGCCAGTGCCCAACTGGAAGGGAAACAGTCGATGATGAACAATGACGGCGAAGCACAACCGATGAGCGGCCATGTAGGGCATACGATGAGCGGTCACGAAGGGCATGCCGCGCACGGTACATCCGCAGCACAACCGGAACCGGCAGGCGAGCATGCCATGTTCGGGGTAAAAGGTTCCTGCGACATGTGTAAACAACGCATCGAAACAGCAGCCAAAAGTGTAAACGGCGTTTCGTCGGTTCATTGGGATAAGGAAAAACAGATGATACATCTACAATACAATCCGTCCAAAACATCTGTGGACGCTATTAGCAAAGCTATTGCCAAAGCGGGGCACGACACAGATACTTATAAAGCGGATCAAACGTCTACGACCAACTGCCGGGTTGTTGCAAATACCGGCAATAAGCGGATACTACAACCCGGACAAGCGACCAGCCCGTCATCGCCACTATTATCATTTTTTATATTGGTGGCGATATTCGGTCGCGCTTAGTCCGGCTGCGTTCTTAAAGAAACGGCTGAACGCAGCCTGGTCTTCGAATCCTAGCATCAAAGCGATCTCTTTAGAGCTTTTAGCCGTATAAAGCAGTAAACGCCGGGCTTCTGCCTGAATGCGGTTATGGATGATACGGATGGCGGAAGGCTGCTGATAGGCGGAAAGGATATTTGCCAGTGTCTTCGGGGATTTGTTCAGCATGTCCGCATATTCCTGCACCTGTTTTTTCTCCTTAAAATAGGTATCGACCAGGACATAGAATTTGCGGATCGTCTCGAACTGGAGGCTGTTCTCCCGAACAGCTCCCTGCCGATCTTCCGCTATTCGCGTACATAATATGATAAACCGTTTCAACAATACCCGGAGCATCTCGTCTTGCAGGTGATCGGTACTGAGAAACTCCTCTTGCATGATCCTCGTCAGCGTGTCGATCTTCCGCCGTTCATCTTCCGAAAGGACAAAAGTCAGCACATGCGATGAACCGTGAAACAGCAACCCGTTGCACGAGACCTCATGATCGTTGCCATGTATACAGTAGAAATTGCCGTTGAACATCAAAGCATAGCATTTGCCTTCGATGCGCAGAAACTCCAAATGATGCAAATGGGAAAGCGGAACGAGCTGTTCCTTCTTCAAAACAACATGCTGATGATCGATATCCAACTCCACTTCGCCGGAATCCACCCATATAAATTTATACAGCGTTTTGTCTTTCAGAAGATCCGGGTCTTCATGGAGCGAATCGGTCAAGACGATCCGCCCCTTTATTTTCGCATTCTCAAATGTCCATTTCATGGTATCTTAATTTTCAATTTTCAAATTCCACTACCTCCAGTTCCCTGGCAACTCTCCCGTATGCCGCCTGAACCAACGCGCAAAGGTATCATAATTAGAGAAATTAAGCATCATAGCAATGCGGGAAGATCTCAGTCGAGTTTTAATCAGTAAGTCTTTCGCCTCAAGCAATACATACTGGCTGATCCATTCCGCAGCCGAAATACCGGAATGCAATTTACATTTGTTATTCAGTTCCGCCGAAGTCATTCCCAACTTCTCAGCAAAATAATAAACCGGATAATGATGATAACGCCTAATCAGCAAAGCGAAATCGTGGAAGAAAGGCGGAACCTCGCTATCCCGGTCGTCCGCCAGATGCCCTTCCTGCTGGAGGAAGAAAATAAGGGCGCGCAAAAGCGATTCCACCACTTTGACACGGACATCGCTCATTCGCTCGATTTGTGACTGCATCAGCTGGATATAAAGCCCGGACTCCTTCAGTTCGTCCGGTGTAATCGTCCGGAACATCAGACGTTGCCGATTGATCAGCAGATCGCTACCGGCATAGATCACGATCCCTTCAAAACCTGTCTCCGAAAAACGGGATATCTCACTCACATCTTCCACAGACGCCAGGAACACCTGTCCGGCAACTATGGAGATTTCCTTTCCAAGTGCTTTGCATTCGAACTTTCCTCCCCGGCAGATCACAGCAAGAGTTCCCGGTTCCAAAGGCAACAGTTCATGATCCTGCCCAGCTTCGACGTGAATGACCTTTAAAGCACTTTCCAATGTCAAATTTGCAATCGACACGGCATGATAGAGGTCGATCGGTAATATTTTATCAGCATTCATTTCCTTCTCACTTTTAAATAAAAACCATTTCACTTCGAACATTTAAAGATAGATGTTAGTTTAATATACACTATCATTTTTATATTTAGTTAAATTGCTATTAATAGCATTTATAGGGTTTATCACGCAATAAACAAAATCGATTGTTTTTATTAAAGATAAAACATTCAGCCATTTTTATTAGTTTTATATTTGCACATCAAAAAAGAAAAAGATGAAGATACCGTTTAAACCAATTGAAATCGAAGATAGAGATATTATAACATCCTTTACGATACCGAGCAATTATAAAAATTGCGATTATTCATTTGCCAACATCTGCAGTTGGCGGTTTCTCTACGATAGCGAGTTCGCCATTGTCAACGGCAGCTTGCTGATCCGTTTCTGGATCGAAAACAAAACGAGAGTCGCTTATATGACTCCTACAGGTCAAGGCGACCTGAAACAGGCCATCGATCTGTTAGAAGCCGATTCGCTCGAACAGGGTCATCCGCTCTGTATGTTAGGCGTAACGCCAGATGCCAAAGAAGAACTCGAAAAGGCAATTCCCGGCGGATTTTTCTACATCCCCGAACGGAATTATTTCGATTACATCTACTTGCGTGAAGACCTGGCAACCCTAAAAGGGAAAAAATACCAGGCAAAACGCAATCATATCAACAAATTCAATAAGAAGTTTGCCTACGAATATATTCCTATCACACCAGAACTGGTTCCCGAATGCCTTCAGCTCGAATGTAAATGGTACAAAGCCAACCGGGAAGATAATGACGAGGAGGATCTGAACGACGAACGCCGTTCTATAATCTACGCCTTGAACCATTATGACGAATTGGGACTTATTGGAGGAGCCATTTGCGTAGACCATCAGATTGTCGCTTTCACTTTTGGTGCCCCGATCAACCATAATACTTTCGGCGTCCACGTAGAAAAGGCAAATGTGAACTATGAGGGGGCTTATGCTGTTATCAACAAAGAATTCGCCTCTCACCTTCCGGAAAAATACACCTATGTGAACCGAGAGGAAGACTTGGGTATTCCCGGTCTGCGCCAGGCTAAACTTTCGTATAACCCGTTCATCCTATTGGAAAAATCCGCGGCAATAAAGAAACCTGCAAAATAATATTGAACGATGGATAACAACAAATCTCAATTGATCGACCTGTGGCGTACTTCTTTCAACGACAGCGAAGAATTTATCAAACTATTCTTCGATCGGGTTTACAAAAAAGAAAACGCCCTGTTTATAGAGAAAAACGGAAAAATCGTTTCCGCCCTTCAAATGCTTCCGTATGTCATGACTTACTACGGAAAGGAGATATCCGTAAACTATATATATGGAGCCTGCACTCTTCCCTCCGAACGAGGTCAGGGACTTATGCGCCAACTGATACAGAAAGCATTCGAAGTGATGGAAAGCCGGAAAGTGGCCTTAACAGTCATTATCCCGGCCGATCCATGGCTGTTCGACTATTACCGCGATTTAGGATATACGGAAGCTTTCGACTATTCAGAAGAAACGTATATCTGCCCTTCTGAAATAGCACTGGAACAGGGTGTTTTGGTTGTACCGCCCGAAGTACCTTCGATGGAGTCTCTCTACAATTTTTTTAATAAGAAGCAGAGAGAACGTATTTGCTATGTGCTGCACGGTTATGACGATTTCGTTACTATCCTGCGCGAATTACAGATGTCCGGAGGACAAATGCTGACCGCCTTAAACATTCAAGAAGAACCGATCGGAATGATCTTTTTCTATCCTGTCGGCGACTATATCTATGTCAAAGAATTGATGTATGACAACGACAACATCAAGAACCTGCTCTTACAGGAAGCTACAACACAGAGCAAGGTGGAAAAGGCCGTCTGCCGTACTCCTTTCACCGGACCGGGAACTTTCCCTTTAGGCATGGCACGTGTCTTGGACCGCGACCGCCTCATCCATCACTGGGCCTTCACCCACGCAAACTCCGTTCTTAACATCGGCGAACTAAAAAAGATGGACACCCAATCGCTCACCCGCTTGTTGCTCAACTATCAGAGCCGGGAAGCTTATATGAGTTTGATGCTTGATTAGCGTTCATTTTACCCAAAAACAAAAGCTCAGCACCACTCCGACAGGTTACGGAGATCCGAAGGAACGATTATCCGATTAATTCGTATTTTTGCAGATTCATACAAAATTATACGGATAAAAAGAGCTGACAATGTTACGGAAAGGAGACCTTACACAAGGAGGTATAACCACCACCCTGCTACAATTCACATTGCCGATGCTGGCAGGATCGCTTTTACAACAATGCTATAACATAGCCGATACGCTGATCGTGGGACAGTGTATCGGCGCAAATGCGTTGGCAGCGGTTGGTTCCGCCTATACCTTGATGGTTTTCCTGATCTCTATCCTGCTAGGGTTGTCAATGGGAAGCGGCACGGTTTTCTCACTGCAATACGGAGCCGGTGACCTGTCCGCTCTGCGACGTAGCATCTACGTTTCTCTCCTGCTGATCGGCACGGTAACCATCTTGCTGAATGTTGCCGTGTTCCTATGGCTCGATCCGATTTTACGATGGTTACAAGTTCCCTATGATATTTATCCGTTGATGCGTAACTATCTATGGATCATTTTCTGGGGAATAGTCTTTACTTTCCTGTATAACTTTTATGCAGCGTTGCTTCGGGCCGTAGGCGATTCCGTGACACCATTATGGTTTTTGGCCGTGTCAGTCGTTCTGAATATCGGGCTTGATTTGTTTCTTATTCTCGTCTTGGATCAAGGCATCGAAGGAGCGGCAGTCGCAACGGTTATCGCACAGGGAACGGCGGCATCCGGTATCTTGCTGTATACCTATAAAATCCGCCCCGAGCTACGATTACACCGGGAAGATATGCGCTTCGACCGTTCCAGCCTGAGAGAAATCACATCTTTCTCCACACTGACTTGCGTCCAACAATCTGTGATGAACTTCGGAATATTGATGGTGCAAGGGTTGGTAAATAGTTTTGGTACGGTTGTCATGGCCGCATTCGCCGCAGCAGTCAAGATCGACTCTTTCGCCTATATGCCCGTTCAGGAGTTCGGGAATGCTTTTTCCACCTTCATTGCCCAGAATTTCGGAGCGCGGAAAGGGGATCGCATCCGCCGGGGAGTACGTAGCGCATTTCTTATAACGATCGTCTTTTCCCTTATCATCTCGCTGTTAGTTTTCTTTTTTGCCAAGCCGTTGATGCTTATTTTCGTCCGTCCGGATGAGGCTGAGATACTTCGCATCGGAACAGAATACCTGCGTATCGAAGGAGCTTTTTATTTAGGCATCGGAATCTTGTTCCTCCTTTATGGTTATTACCGGGCCATCCGTATGCCGGGAATGTCTGTCGTGCTTACCATTCTGTCTTTAGGTACACGTGTCGTCCTTTCTTATTGGCTGGCATCCATTCCCTCTATTGGGGTCACCGGTATTTGGTGGTCTATTCCTATCGGTTGGTTTCTAGCAGACTTAGCCGGCATTGCCTATTACTGTTATCGCAAATATGCAGCCTCACGGACTTGACAAAAATCCGCCTCCGATATACATTTATTACCGGATTTTTCTATCTTTGCAGCCGTAAAAAGTAATGATAAATTATGGACGACAGTATTCCGCGAGAAATAAAAACAGTAAGTAACAAATAACGCGCAGGGGTAAACAGCAAGGCCTCTGTACGTTGACAAAAACGAAAGGAGGCAATAATGAGAACTTTTCTTTATTGTGAAGCCGGCTTTGTGGAAAAAGACCAGTGGCTTCCAAACAGCTGGGTCAATGTAGAATGCCCTACACCGGAAGATATCCATTACCTGACAAACCAATTCAATGTTCCCGAATCTTTCTTAAGCGACATTGCCGATACAGACGAACGCCCGCGTATCGAATATGAAGGGAATTGGCTATTGACCATTATTCGAATCCCGGTACAGAGCCAGGAACAAGGAATCCCTTTCACGACCATCCCTCTGGGGATTATGACGAACAATGAAATCATCATATCTGTTTGCTACTACAAGACGGAACTGATACCGGACTTTATCCGATACACCCGCCGCAAAGAGGTCGTCGTACGTCACAAATATGACCTGATTCTGCGTCTGATCCATTCGTCCGCCGTATGGTTCCTGAAATACCTGAAACAAATCAACAACGAGGTGGCGCATGCCGAAAAGGCGCTGGAAAAAAGTATCCGTAATGAAGACTTGCTTCGTCTGATGAAGCTGGAAAAGAGCATGGTTTACTTCAACACATCCATCCGTGGTAATGAAGTGATGCTCACCAAACTGCAAAGCATCTTCCAAGAACCGGTCTATATGGACAACGAACTGGTGGAAGATGTGGAAACAGAATTGAAACAGGCGCACCTCACGGTCAATATCTATAGCGATATCCTGACCGGTACAATGGACGCATTCGCCTCCATCATTTCCAACAACGTGAACACCATCATGAAGCGCATGACCTCTATCTCCATAATCCTGATGGTTCCCACCCTCATCGCCAGCTTCTACGGTATGAACGTCCCGATCTACGGAGAAAATATGCCGCATGGCTTTGCCATCATCGTCATGATCTCCATCACACTATCAGCTTTATCATTTTTCATTTTCAGAAAGATCAAATGGTTCTAAATTAAAAAATCCGCTTTACCTTCACAGGCGAAGCGGATTTAAAATCGATAAGCTTTTTCTAATCAAATATCTAATCAGAAAACAATATCTCGGGAAGGATAATATCTAATTCTGACAAATAAATAGCAAAGGACGTGCCAGAAATAGAAATAAAGATATATTTTAAAACAAACCACTGATATACAAACCAATAAAAATAATACATATAATACAAAAGAAATTGGGGAAGTGTGGAGTGGATTGGGGAAAGTGTGTAAAAATTCCACAATCAAGTGTGGAATCCCGACTTTTGAGCGTGGAAAGAGCAATAATAATCGACTGCCTTTTTCAGCAAATCTTCCGGGAGATCGAGAGATTCATCGAACAAAGAAGTTTCGACAGTAAGAGCTTTCTTCTTCGAATCTTTTTTCCAATTGCCAACGATCCGGCCCTCATACAGGATCACGGGGTAAAAGATACCGAAAGTATTGAATGCCTTATGATGATGTTCATGTAGCATAACGGTCGTCCGGTCTTTATAGCTGATCAAATATTCATCATACGAAGGTAAGAGATGCAACACTTTCCGGCAACGGACCTTCAAGTCACAGGTAACATGCAGGTAAAAAGTTTCCGAATCAAACTTTTCGGTTAGCAGATCGGTTTCGATCAACGCAACCGCATGTCGAGCCTCGGTTGCCGCCAAGCCGGACCACCAGACAAAATCAGACAATGTAGCCGGGGAATGGCTTTGAAAATATAGGGTAGCCAATCGGGCGAGCGCCTCTTCGCGGCTGAGTTCTTTCATCGGAGGCACACGTTCTTCCAACAGAGCATAGGTCGGCTTCTTGTTTTTATCTACCCCGCTGCACACAAGGCCATCCGTTTCAGCACGGACCAGAAAATAATGTATCAAGTGATTGTCTGTCTCGACCCCTGCCCGACCGAACCCATCCATCAACTCCTGTTTTGTCAAACTCTTGTTTCCACCCAACAATTGTTCCAGCAATCTACAACCTTTCGTATAGAAGCTTTCGGTTATCTCCATCTTCCGGCTTCTTGCATAAGAATCGAAGGCTGTCCGTATACGACCTCCCGACAATTGCAACATCCAGCGGATATCCTCTGCTACGATGAAATGCCAGGTCGGTCGTAATATATGGGTACGCAGGATTTCTCCCTTTGCAAGCGCATCGTCCACCACCCGCAACGAAGAAGACTTCAAGCGAGTCCCGACCGCCCATTTCGCCATCGTATATTCCTGTGCTTGGACAGCTCCCATCCAGGCAACCAATTCCTTCGGACTCCTAAACCGAGGCTTTGCCAATTGATGGCTCAACAGACGAATATCGGTCAACATATTCTTACCGTTAGCAGGATTTTCCGGTCATAATATCCAATACCAGCTTATCGGTGGCTTCCATTCCTTTGGAACCGATAGAAGTCAGGTTAATGATCGACTTGTCGACATTCTCATCAATAATGCCCTCGACCGGAGTCACCACCTTGTTTTCCATTGCCATCAACGCAGACAGCATAGCAGTCGAAACACCGCTGGAAACTTTCATGGCACAACTGGGCTTCGCCCCATCGCATATCATACCGGTAATATTGCCGATCATATTCTTGATTGCATAGGAAATCTGCACTTTATCGCCTCCCATCAGATAGGTAATGCCGCAACTGGCTCCCGTGGCGGCCACCACACAACCGCAAAGGGCGGACAAGCGTCCCAGGCTTTGCTTGATATAGATGACCATCAGATGACTTAACATCAGGGCACGGATTAACTGTTCTTCCGAACATTCGATGTCTTCGGCAAAAGAAAGGACGGGAAGTGTCGCTGCAATCCCCTGGTTTCCACTACCGGAGTTACTCATCACCGGGATCATGGCGCCATCCATGCGGGCATCACAGGCAGCAGCCGTCATTGCCAGCATATGGGTATAGGCAGAGTCTCCCATATATTTACGTCCGTATACACCGGAAACGGTCTTGCTGACCGTATGTCCGAAATTTCCCTTCAGTGAAGCCTCGGCTGCTTTCCGGTTCAGATCGGCAGTTTCCAGGATAAAGCGGATCTCATCGAGCGGCATTTCCATCGCAAATTCATACACAGTAGAGAAAGAGAGTCTCAATTCGTCTTCATCGCCCGAAGCATCACAGGAAACACCTTCTTTCCTCCGGTCTGTCAATACCACACCATTCTTCTCCACATACACGACATTCGTATGTTCATGGCAGATTATCACCCGCGAAGTTTCATCTCCGGCTGAACAAATCACTTCGATATAGAGCTTGTCGACATTATCCTTTAAAGCGATATGAATCCGTTTATCTTCGATCACCTGCTTTCCTTCAGCAAGCGCTTCAGGTGTCAGGTCCCGCAATACTTCAAGACCATAAGCAGACTTGCCGATCAACGTACCCAAAGCAACCGCTATAGGCAACCCGACCATTCCGGTTCCAGGAATTCCGACACCCATCGCATTCTTCAGGATGTTGGCGCTCAGAAATACTTCCGTTTTCTCCGGTTTACAGCCTAAAACCTCGGCAGCCTTAGCGGCAGCCAATGCGACCGCAACCGGTTCCGTACAACCGATAGCGGGAATCACTTCCTGATGTATTAGTTTGATGATTTGTGTTTGAGTTGTTTTATCCATGAATATAGACTTCTTTGACTTTATGATTGCAAAGATAAGACATCCTTTTCAAAACATAGGTATTTCGATTGCGGAACATAGATAATTTGAACTATTTCTTTATTAAATAAAGGAATACCCGACAGAAAAATGTACATTTGTTTCATCTAATAAATAATTAATAAATTATGGGAACTTTAGGCTGCATAAATGATATGTTACAACGGGACAAAGAAAACCGCGAGCTCCGGAAATTAAGCAAAGAACGCCTAAAGGAAACCCGAAACAGGCTCATGAAAATCGGGAGCAGTACCAAACTACCCGATACATCCGTTGAAAAAATGAAAGAAATTCGAAAAAAGACTATAGAGAAAGAAAAAGCAGATGCCAACCATCTATCCAAAATAAAATTACTTTTAGCCATATTTGTCTTATTCGTCCTCCTTTCAGTATGGCTGTTTTATTCTCTCATCAGATAAGATCTCATTTGTCACCACCGACAGTTTTAACCGTAAAGGTTTCCTCTTCCGTGCCGTTGCCACGCCCTTCTTTCAGACGGACGCTGAACACAGCTTCACCTGTACGCAACTTCGGGGAGGCCTGCACCATGACATTATAGATGATACGGTCATCACGGGTGATTTTGGCTATCTTGACAGGTTCGGACAGTTTCAAATACCTGCCCTTCTCAACTTTCACTATCGGTTCCACGTCCAAAGCATCCTGAAAGCTGTTGTTCACAATCACGAGGGAGATACGGCAGGTCTCACCTGCATTGATCTTATCGTCGCGGGTGACACTGTCCTCTTCCAATAAGATATCTTCGATCTGCAAATCGGGAAGGAGAACATGCGAAGACGGTGTATAATTCCCCGAATTCCTCTTCTCCACTCTTATCTCGTCGCCTGTATTTGCAGCAATCTGCGCACCGGCGATTCCTCCGACCGCCGTCCCGACAAACGCCCCTATGTCACCTCCGATATCATCGTCTATGGAATTTCCGACCGCTCCGCCGAAAAGCCATCCGACAAAAGCGCCTATCTGGGCCCCTACGCCAGCTCGGTCTTCCCGGCTCATATTCTTCATCGATCCGCATCCTGTCAGAACCAACAAAGACACTATCGCATATAGGACTTTATTTTTCATACTCAGTTATTTTAACCCTTCCAATTAACAAACAAAGATAACCATCCATTTGATTTAATGACATCGGAAAGGAGAAAAACCCCTATCCGATTGCGTTTTTTTATGTAAGTTTGCGCCCGATTAAACAAAGAATGATGACAACTCAATTCAAGACTCCGACCGCAGACCTGCAACATCAGTACGATCTTCTGCAGAAAGAATTCGAATATGAAAAAGAGATGTATCGGGAACAAACCGAACGGGCCGGCATACACCGCCGCATCCAACAAGGACTATGCTGGTATCCTGTCGTACCGGGAAAGAGCTATTATAACTCCCTGAACCAACTTGTCGTAGAAATAGGGCAGCTGGAGGACAAAGAGACCGAACACAATTTTGAATATGGCCGTCCGGTCTGCTTCTTCACAACAAAAGGAGGCGGGAAACCTGAATACCTGAACTTCTCGGCTGTCATCAGTTATGTGCAAGACGACCGGATGGTCGTAATATTACCCTCTCCTAACACACTTACGGAAATACAAAAGGCTGGCGAAATCGGCGTCCAGCTTTATTTCGACGAGACCAGTTACAAGACGATGTTCAACGCCCTGTCTACCGTTATCCAAGCGAAAGGGAACCGGTTAGCTTATCTGCGGGACGTCCTGTTAGGCAAAACACCCGCCGGCCGGCGCATACTTTTCCCCATGCGTTTTCCCTGGCTGAACCTGTCGCAGGAAGAGGCGGTCAATCATGTATTGGCGGCAAAGGATGTGTCTATCGTGCACGGTCCTCCCGGAACCGGCAAAACGACCACCTTAGTTGAAGCGATCTATGAGACTTTGCACCGGGAAAACCAGGTAATGGTCTGTGCCCAAAGCAATACGGCCGTTGACTGGATATCCGAAAAACTGGTCGATCGCGGTATCCATGTCCTGCGCATCGGCAACCCGACACGCGTAAACGACAAGATGCTTTCTTTTACTTATGAACGACGTTTCGAATCGCATCCCGACTATGCCGAACTATGGGGAATCCGCAAAGCAATCCGCGAGATACAATCCAATCTCCGTAGAAAGAGCCACAGTGAGAAGGAAACAGTACGCAACCGTCTCTCCCGCCTCCGTTTCCGGGCAACGGAACTGGAAGTAAAGATCGACACGGAACTGTTCGACGAGGCGCGTGTCGTAGCCTGCACGCTGGTCGGATCGGCGAACCGGGTGTTGACCAACCGTAACTTCACGACTCTCTTTATCGACGAAGCCGCCCAGGCACTTGAAGCCGCCTGCTGGATTGCGATCGGCAAAGCGGACCGGGTCATCTTAGCGGGCGACCATCACCAGCTCCCTCCTACCATCAAATGTATAGAAGCGGCACGCGGCGGCTTAGACCACACCTTGATGCAAAAAATAACCGACCGGAAGCCTGAAACTGTCTCACTTCTGAAAACGCAGTACCGAATGAACGAAAGCATCATGCGCTTTCCTTCTCGCTGGTTCTACCGGGATGAGCTGCAATCCGCACCGGAAGTCAAGCATCGCGGCATCTTGGAATTCGATACCCCTGTCGTCTGGCTCGACACAGCGGATTGCCATTTCGAAGAAGACCAACTCACCGACAGCATGAGCCGTATCAATAAAGACGAAGCGACCCTGCTTGTCTCGACCTTGCAGAAATATATCGAAAAGATCGGCAAGGAACGGGTATTGGACGAAAGCATTGACTTCGGTCTGATTTCGCCTTACAAATCGCAGGTTCAGTATATCCGCGGACTGATCAAGCGCAATGTTTCCTTCAAACCTTTCCGCCGTCTGATAACCGTCCACACGGTAGATGGCTTCCAAGGGCAGGAGCGAGATGTGATCATGATCAGCCTCGTACGTGCCAACGACAAAGGCCGGATCGGTTTCCTCGGCGACCTGCGCCGCATGAACGTCGCCATCACCCGTGCCCGCATGAAATTGATGATTTTAGGAGACGCACCGACACTGACACGACATGTTTTCTACAAAGAATTATACGAATATATCCGGGAGAACGGACAGGTGGTTGACGTTCACCCCCTTCCTCCGCCATGACCCCTTATTGTCATATTCATAAAAAAGCCATTGGTCCGAATCGAAACTACTACCGCATCTATTTCGATTTTATACCCCGTTTAATTCAAATTACACGCAAGGGTAATATTTTTTAACAAACTACTAATTTTATATACTACAGAAAATGAATTGACTAAGCAAAATCGCCATTTTCAGGGGATATTGTATTTTGTGTAAAGTCTACTTCATCTCTTCCATCCTCAAAAACAGCACAAAATACATCTTGACAAAACTCTTCTTGAGAAAGAAAGGAAATAAAATATTTGATATTTTTCAAGAAAAGATTTGTTTATTCAAAAAAGTTTTTTAAATTTATGGCATTCATATGAAAAGGATAGCTGCCATATTATTGTTGTTGCTATTTTCCTGTTCAGAAAAGAAGCAAAGTTTGCCTGAGTTATTGGAAACATGGCAAGGCAAAGTTGTGAGTTTTCCCACGAATCCCGTATTTACACGATATGGAAAAGATACCGTTGATTTCAATATCCATCCGTCTCCCTATACTATATTGTTTTATGTCGATTCTAATAGTTGTGTGGATTGCAAATTGAAGTTGAACGAATGGAAACAGTTCAAGCAAGAGGTCGATTCGTCAGGTGGAGAAGTACAGTATTTGTTTTTCATCCATAACAAACGTCCAAAGTATGTACGAAATATTTTGAGAAGTGGAAATTTCGACTGGCCGGTTTGTTTGGACCAGAAAAACGAATTGGATCATTTGAACCAATTTCCGGAAGACGAGCAGTTTCATGCTTTTTTATTAGATCGTAACTTCCGCGTGCTGGTCGTCGGTGATCCGATGAGAAACCTTGAAATCCGTAATTTATATTTGAAACATATATTAGGAATGCAGCCCGATTGGGTGAAGCTGGAAACGACGGCTATAGTAGATGATCCCATAAAGGACGTTGGTGAAATTACCGGGAACAAACCTGTCCGACACTCGTTCAAAATCCGAAACACAGGATTATCGCCTTTAATTGTCACTGATGTCGCAACGACATGCGGTTGCATGCAATACGAATATGATAAAAAACCTGTAGATTCTGGAAAAGAGTTGATTTTTACGTTGATTTACACGCCGAAACATTCAGGTTTCTTTTCAAAAACGGTCCTTGTACGTTGTAATACGAATAAAGCTATCAAAATAATATTGAAAGGGAAAATAAAACCTGCACAGCAGAAATTATAAACTATAAAAACAATGCCTTATGAAACAGAAACTGTTTTCTCTGCTCGCCCTGTTCCTATTTGTGAGCATTGGGCTTACTACCGACACTAAGGCCGATAGTATGGGTAATGAACTGAACTCCTCCGTTTCGGAAAATCTGAAAGCGTTGACTGCTGGGAATCCCAAAAAACAATGTTGAATGGATTTAACAAGCACAAAAACACCTTGTGCTCAATACGGGCAAATAGGATGTGCTCCATGTGATGACTTGTTACCTCCCGGACCATTTCCTCCAACATACCCTCCAAATCCAGGAAGTTGACTAATGTAAGATTTTTGTAAAATTCGTAAAGGAGGTGTGTCGAAACTATCCTGTTCCCGCGCTTGACGCGGGATTGCATTAAAACCGACCCTATAAAAACCTGATTGATAAGGCCTGTCCTTTTGCGACCCCGCATCAAGTGCGGGGACAAAGAGATTTTGACACACCTCCTTGTTTAATTAATTATCGAATCAATGAGTATGATTTATAGATGGATATTATTCATAGCCTTATTCGGCATATCCCTGTCCTGTTCGGATCACCCGAAGAATTCATCTTCCGATATGGAACCTTTGGATATCGTCGAACTTCGTCCTGCAGATAAATGGTTGAAGTTTCCGATAGATGAGGATACGGACATAGGATGGTATCCGACAGTAATAGAAAAAGACGAGCGAGAATACATAATTATCAAAAACAGTGGAATGCCTCAACTTCTGTTTTATGACGTGGATAAGATGGAATGCGTAAGGAAGATCACTTTTCAAATGGAAGGGCCCAATGCGATAGGAAAAGCTCACCGATATTATGTAAAAGGATGGAGTGAGTTTTACTGGCTCCCACCTTCTGCACAACAATGTTTATTCAAAGTAGATGATGCTGGAGTGGTTCAAGGATGTTATGATTGTAGCAAGGATGACGCTGGAAATTTTTTGCCGCCCATAGAGTCTATTGTTTTTATTGATTCTTTGGTTCATATACAATTGTACCATTATAATCATAATCAGCAAGAAGAAAAGACATCTGTGGCTGCGGTGTTGGATACCGTTCATAAAGTTGTCAAGCAATTTTCTTTTTATCATCCTTCAAAACCGACGATGGATGATTTGTATAAAGGAAGATTACGGGCTGGTGATGAATATGTGTCTTGTTTATTTGATGGAGCTAACTTTGTGTATGTTTTTGGCCAGAATGATTCTATTTATGTTGCAACAGCAGATCATAAAAACGTAAAAGGTTATAATGCTAAAAGCAAGTACTTGAAACCAGCCAAATATATTCCAAAACCTCATTATGCTGCTTTAAATGGTTATTTGAGAGAAAGCAACCAGCAACAATTTTATCATTACATCTACTACGACAAATACCGCGAAGTCTATTACCGCCTTGCCTACCCGGAATCGGAGGTCGATCCAAAAGAGAACCAACAGGACATTTGGAGTTTCGGCCGTCGGACCTGTTCGATTGTGATTTTGGACAAAAACTTCCGCATCATCGGCGAGACACTGTTGCCGGACTACCGCTATCAGAACCGTTCGATCGTTGTCCTGAAAGACGGCCTTTACATCTGCGACAGCCATTACAAGCGAGAAGATTATGACGAAAACGTGTGGAGCTTCCAACGGTTTGACTTGATGAAGAAAAAATAAGAGGAGGTTTTTGATCTTTGGCTAAGCGCGGACAAGGTTATTTTTAGCACGGTTGTCCTTTCTGTCAAGCGAGCGGAAGCAAAAATTCCGTATATTTGTATCATTAACAAAAAATACAAAAAGGCCATGAAGTATAAATTATTAGTTCTCGACGTAGACGGGACGCTGCTCAACAATCAGAAAGAGATCAGCCCCCGTACCCTGGCTGCCCTTCTGAAGGTACAGCAAATGGGGGTACATATCGTATTGGCATCAGGAAGACCGACTAATGGAGTCATGCCCATCGCTGAAAAGCTGGAACTGAATCATTACGGAGGTTACATTCTTTCTTACAACGGCGGTCAGATCATCAACGTGCAGACCGGTGAACTATTATTCGAGAAGCGCATCGATCCGGAATGGATCCCCTATTTCGAAAAGAAAGCAAAGAAAAACGACTTTGCCATCTTCACCTATCACAAAGACTTCATCCTGACGGACAAACCGGATAACAAGTATGTCATCCAAGAAGCCAACCTGAACAAGATGCAGATTGTCGGTGTCGACAACTTTGCCGAAGCCGTCGATTTCCCGCCCTGCAAATGTATGCTGGCAAGTGACGACGAAGAAGCGCTCATCGGTTTGGAGAATCATTGGAAAAAACGCCTCGACGGTGTGCTGGATGCATTCAGGTCGGAACCTTATTTCTTAGAAGTCGTTCCCCAGTTCATCGACAAGGGAAACACTTTGGGCGTGCTGATGACCAAACTGTCCGTATCGCCGGAAGAAGTGATCGCGATCGGCGACGGCGTTTGCGACGTGACCATGTTGCAACTTGCCGGTGTCGGGATCGCGATGGGAAATGCGGAAGATTCGGTGAAGGCTTGTGTGGACAAGACGACACTCACCAACGAAGAAGAAGGCGTAGCCGTGGCCGTCGAACGGACAATCCTGGCTGAAATACGTCCGACGGAAGTACCGCTCGACCAGTTGAATATGCGTGCCAGACACGCTCTAATGGGAAACCTCGGCATCCAATATACATATGCATCCGAAGACCGTGTAGAAGCGACCATGCCGGTAGACGAACGCACCCGCCAGCCATTCGGCATCCTACATGGCGGGGCGACACTCGCATTGGCCGAAACGGTTGCCGGGTTAGGATCGATGATCCTGGCCAAACCAGACGAAATCGTGGTCGGTATGCAAGTCAGTGGCAACCATATGTCATCTGCCCATGAAGGAGATACCGTTCGCGCCGTCGGAACCATCATTCACAAAGGACGCTCTTCGCACGTTTGGAACGTCGATGTATTCACATCCACAGATAAATTGGTATCATCCATCCGTGTAGTCAACAGCATATTAAAAAAGAAATGACACCAGACGAATTAAGGATTTGTAACGTAGTCGACACATTGATCAGAAAGAACCGGAGTTTTGCACTCTGGCGGATACCAGGAGAATCGCCTCGTTTCGCCATGCAGACCTCCGGTTCTGCACGTATTCTTTATCATATCGAGGAACTGGACGAACAGAGTGGTTTCGTCATTGCTCCCTTCCATGTAAGCAAACAGCACCCAATCGTACTGATCCGGCCGGACATCCAGAAACTTCCGCCCGATGAGGAAACAAAAGTTTCATACTTGATGCCTGCGGAACAGGAATTCCATCATAGTGAAACGCTTGTCTCCTTCCTCGAAAACCCGAAGGAAGACTACAGCCGCCGTTTCAATGCCTTCATCGAACCGCTACGCCGAAAGCAGTTCGAGAAACTCGTGCTGTCGCGCTGCCAGACGATTCCGGCAGACAGAGCCAACTTCTCCCCTGCCGCCGCTTTCCATAAAGCAATCAGACGGTACAAATATTCGTATGTTTATCTCTGCCATACACCCGAAACAGGTACATGGCTCGGATGTACGCCTGAAATCATCCTCTCCGGCGAGAAAGGAAAATGGCATACGGTCGCCCTTGCCGGCACCCAACCTCTCCCAAACGGGGAACTACCGATAGAATGGGACGACAAAAACAGGGAAGAACAGGAATATGTAGCCTTTTACATACGCAAACAACTGCAAGCATTAGGTATCAAACCGACAGAAACTCCTCCGATCCCGGTACGCGCCGGCGAATTGTCGCATTTGAGAAGTGACTTCAGCTTTCCACTGCCTGATAATAAAAAACTCGGTGAACTGTTGAAACGGCTCCATCCCACGCCTGCCGTCTGCGGACTGCCCAAAGAAGAGACGTATCGTTTTATCCGGGAGAACGAAGGCTACGACCGGAGTTATTATTCAGGCTTTATCGGTTGGTTGGCCCCCGAAGGAAAGAGTGATCTGTATGTAAACTTGCGCTGCATGAACATCTTGCCCGGATCATTTGTTTTATATGCAGGTGGAGGCATTCTTGCTTCTTCGGAGATAGAAAGCGAATGGCTTGAAACGGAAGCAAAAATGCAAACCATGAAGCGACTGATTAATTCAACTGACAATTGAGAATTCATAAATCATAAATAATATAACCCATGATAGCAAAAAAACTAACTGACCTCATAGGCAATACACCGTTGTTGGAGTTCTCAAACTTCAACGCAAGTAAAGGGCTGAAAGCGAAAGTAATCGGAAAGCTGGAATATTTCAACCCGGCAGGTAGCGTAAAAGACCGCATTGCATTGGCAATGATCGAAGATGCGGAAGAAAAGGGCTTGCTGAAACCGGGAGCAACAATCATAGAGCCGACCAGCGGGAACACCGGCGTAGGACTGGCTTTCGTCTCGGCCGCCAAAGGTTATAAATTGGTACTGACAATGCCCGAAACCATGAGCCTGGAACGTCGTAACCTACTGAAAGCATTAGGAGCCAACCTGATCCTCACTCCCGGAACGGAAGGGATGAAAGGTGCCATCGCCAAAGCGGAAGCATTGCGTGATGAAACACCCGGCTCCATTATCCTGCAACAGTTTGAAAACCCGGCAAACCCTGCCCGGCATGCTAAAACAACCGCACAGGAAATCTGGCGCGATACGGACGGAAAAGTCGATATCTTCGTCGCAGGAGTCGGAACGGGCGGTACGGTAAGCGGCGTTGGCAAAGGACTGAAAGCGCACAATCCGGATGTCAAAATCGTAGCTGTAGAACCGACCGACTCGGCTGTGCTCTCAGGCGGTAAACCCGGACCGCACAAGATACAGGGGATCGGAGCGGGCTTTATCCCTAAAACCTACGACAGCTCGGTGGTCGATGAAATCATCCAGGTAGAAGGAGACGACGCCATCCGCACATCACGCGAACTGGCACAAAAGGAAGGCCTGTTGGTCGGCATTTCTTCCGGAGCAGCCGTATATGCCGCCATGCAACTGGCCCGGCTCCCGGAGAACGAAGGGAAAACGATTGTAGCATTATTACCAGATACGGGCGAGAGATATTTGTCTACAGCATTGTATGCGTTCGAGGAATATCCGCTTTAAGAATTGACAATTGATAATTGTCAATTCTCCTTATAATCTTTCCGATAAGAACAAGTAGTCTCCGTCGGGAAATCTTTCGGGACTTTCTGGGTTACTTTTCCGGTTGCCGCCCATTCGGCGCCACGAAGCAAAAGCACCTGGAAGCCCGTACATTGCATTGCTATATTATCTTCCGTAGTAGCACCGGCATGGCCAAGCATCGTATGGAAGATGCGAGCATTCCCGTAATCGACCGTAAATACCAGCGGTTCTTCACGACCGGAACCGTTTGTTTCCTTATCCGAATAGGCCGTGTACAAAATATCCCGGATATTGCCCGGTCCCCGCATACGGTCGTAAAGTTCATCTTTGGCATGACGCCATTTCAAAGGCAGGCCCTTCACAACCGGATGCACCTTGTCACGCCCGTTCAGCACATATTCGTGCTGGCGTCCATGAGAACCACCCGGACCCGCCGAACTGTCCTTGACCAGTTTTCCGTCCTTCCAATACACATAAGGGCCGGAATTCTCATTACGTCCTTCCCAACCACCCAAAGCACAGATCTTATTGAACTCCGGCCATTTGGAGAAAGCATTGTCGGCTGCATGATAAATGACAACACCACCGCCGTTCTGCACATATTCCAAGAAGCGGCGGTTCGTCTCCTCCGGCCACGAATCTCCGTTATAGTCCAGCACTACCAACTGGTAAGGGCTAAAGTCGAGCACAAAACCGGACATATCCTTGCCCTGTTCGGGAGAGATGGCAAAGTCCACATCAAAACGACCGGAATTTTCCAGGATTTGTTTCAGCACAACATGGCTCACCTGCCAGTTATGGTTGTTTTGTCCTGTGATCAGTAATGTTTTAATCGGTTTACGCGCCGAAACCGTACAGGCTAACAAGAGGGAAAAGACAACAAAAAACAGCTTCCCAAAATGTAAATGTCTCATGGTACTTTATGGTTTAAAGATTTGTTTGAGGCAAATGTACTAAATCAATATGAAATATGTACTTTTGTGGCCTTAAGAAAAAATACATCCATGATGAAATATTTATCCCGAATATTATTGATAACATTCGTATTTGTTTTTTCAGCCACTTATAGCCATGCCGAGAGTTGGCGCGACAAAACAGAACTGCTCATATATTCTCCGCGCTATTTCGGTCCGAACGCCTTTCCGATCCCGGAAATGAGGGACGGACAGGTGAGCGAGCGGTACGAAGTGGAAGTACGGGGCGAATACCATTATTATACGGGTGACAAGACCTGGGACATCGTGGGGCGTGCCCTGCTGCCCTTCTTCAGGGGGCGCGCGGGAATCGAAGTGAACTGGTGCTTCAAGGAAAAATATAAGATGACACCGGAAACGCGTGACGAACGCTTTGCCGTGGATACGGAAAGCCCGATCAAATATAACGGCGACATCGTTATCAGCTCCTTTTTCCAAGTCCTGAAAAGCGAGAAATGGGTAGATGCGACCATTAGCGCCAATATCAAGACAGCCAGCGGAGGCCGCCTGTGCGACGCCCGTTTTACCGATGCCGCCTCCTACTGGTTCGACGTAAACGTGGGGCGTAACCTGTGGAAAAGTGCCGACGGGAAGGCCTCGATCCGTATGCAGGCGCTCGCCGGGTTCTATTGCTGGATGACGAACGACATGGTGCATCGCCAGAACGACGCCATCTCATACGGAGTCGGGTTCACCGGTAAATACAGAGGCTTCACGCTCGCCACCAACCTGGCCGGGTTCTACGGATACGAAAACAACGGTGACCGCCCCATACATTGGCGCAACAACCTCAGATACGAGATCAAGAAAAACATAATCTCCTTCCGGTATACACACGGAATGAAGGATAACCTGTACGAGACTTATTCGTTGGGATATATCCGATGCTTTTGAGAATTGAAAGCTAAACCAACGGCCTTCGCTCCCTGTTTAAGGGAAGATGAAGATTAATCGGATAGTAAAGCTGAAGCTGGTAGATGCCAGACTCTATTTCGTGAGTCTGATCGTAGGACTGCTGACCGGATTGGTGGCGGTTCCTTACCACTATCTGCTGCAACTATTCTTCAATATGCGGAAGAACTTCTTCCAGTCTTCGCCTCCCTGGTATTACCATATCGTCTTATTCCTTGCCCTATGGGGCATCCTCTGCTTCGTCGCCCGGATGGCCAGACGGTGGCCTTACATCGGAGGCGGAGGCATTTCGCAGACACGGGGCGTTATCAATGGACGCATCGAGTATGCACATTCCTTTCGCCAACTGCTGGCTAAGTTTGCGGGCGGTGTCCTGACACTCAGCAGCGGTCTCTCGATGGGACGCGAGGGGCCTTCCGTACAAATGGGTTCCTACATAGGTGACCTGGTCAGCAAATGGGGACATATCCTGAGCGGCGAACGCAAACAACTCCTTGCCGCAGGCGCAGGCGCAGGACTGGCAGCTGCCTTTGCCGCTCCTCTTGCCGCCGCTACGCTGGTGATCGAATCGATCGAACGCTTCGATGCTCCGAAAACGGCTATCACAACGATCCTGGCCGGTGTCGTCGCCGGAGCGATCGCCAGTACGATTTTCCCGATCAACCCGTACCACGACATACAGGCCATCGTGCCCGACCTGTCGATGGGACTGCATATCAAGCTGTATATCCTGTTTGCCGTCATCGTATCGGTTTTCGGCAAACTCTATTCACTGCTGATGCTATACGCCAAACGGATGTACCCGGCCATCCGGCAACCCGAATATATCAAGCTGTTAGGTCTTCTGGGCATGGCGTACATCATTTCGCTGACGGTCACTGATCTGACCGGTGGAGGCGAGCAGTTCCTGATGCAACAGGCGGAAGGCGGCAACAGCAATATCTATTGGATTGCAGGGATGATGTTCCTGCACATGGTATTTACCGTTTTTTCCTTCTCCTCCGGATTGCCGGGAGGGAACTTTATCCCGACTCTGGTGACAGGCGGACTGACCGGTAAGCTCTATGCCCTCATCCTGGTGCAGCACGGGGTCATAGGAATGGAAAACGTGAGCTATGTCATGCTGATCGGAATGGGCGCCTTCCTGGTCGCCGTCGTGCGCACTCCTATCACAGCCATTATCCTGATTACGGAGATCACAGGGCATTTCGAAGTTTTCTATCCTTCCATCGTCGTAGGAGGACTCACTTATTATTTCACGGAACTGTTGGGAATAAAGCCGTTCAACGTAATGTTCTATGAAGAGATGATCAACAAACCGGCCTTCCGTGAGCAGAAGCGGCTGACTTTGGACGTGGAAGTGATGGCCGGAGCCTATTTCGACCACAAGAAGGTCGATACGCTCGAACTTCCCAACCATTGCGTAATCATGAATATCCACCGCGACCGCAAAGACATCTCCCCCACCGGACAAACCATACTCCCCGGTGACCAGCTCACCATCGAACTGGACGCCCAAGATATAGAGAAACTGTACGAGCCACTGGTTAGCATGGCCAACATCTACTAAAATATCCCGACCGGCAACTTTAAACGTCCTCCCGGCCATCTCAAATCATTGGACACAAAAACCAAACAGCCTCTCAGGGGAATTATAATCCAGAATTATCAGGTATTTATGTAAAAATATCCGTCCGCGAGACGATTTCAGGGAAGCCGGATGGTTCCTTACCACAGGAGAAATCAATTATCGCATTTTGCCGAACTTACGGATGGGAGCCGGCTATATGTCGTTAGTCCGCTACAAGGCATCGGAGGAACTGCGCAACCGGTTCTGATTCAAGCAGGAAAACATCTATCCACAAAACGAAAGGAAACGTACCGATATGCATTTATGCAGAAGCCATTTTACCATCTTAAGGCACTTTTTTACTAAAGACAAGCAGAAAAAGAGCGGAAAGTAAGCAGAAATGGTTGACAACACCCCCATCTTCCGGCTTTCTACACCCGGATGTTACCACCCTCCACACCCGGATGTCCGAAAAGGGTACCCCCGGGTGTCCGGAGTCATATCACACTAATCCTTTGTAATTAAGATACATACTTAGCAGAAAGATCATATATATATTGCTAAAATCCCAGTCGGATGTGTGACACTGTGTGATACAGGCGTGATACATGAATCCGGCATGTATCACACCTTGCACAACATGGATATCAACACATACAAGACAAAATGTGATAGAGTGACAGAGAAATGGCGATTCTCTTTCTGTCGGTTTTAAGGCTGCTTATCGCCTCATTCGGCTGTCACATATAATAGGCATAAATAAAAATATCACTATCTTTGCCCTCGGAATCCAAAAACGTTCCTTTATATTATTCACCGAGTGCTTGATAAACCTCGTTAAAAACAAGAAATATGCAAAAGACATCTACTGTAACCGTACCATTCATGCTGTTAGGCATCCTGTTCAATATCTGCCTGGTAGCTTCAAACCTGTTAGAAACCAAAGTTATCCAGGTATTCGGCATCACAGCGACTGCCGGACTGATCGTTTTCCCGATCTCATATATCATCAATGACTGTATCGCCGAAGTATGGGGATTCAAGAAGGCACGCCTGATTATCTGGAGCGGGTTTATTTCTAATTTCCTTGTAATCGGATTTGCGCAATTGGCGGTGATGTTGCCTGCCGCCCCATTTTGGGAAGGCGAAGAAGGTTTCAACTTCGTGTTCGGAATGGCACCGCGCATCGCCATAGCAAGCCTGATGGCTTTTCTTGTCGGTTCGTTCCTGAATGCTTACGTGATGAGTAAGATGAAGATTGCTTCAGCCGGAAAGAATTTCTCTTTACGGGCCATCGTCTCCACTTTGGTCGGCGAGAGTGCCGATTCGATGATCTTTTTCCCGATCGCTTTCGCCGGACTGATACCGATAGGCGAACTTTTCATTATGATCGGGACACAGGCGGTTCTGAAATCCCTCTATGAAGTAATCATCCTTCCCGTTACCATCCGTGTTGTAAACTATATCAAGAAGGTGGACGGCAACGATGTGTATGACGTAGGGACATCATACAATATATTAAATGTGAGAGATTTATGATTTATGATTCATAATTCCAAACAAATGCGACCAGTCTTCACGAGGTTGCGGCGTATAGGTATGAAATCCTAGTGATTCCGCCGTACGGCAATTGGGGACGGCATCATCTATGAAAAGTGTTTCTTCAGGACGGATATCGGCATCTTGCAGGACATATTCGAAAATTTCGGCATCGGGTTTCAGCAGATGGAGGCGGTAGGAAAGATAAATATGATTGAAAAAGTCGGAAGCATGGTGGCCTTTATAGGAAAAACAGGTCTTTTCCGACCAGTCCCAATGAATCTCGTTCGTATTGCTGAGCAACATCGTATTGTAACGCTTGCGGAGGTCGAGCAAAAGATCCAGCTTATAATCCGGAACATCATCGAGCATGGCGATCCAGGCGGCATCTATCTGTTCGTCCGTCAAAGGCTGTCTGGTCAGATGACGGATACCCTCGCGAAACTCTGCTACCGTAATGGAACCGAGCTCGATCTTCATGAACAGATCCTTATGCTGGTAGTTATTGACAATCTGCTCGCGTATATTCGCGACCCCCAAACTCTCGAATGCCTCGATGCACCGATTACGGGTGAGATTGATAATCACGCCGCCAAAATCTATAACCAAATTTTTTATGCCTTCCATGACCTTCTTTTAATTGACAATTGATAATCGACAATTTTGATTCTAACTATTTACTACCAGCGGCGGCGACGTCGGTGATGCCGCTGCCGCTGTTTATATTGACGTATCCTGCGATATACCAGCCAGACAAATAACACTCCGAACACGGCAAAGATCAGCAAGACGATCCCTGTATTCAAGTTATCTCCTTTCACGCGGCTCCACATTTCCAAAACCAGTTCCGTCCGATCTCCGAAATCGCGGATCATGGCACAACGTTCTACCACCTTGCGGTCGGGGTATTGTACCGGATTGATCCGGATGCTATCCGCACCGGGACCGAAGAAATAACTCAAGTCGGAAACTTTCTCGATTGTCGAATCGATCTTGGCTTCCATAATTTCGGGAGTCGCAATGGCACTGACGTAACCGATGGCATCCATATTCCGCAAAGCGACGTCCGGACGACAAAGATAATCAATAAAATAACTGGCCGCCTTTACATTACGGGCATATTTAGGGATCGCCCAGCCGTCATACCAGATATTGCTGCCTTCTCGGGGCACTTCATAGTCCAGTTCCACCCCGACAGCCTCCGCTTCATCCATCGCCCAGACCGCATCGCCGCTCCAGGTAAAATTGAGCCAGGCTTTGCCTTTCGTCATCATTTCCTTGCCGAAATCGGCTTCCCAACCGGCAATGTTGGGTTTCATCTTTTTCAGAAGTTCTTCGGCTATGGCGATCGCTTCGGGAGAATTGTCGTTCATCAGTTGCTCGACCGTCACGGTCCCATCTTCCAGTTCCTTCGCATGGGCGTAGATAATGGCCGTACCATAGGAGTCACGATAGCTGTCTTTCATCAATATCTTGTTTCTGAACTTCGAATCCCAAAGACACTCCCAGCTTTCGACCTCTTTCTCCTCCACGAACTGCTTGTTATACAAAATCCCAGCCGTTCCCCACATATAAGGGACGACATAGTCGGTCGTTTTCCGTCCCGGCTGGCTTAGCTTGTTTAGTTGCCCGCGGATATAGGGAGAGACATTATCCAGATAATCCGGTGTCTTTCCGAAATTGCGGTCTATCGGGACAAGAAGGTTTTTCTTCAACATCCGTTCGATTATATATTCGGACGGACAGATCAGGTCGAAATCTTCATGCCCGCGTTCGATCTTGGTAAGCATGATCTCATTGATATCGAACACCTGGTAGATAATCCGGATATCTTCGCCGGTCTGCTCCTTGTACCAAGCGGGAAATTCGGCCAAGACATCCTCGTCGATATAGTCTGCCCAATTGTAGACTTTCAGAATATGACTGCGCTCCTCATCCGTACGATTGCATGAAGACATGAAAGTCAAAAGAAAGAGGCAACTCGCTATTATTGTAATCAGTTTATTCATTTCCTGCTTTTCTCCATTAGCTTTTGGACTTCTCCGCCCGTTTATTAATCACAATCAAAAGGACAAGCACCGTCACGAAAATGATAGTTGACAGCGGACGCAACTCCGGTGTCAGTCCCCCTTTGCGGGCATCCGCATAAATAAAGGTCGATAGGGTTTCCAGTCCCTCGTTGCCGATCGTAAAGATGGTAACGGCAAAATCATCGATCGAAAGCGTAAAAGCCAGTATAAAGCCGCTGATCATGCCCGGACGAATCTCCGGCAGGATCACCTTGCGCAACGCCTGGAAAGGAGTCGCCCCCAAATCGAGCGCCGCCTCATAGACATTCTGGTTCATCTTTTTCAGGCGTGGCATGACACTCAGCACCACATAGGGCGTGCAGAACGTGATATGCGCCAGCACGACCGTCGTGAATCCTTGTGAAACGCCAAAACTTACGAACAGCAGGAAAAGAGAGACGCCCGTAATAATATCAGCATTCATCATCGGGATCGCATTGGCAAAATTCATTACCTGGCGGGTCCGTGATCGCAGGTTGAAAATACCGATAGCCGCAATACTACCCAACAGCGTGGAGACGGTCGCCGCGATCATCGCAATGGCGAACGTATTCCACAACGCACTCACCAACGAACGCTGCACGCCTCCTGTAAACAGCGAACTATACAATTTGGTTGAAAATCCCGTCCAGTTTCCCAAGACTTTCGCTTCGGTAAACGAGAAAATCATAATAATCAGAATCGGGGAATATAGCAGCACCAACAGTAGCCACAAATACCCTTTTGCCATCCATTTCGTCATCATATCACACCTCCCCCTTCGTTCGAAGCACTGTCCTCTTCATTCGTAAAGAGGATGGTAACACCAATCAGCAACAGCATAATAAGAGAAAGCGCCGCTCCATAATTCCACATACCGTTATAGATATTTTCTTGCACGGTCGTACCGAACAGTTTGATGTTATTCATCGTCAGTAATTCGGCAATGGCAAACGTGGAAACCGTCGGCATGAAAACCATGACGATCCCGCTCATCACGCCGGGCATCGAAAGAGGCAGAATCGTTTTCATAAAGACCTGAAACGGATTGGCTCCCAAGTCCTGGGCCGCCTCGATCAGGCTGCGGTCCATCTTTTGCAACGTATTATAAATCGGATAGATCATGAACGGGAGAAAGTTATACACCATACCGAAAACCAACGCCCCCTCTCCCAACGGCAGGTTCAGGAAATCGAACAATGCTACAGTAGCCAGCGTACGGATCAGGATATTCACCCACATCGGCAGGATGAATAGCACGACCATCGTCCGGGAAGTGTTAAAACGCTCCTGGCTCAGGATATAAGCTGCCGGATAGCCAAGGATGAGACAGGAAAGTGTGGTGATAATAGCAATCCCGATCGAATAGACGAACGTGTTCATTGCTTCGGGATGTACCATGAACTTACGGAAATTAGCAAAAGTGAACGCTCCGTCGGCATCTGTAAACGCATATAATACGATCAACAACAAGGGCATTACGACAAAGACAGCCAAAAACAGGGCATAAGGAATCGTCCAGTTCTTACGCCGCATAAAAAAAGCTGAAATCTTACTTATCACTTCCTTCCTTTTTAGTTGATTGAACAATCCGTATATTTTCGGGAGCGATCGTGATTCCGACCCGGTCGCCATCGTCCCAAACATCATTCGTATCGACAAAGATATCTTCGTCCCAGTCGGTAAACACCGTCAGATGATAATGGTTGCCTTTGTAGAGGATAAATTTCACTTCACCGGTCAGACGGCCGTCTTCCTCGTTGTCTTCCAGAATGACGCGGTCAAAATCTACTTCGACCTGCACGGGTGCTTCCGAGTCAATGCCGGATACCTCTCGGCATTCGAACGTACAGCCTAAAAATTCCACATGCGTAGCATCCACCATCTTTCCTTCGAACGTATTGCAGATACGTTCCTTTTTCATCACATGGATATCAAATGGTTTGACCAGCAAACCGACTTCCTGCCCGGCATCGAAACAATGGTAGTCCTGTACCATGAACTCATAGCCTTCCGGCGTCTGCACCATCATCTCGTAGTGAACGCCCTTGAAAATGGAAGAGGTAACCGTCCCGGTCAGCATGGCGGCTTCAGACGGCTCGAAAATATAAATGTCTTCCGGGCGGAGCACGACATCTACCGGGGTCTGTTCGCCGAAACCTTCGTCTACGCATTCGAACTCATGCCCGGCAAAGGATACCAACTTATCTTTGATCATCAGTCCGTTCAGAATATTGCTTTCGCCGATAAAGTCGGCGACAAAGGAGTTGATCGGTTCGTTATAAATGTCAATAGGCGTCCCGATCTGCTGGATCTTCCCTTCGCTCATCACGACGATCGTATCGCTCAGGGTGAGTGCTTCTTCCTGATCGTGAGTAACATAGATAAAGGTGATTCCGAGAGACTTATGCATTTCCTTCAACTCCATCTGCATATCCTTGCGCATCTTGAGGTCAAGAGCCGCCAGCGGTTCGTCCAGCAGGAGCACTTCCGGTTCGTTCACGATAGCTCTGGCAATAGCGACACGTTGTTGCTGTCCGCCGGAAAGGGAATCCACATCACGGTACTCATAATCGGTCATTCCTACCATCTTGAGGACCTGCTTCACCTTTTTCTCGATCACGACAGCCGGAAGTTTTTTCAGCTTCAAGCCGAAAGCGATGTTATTGAAGACATTCAGATGAGGGAAAAGAGCGTATTTCTGAAATACAGTATTAACTGGACGTTTATGAGGGGGTGTTTGCGTAATTTCTTTTCCCGCAATGGTTATTATACCCTCAGAAGCAGTCTGGAATCCGGCAATCAGACGCAACAATGTCGTCTTCCCGCAACCGGACGGCCCCAGAATGGTTACAAACTCGCCCTTACGGACAGACAAATTCACATCATTCAATACGGCCTTGTCTCCAAAGAATTTAGACACATGCTCCACACCGATGATGCAGTCAGATTTTTGCATAGACAGATTCCCCTTTACCAATACTGATTAAACATATTTCCGCTTCTTCATGTAAAAAGCGGCACAAAGGTAACAATTAATTGATAATTGAGAGTTGAAAATTACGGTAGAGTCTTGCTCTTAGGCAACACCAGGTTCAAAAAGACTCCCAGTAAAGCCGAAAGCCCGATACCGGCCATCGTGAAACCACCAAATTCAATGGCGGCACCACCAATCCCGAAAGTCAGGATCAATGAGACGATGATCAGGTTGCGAGTGTCGCCCAGCTTGGTCCGATTCTGGATCAAGCTGTTGATGCCGACAGCAGCAATCGTCCCGAACAGCAGCAACATGATGCCCCCCAACACGGCGGCAGGAATCGATTTAAGCAACGCGCTGACCTTCCCAAACACAGAAAAGACGATACCGCTTACGGCAGCAATACGGATAACGGCCGGGTCTGTAATCTTTGTCAGCGAAATAGCTCCTGTCACCTCCGAATAGGTCGTGACGGGAGGACCGCCGATCAATCCGGCGACGATACATGCCAGGCCGTCTCCCAACATCGTGCGGTGAAGTCCCGGATCTTTTACGAAGTCCTTGCCCGTCACCTCGTTGATTGCGTACACATCGCCTATATGTTCGATCACCGGAGCAATCGTCACCGGAATCATAAAAATAACCGCTTCCCACGACAATGATGGCTTTACAAATTGCGGAAATGCAAACCAAGGAGCTTCTATCACAGGCTTGAAGTCGATCAAGCCGAACAGACTCGCAGTCAGATACCCGACGATGATTCCACAGAAGATAGGGATCAATCTCAACATTCCTCGGCCCAACATAGAGGCGAGAATAGCGGAAAGCAGGGCTACCAGTGCCAACGGCCAGTTCTCTTTTGCCATATTCACACCTGAGCCTGCCAGCGAGAGGCCGATCAGAATAATAACCGGCCCGATCACCACCGGCGGAAAAAGCCGCTTGATAAAACCGATTCCTCTCCACCGGACCAACAAGCTCATCAACCCATAGACGGTCCCCACAGCCACCAGGCCGGACATCGTACCGGGCAACCCATACAATTCCGTCGCCTTTATGATAGGCGCCACAAAAGCGAAACTGCTTCCTAGAAAAACAGGAACTTTCCCTTTCGTCACCAAATGAAAGATCAACGTGCCGATACCAGCAGTAAAAAGGGCGGTAGAAGGATCAAGGCCAACCAGCAGAGGAACGAGAACAGTCGCACCAAACGCCACAAAAAGGAACTGAACGCCAACAACCGTTTTCTGAATGGGGTTCAGGGGTTTCATATTATCCATTCGTTCTTTATTTACTTTTTGCAAATATAATATAATCCAGACATCCAGCAATTCAATTCACTCACCTATTTTTTATAATAAGCAGCCGTTCATAATCCACCCCTTACTTTTAACTTAGTGCAACCCGGATAAAAAGTCCCGCCGTAAATTAAAACACGGCGGGACGTCTCTACGTTTTTTCCAGTTTACAATCAAAAAACGACCTTCCCCTACTTGGGACTCTTCAATTCCAGGAATGCAGTCGGCAGGCCTTCCGATTTAACAGCAACCAGGCTATTCCCCCCGTTCCGTTTGATACGGATCAGGGCACGACCATTATACGCCTGTACTTTACGACTACCGGTCGAAGTTCCTAAATTGCAGATCAGACTGCCATCTCCGGCAATCTCAAACGTAATCTGCTTTTTGGAGCTGAGACAACGGATGCCGTTTTTATCGATCAGTTGTACCTGTACCAAAGCCGTATCTCCCTCTTCGGAAAGCAAGCTCACTTGGCAAGCGGCTTCTTTATCCCATTTAGCAGTCTGGTATTCCTGACGAATGACATCAGAAACCTCCTTCTTCTCCTTTTTCTTTACACCGACAGCCCGTATTTCGTTCATGCCTTCCTGATAAACACAATTCCAGCGCAACCCGGCAGCCGGATAATCCTGACTATTACGCCGTTTCACACCCTGGCTCACACCATTGACAAAAAGCTCCACTTCGTCGCAGTTAGAATATACCAAGATTTCCTTGTGGTCATCTTTTCCACCCCAGCGAACCGGCCAGGTATGACCGTAGATATGGATCATCGGCTTCTCCGTCCAGTAAGACTGGAACACATAGTAGCTTTCTTTCGGAGTAAAATCGCGTTCAACCACCCCCTTCTGATTGACATAAGGGACAGGATTGTCGGGACGGACCGGAGTCGAAAAATCTTTAAAAGGCCAGTAGGCTGTACCGGTCAGCCACGGCATCGTCTCCTGCTCTTTCAGATGCCAGTCGATCAGACGGACCACATAACTTTCCGACCAATCGCCATCGCGCGAAGCACGTGGAACGCCACCATACAAGGAAGCATCGCCGGCACGTTCATCACCGCCCTTTCCTGCCTCGATGTTCTTCAGATTATAAAAAGCATCTTCCGAATGACGACGGGCATGGCTGTCACCTCCCCACTCTACATGCAGGAAGTGTTTTACCTTCTGCATCTCCTGTTCTGAGATCGATTTATAATCGGTAAAGACACCCCGATACCAACCAGCCCAGATTGAAGGTGAATAGACATCAACAATATCATTACAAAATTCACACCGGCGGATCGCCGTCATACGTGTGTCGTCTAAACGGTGCGCCATGTCGTGCAACTCTTTCATGAAAGCACGGATCGCACTCTTGTCGAACGTATTGAAATCGTTAGGCCAGTCATTCTCATTACCCAACCCCCAGATGATGACAGCCGGATGATTATGATGCTGGACGATCATATTAGCAAGCATCCGACGGGCTTGTTTTTTGTAGACATCGCCTCCAAGACCGCCCCGACACCAAGGAATTTCTTCCCATACCAGAATGCCCAATTCGTCGCAAAGGTCCAGAATGATTTCAGATTGTTGGTAATGTCCTAAACGGATAAAGTTCACGCCCATATCTTTCATCATCCGCATTTCACGACGCATCATATCTTCCGTCATGGCTTGTGCCACACCAGCGTGATCCTCATGGCGATGCGTACCTCGCAACAGCAAACGTTTGCCGTTCAGGAAGAATGGACCTTTGTCCTTAAACTCCGTATGGCGGAAACCGAAGCGTTCTTCCGTCGTGAAAGTCTGATCCGGTGTCTTTACAGTCAACTCGCAAGTATAGAGTTGTGGCACATCCACGTCCCACAATACCGGATTCTTGATCTTCATCTCTGCTAAAAGCTGGTCACCCAAAGGAAGTATTCCTTCCAGTGTTTTCGAGAAGACTGGTTTACGGTCCGCATCGTAAACGGAAACGGTCACATCCGCCTTCCTTATATCTTCCGGATTATAAAACGAAGTTTTCACCTTCAATATACCCTCTTTCAAGTTAGAAGAGAGGGAAGATTCCAAACGAATCTGTTCAAAAGAAACTTCAGGCAGGTACACCAAGTTCAAATACCGGTACAGACCACCATAGATATTGAAATCAGCCAGATCGGATGGTATCATTTCCAGATCACGTGAATTATCGCAACGGATCGACAAAGGTACTTTCCCTTTGAAACGTTTCGCATCTTTACTGCCGAGAAATGCTTTTACCGCATCCGTAATATCGACATTCCAACTGTCATAACCGCCAACATGGCTACCGACATGAGTCGTATAGACATAGACATCCGTCTTCTGTCCCGCCCCGTCGAAATCGAGTACGATCCGCCCGTTCCGATAGGGATTGTCTATCGCCAACAAAGTTTTATACCATCCCGGACCTTCATAATAATTCACGTCCGGATCAACAGCATCTTCGGCATTAAAACAATGAGGTAACGTAACAGGCTGCCAGATAGGAACCGCCTCCGAACTGCCGGGTGCGGCAGGACGTACAGCCTCCCAGATTCCCCCCAAATCACCTTTCAGATATTCCCAATTGTTCGTCAGCCGAATCTTATTCATAGCAGGCACTTTCGCCACAGCCGACAGAACGGACAAACACAATAAGCATGCAACAAACAAGTACTTCATATTCTAATATTCAATTTAAAATTCAATTAATTTTACAAGAGAGCAGTTCCTTCTTTTTCCAATTTGGCTTTTCGCAACAAGGCTTCCAGATAGTAATAATCCGCATATACGATCGGCACATCCACTTCCGAACCGTGAGTCTTGGAACCGGTACTATGCAAAAGCAGGAAACCACAGTCTTTCCCTACACTCGCCCGATAACGGTTCGTCAGATTTTCCAATATCCTATCAGCCCTATCCACATATCCGGTTCTATTCGTTTCATCATACATACTCAACTCGTAAAGAGCAGAAGCCGTAACGGTGGCCGCCGATACATCACGCGGCTCGTCCGGTATTCCTGGAGCATTATAATCCCAATAAGGTATCAAATCGTCCGGCAATGTAGGATTGGAAAAAATATAAGAGGCAATTTGTTTGGCACGTTCCAAAAATTCAGGCAATCCAGTTTCTCGATAGCACATCGTATAGCCGTACAATCCCCACGCTTGTCCACGCGACCAAGCCGAAGCATCGGAATACCCCTGATGGGTGTTTTTATGCAAGACTGCGCCGGTCAACGTATCATAGTCGATAACATGATAGGAACTGTAGTCCTTACGAAAATGATTCTTCATCGTAGTACGGGCATGGTCGACTGCAACCTGGTAGAAAATGGAATCGCCACTCATACGGAAAGCCCAGAAAAGTAGTTCCAGATTCATCATATTATCGATGATTACGGGATACTGCCATTTATCCCTGTTATGATCCCAGGAACGGATACAACCCACTTTTGGATTGTAACGTCTGATCAGGGTGTAGGCAGACTGCAACAGAATATCCTTATAACCAGAATCCTGAGTCAACCGATAACCGTTACCATAGCTACAATACATTTTAAAGCCCATATCGTGGGTACTCCCATTCCATTTCTCCTGTTCAAGCAGTTCAGTCTGTTTCCTGGCCTTCTCCTTCCAAAAATCATCTCTAGTATATTCATACATATACCAAAGTTCGCCTGGGAAAAAACCGCTTGTCCAATCATGGGACGCCACCATGCGCAGGAAACCGTTCGGATCGATATTGCGAGGATTGGCAAGCAGCTTGTCCGTACTTTTATAAACCGAATCCATTTCCACGAATGCATGTTTCAACTGTATATCGGCAAAATCAAAATTCGAACTGATAATATCCCTCTTGTCCAAAGCACAGGAACTACAGACAAGCAGAAAAACAAAAAAAAGAATTTTCAGTTTCATTTTGTCCATTTTGTGTTATAAGAAGGGGTATGAAATCATCAGTCATTCCATACCCCAAGATTATTTAAACCTACTCAAAAATTTTCTTACAAATTCGGATTGATCAATGAATCATGCTCCGGACAAGGGAAATACAACCGTTCTTCCGTTACATTCTTCACCTTTTCAGGAAAATTTTTCTGGAAATATTCCTTCATTACCGTCAGATAAGTGCCCCAGCGAACCAAATTGAAACGATAGATCCGTTCGTGTGTCGTCTCTAACGTCCATTCTTTTTGGATTGCCTGACGGAAAGTCTCTTTAGACAAACCGGACAAGTTATCCAAACCGGCACGTACACGCAGTTGATTCACGGCATCATAAGCTGCAGCCGTCGGACCATTGGCTTCGTTTTCCGCTTCGGCAAAGATCAGCAAGACATCGGCATAACGGATGATAGGAATGTACATATCCGTACGCTTATTACGCTGTGAGAAATTTTCACGACCTCCATCACACCATTTCTTTCCATGTGGATACGGACTACCGAAATTCTCAGTCGTATAGGTTTTATTATCAACTGTACTGACAATTTCGGTCAAGAAGGTAGCGGCTTTCCGTTTATCCTTATCATCAAATTTATCGATATAGGATTGTTTCGTATAAAAGAATCCCCATCCTGATTCGGACCCGATACTGGTCGGACGCCACTCGGCTCCAAATCCTTGAACTTCACGCTACCGACATCATCTTTTGTCAGCCCCAACGCCTTGGCTTCTGCCTCATTCTGATAGATACCGTCAAAGACATATCCGTAGAAGTTCCCCAACGGCTCACCGACCTTCACAATACCAGTTTCATTGAAACCAGCTCCCAAAGCACCTCCGGAACCATTTGTATAAAAGTATTCATCATCGCCAAGGTCAAGCACTTTTTCCCGATTCAAAGCGATATTCAAAGAAGTAGACCACTTGAAGTCACCCACTAAGTTCTGTGTATTCAGAGAAAATTCCCAACCTTTATTGGATTTACTACCGATGTTCTGTGTCTGTGAAGAATAACCTGTATAGTACGGAAGGATCTTGTCATAATGCAGATCGACTGTCTTTTTATAATAATAATCCGCAACCAAAGATATACGTCCGCCCAATACGCTCAAATCAATGCCTATATCCGTCTGTTTAGTTGTTTCCCATTTCAAGTCGGGATTCGGTACACGACCTGGAACAAGAGCCACTGCAGAACTTCCGTTCAGGACATAACTGGTCGTACTGAAACTAGCCAACGACTGATAGGCTGTAATCGCCTGGCTACCTGTTTCACCATAGCTGGCACGCAGTTTCAGGTTCTGTATCCAAGAAATGTCTTTCATGAAATCTTCCTCACTGATACGCCATCCCAAAGCAGCAGAAGGAAAATATCCCCATTTATTATTCTTCGCAAACTTGGAAGAACCGTCAGCACGGAAACTAACAGATGCCAAATATTTACCTTTATAAGCATAGTTCACACGGCCCAACCAAGAAGCAATGGCAGAATGGTTTCCACCGGAAGCGACAGACAACAGACTGCTATTGGCAAGTCCCATATTCCAATAACCAAGCGATTCGATGTCGAACCCTTTACCACTGCTGTTATTGTTGAAATAATCGGAAGCCTCAGCAGTAAAACCGGCAACAACATTCAAAGAGTGATCTTTATTAAATGTCTTGGAATAAGTCAACGTATTTTCACCAAGCCAGTTTGTGGTTTCCTGATCGTTCATGTAAGCATATCCCTGCCCTTTATAAGAAAGAAGATTCTCTCCAGAAGTAAACTGGCGTTGTTTACGGTCGCTATATGTGTAAGTCCAAGCTGTCTTAAATTTCAAGCCGCTCAAGATTTCCCATTCCAGGAAAGCAGTACCCTGAAAATAATTACGGAATTTATCCACAACCTGATCATTAATCAGAGCTACCGGATTATTCATCTGTGCTCCATCCTTTAGCGGACCGCTAAGGCTGCCGTCTTCCTTGTAGACAGGGACCAATGGCCCAAAACCTAAAGCAGAGAACGTGACACCACCACCATCAGAACCGTTCATCTGATTGACACTGGCGTTGGAAGATGACGAACGGGAAGCATTGATAAGAGCTCCGACCGTCACCTTCTTTCCCAGTTTCTGTTCGATATTGGCACGTATGCCGGCACGATTGAAATCAGAGTTCTTCACAATACCCTGATGCATCAAGTAGTTACCAGACAAACTATAGCGTGTCGTTTCTGTTCCGCCACTTACAGACAACGAATGGCCCATGATAGGGGCCGTACGGAACACTTCATCCTGCCAGTCGGTATTATTCAAGTTATTAGGATCTATCCACTCCGGTATTTTCAATGCTGTCGTAGGATATTTCTCCTGTGCTTCTTTCAATAAGCCATATAGTTCCTGACCATTCAGCATATCCATTTTCTTTGATACCTGCGAAAGCGAAACATAACCACTATAAGAAACGGTCGGTTTACCAGTCTGCCCACGTTTGGTCGTCACCATGATGACACCATTCGCTCCGCGGGAACCGTAAATAGAGGTAGAAGAAGCATCTTTCAATACTTCGATAGAAGTAATGTCATTCGGGTCTATCAAAGAAAGATCACCACCGAGAACACCGTCAATCACAACCAACGGAGCATTTTCGCCTTTCAAGGAGTTACCGCCACGAATAATAATGTTAGGCGATTCACCTGGTGCAGCCACACTATTCTGTACCATCACACCGGCCATCTGTCCTTGCAAAGCCTGATCGGTACGTGATATGGACAATTTTGTCAGATCATCGCCTTTCACAGAAGAAAGAGCTCCAGTCACGTCACTTTTCTTTTGTACACCATAACCGACCACTACCACTTCGTCTAATGCTTCGGAATCTTCTTTCAGAATAATGTTCAGAGGAGCATTGCCTTTTACTTTTACTTCCTGCGATTCAAATCCAATGTAAGAGATAACCAATGTACAATCGGCAGGAGCTTCAAAAGAAAAGTTTCCGTCTATATCGGTGACGGCACCGATAGTCGTACCTTTTACAAGGACATTAACCCCTAACAGAGGTTCACCATTCGAGTCTTTTACCACCCCTTTCACAACAGATGACTGCAAGACTTCATTCACGATAGCCGAACTTTCTGCATTCGCCCTGCCAGGCAGAGCAGCCGAAGTCAGGCACAATGTCATGCACAGAGCACAACCTTTCATGTACGTGTAATTCATAATATTGTTATTAAGATTGAAACTTTTTGTGTTTTTCTTTAGTTGCAAATGTATGAGATGGAGGTTTCGAACTATTTAAAATTTATCTCTTTTACTTTAAAATTCAGCTCTGTCAAAAATTAAAAACCCGCATTCAAAGCGGGTTTCAGAAAATAGATACAATATTGAAAGAAAATAGATTCATTTTTTAAACCGTTTTCATAGCCACAATAACGGATGTCGGATCGGCAAGTTACGGATTACCTCATCGTTTGTCGGAAAATGTTCCAAACTTTTCCAAATTTCCAGATAAGTCCTATTAGAAGTGTTACAAATACTGAATAAAAGGGCAGGCTGGGCAACCGGCCATTCATCCCAAAACATGACATCTTCGGCAAAAGGCCAGCTCGATTTATCTGCTATATACGGGAACAGCCAAGCAACCGCCTTTTGCATATTGCGACCGTCGTCCATCGAGTACTGCCACAAATCATCTTCCCCGTCCGAAAGAATATGGCAGATCGTAGCCATGGCATCCAGATTGAACAAGGAATAGCCGTACGGTTTCGTCCGTTTCAGTTCAAGCGGAAAACTGCCGTCCTCCGCCATCTGTGAAGGAAGCAGAACAGACCTGTAACGGTTCCGGCAAAAGTCGAGAATCTCCTTATCGCCGGTATATTTAGCAAACTGGGCTACCTGCATCACCCAACAAGTTCCATGATTGTTTTTAGCATTCATCTCGTCTACCCCGTAAGGATGCGTTGTCAACCATTTCAGATAATCGGAAAACCAAGTACGGCTACCAGCCACATCCTCGACAGCAAGAACGCCGGCCTCTTCCATCTTGATAAGGGATTGCACGACCTCCAAGAGATGGATCGTATCGATGATACCGATCCCCCGTCCTGTCACGATCCCTTTGATCGCCTGCGCGTATTGCAGGTCTGGATTCATCCGAGTTTCGGGGGCGATGAACCAGGCGCGGATATGCTTAACCGCTTGCCGAATATATTTCTCGTCTTTCGTCACCAGCCAGGCGGAGGTCAAGTCGCCAACCAGCGAACTGAAGCGGATCATGGCATGACGGTGAGCAACAAAGTTATCGGGATTTGTCTGCCCATCCCGACGTATATAGGCACTATCCGGATTTATCGGATTGGGCCACCAATAATCGCCTTCGGAGTAGAAATCATGAATCCCTCCGGCACTCCTTTCCGCTCTATATGCAGTAATGGTCACAGGTTCTTCTGCCAAGGCTTTATCTCCACGAATAACAATTTCAGTTCGGAGTAAATCCGTCACTTCTTCCTTTAAAGAATGATCTCTCTTGCATTGGCAAAATAACAAAAAAATAACATAAAGTAATAATTTATACATGATATAGATTTTTTTTATTTTGTTGCACATATTCGGTCGGCGACATGCCGTACATCGCTTTGAAACAAGTAGCAAAATAAGCATGGGAATTGAAACCGATATTGGCAGAAACTTCAGATATGTTCATATCCGTTTCCAGCAGCATTCTTGCAGCAATCTCAAGACGTTTGTTACGGATCAAATCCACCGGCGAAAGGTCGGTTATCGCTTTCAGCTTCCTATAGAAGTTGGCACGTCCCATACCGACTCCTTTACATAGAATCTCCACATTCAACCCCGGATTGGAAAGATTCTGCTCAATCACCCCGAACAATTTTTGCATAAATGTATCGTCCGCCGATGTCGTCTCGAAACCCAATGACTCCAACGAAAATTTTTTCCCATACAATTCCTTCAACCGTTCACGAGAAGCCAAGATATTCCGAATACGACACAGCAGGACCTCCATATTGAAAGGCTTCACGATATAATCGTCCGCACCACACTGAAATCCCTCTTTGATATGCATCACCATCGATTTCGCCGTAATGATGATAACCGGGATATGTCCGGTCCGCAAATCCTGCTTGATCTCCGAACAAAGTTGCAAGCCGTCTTTTTTCGGCATCATAATATCGCTTACCACCAGATCCGGCAAGGTTTCTGCAATTTTATTGAAAGCATCTACCCCGTTCTCCGCTTCAAGCACATCGAAATAAGGTTCGAGATGTTTGCAGATATACCGACGGACATCCGGATTATCTTCGGCCAATAACAAGGTATAACGCTGACCGGAAACAGGCAGCTGTTCCTGCATATTGTCAGGGACTTTGGATTCATCCTCAGCTACTTCAATTCCTCCATAGGGATTCCTCGCAGAAGAGTCATCTTCTGCAAATTGCTCATGAGCATATGCTTCGCGGTTTATCGGAATCAAGACACGGAATACAGCCCCTTTTGGTTTGTTGTCTTCTACCCATACAACCCCTTTATGCAATTTCACGATAGAGAGTACCAGACTCAACCCTATACCAGTTCCAGCCGTATTCGACTCACTTTCATCCGTTCCCTGGTAAAAAGGGGAAAATATATGAAACTTGTCGGAATCGTCTATCCCTTTCCCTGTGTCTTCTACAGACAGACAAACATATCGAGAAGTCCCCCGAACTTCCCCACTTATCCTGCCGGGAAATTGCTCCTGCAATCCGGCAACTGAGAACAATTGCAAACGAATGGTTATCGACTCATCCGGAGCCGTATGTTTGAAAGCGTTCGACAAAAGATTGAAAAATACCTTCTCCAATAAAACACGGTCGAACCACGCATCTATTCCCGACTCATCGGATTCCAAACGAAAGGTAATCCGTTCCTTGACCGCAATCTGATTAAAGGCAATATATATCTCCTGCGTAAACAGATACAGATCATTATGCGAAACACGTAGTTGCAGGTTGCCACTCTGGTTCTTCCTCAGATCCATTAACTGGTTCACCAGCAACAAAAGACGCTGGGCATTTCCATAGACTAGACGCAACGAACCTTTCAAGTTCGGGTTCATATCTACCCGTTGCAACACCTCTTCCAAAGGAGACAGGATCAACATCAACGGTGTACGCAATTCGTGCGAAAAATTGGTAAACATGCGTATTTTGGACTGATGGAACTCCTCCTGCCGCTGCTGCTCCTTCTGCTTTTCGACCAGGTCCTGTTCCAGCTTACGCTTCATATGCAGATAATACCAGACCACATAAAGGATGCCACCTATAATCAACAGATACAACATATAGGCATACCAGGTCTGCCAGAATGGAGTCCGAATATGAATCGACAACGACCGCCCTTCATCGTTCCAAAGACCGTCGTTATTGGAGGCGCGAACACGAAAAACATAATCTCCCGGTTTCAAGTTCGTATAGAAAGCCTCCTTTCGAGAACCAGCATCATTCCAGTCCGTATCATACCCTTCTAGCATATAAGCATATTTATTCTGATTCGGATAAAGATAGTTTAAAGCGGCATACCCAACAGAGAAGTTATTCTGATTATAATCAAGATCTATCGCCTGCGTATAATCAAGAACTTTATCGAGCAACCCCGAAGGGTCGCCGGGAACAACCGGTTTATTGTTAACCGTAAAAGAGGTCAGTACGACCGGAGGTATAAAACGGTTTTCTATCAACCGTTCAGGGTAAAAGGAGACAAGGCCGTTGCTTCCGCTGAAATAGATTCGGTCACCGGGCAATTTGATGCCGCCTTTCATGCTGAATTCATTAACTGGGATCTCGCTTCTACCCATATAATTGGTAAACTGGCGCGATTCAGGATCGTAGGCAGAAATACCGTTACCGGTACTGATCCAAAGTTTCCCGTCGTCTCCGGGAATTATCGAATTGATATTATCGTCGCTCAGCCCCTCGACGGCCGTCAACCACTCCATAATGCCTTTTTCTTCGTCAAAGCGACAAAAACCTCCACCGAAAGTACCGATCCAGATTCGCCCCTCCCTATCCTTTACGATATTACTTACCTGGTCGTTGTATAACTTCCGGGAACCTTCCTCACGAGTATTATATTTTATCAACTTATGCTTATGGGAATCGTAGAGCGCCAGTCCGCCGGTATGCATACCCACCAAATAAACACCGTCCCGTATCTCCAGGAAACTGCGTACACTTGGCAACAAGGCGAAAACTGAATCCGACGGAGCGATCCTGCCGTCCGGAAACACACGGACAATTCCCGTGTTGTCTGTCGTTCCCAACCACAATACACCATCACTGCAACGCGTGATCGTATAAATACTAACCTCCTTATGAAAAGTATAAAAAAGAGAGAATTTCTTTGTCCGGGTATCGAATCGGTATAAAGTGCCTTTCTGCGTTCCGCACCAAACGAAATCACCCTCCACAAACAGAGATTTGATAATATTCCGATCATTCAGAGCATTCGGCCGAGCATCCAGCAGGAAACGTTCAAACATATCTGTATTCAAATCCAGTGAAAGTAGGCCTCGCCCTTCCGAAGCAATCCACAAAGTATGGTCCGGCTGATAGGCCATCGTGGCAAAGATTCCAAACAGCTTGTCTGAACCACCCTGCAAATCGTAAAAAGTAAAACGGCTGTTCAAAGGATTACTGTAACTGACACCTCCAGCGTATGTGCCAATCCATAACGTATTCGCATTATCTACGAAAGCAGAAAAGACGGAAAAATGACTAAGACCTCCTTTTTGTTCGTCAAAATTCGTATAGGTCGTACATGAACCGTCCACCAAATTCAAAAGACTTAATCCGTTAAAAGTTCCGACCACCAGTTGACCATTATAAGTATTAATTGTACGAACCGAATTATTTCCCAGTCTGCCGTTCCAAGCAGTATAATGCGTAACAGCATTTGTCTCCGTGTCGATCCGGTTCAATCCACCCGAACGGGTTCCCACCCACAGACGTCCTTCACTGTCTTCATGGATAGCAGATATATTATTATCCGTTAATGAAAAGGGAGTCGTATTTTTAAAATAATGAGACAAGAGATTCAACTTACTGTCACAGATATAAAGTCCGTTTTGTAAAGTTCCGACTAACAGATTGCCATCATGGTCTTCGTTGATAACCATAATCTGGTCACGTGGCAGTTCTCCCTCCAAGTCGTTCAAGATAAACGAATCATTCTCATAATCATACAAGTATAGACCTTTATTTGTTCCAACCCAAAAACGCTTTTGTCTATCCACATACAAGCTTGAAATCCACGTATGATAAAGGGGAGACTGCTTATAAGCAGCCATATCGTTGAGAGAATATACACGATCCACCCTCAAATCCATCCGGTTCAGACCGTTCATCGTGCCTACCCACAAGTTTCCACGGTCATCTTCAGCCAATGCTGTCACATGATTACTGGACAAGCTTAATGAGTCGCCATTACTATGTTTATACACGACAAAAGAATTACCGTCATAACGATTCAAGCCGTTACGCGTGGCAAACCACATGAAACCGCTCTTATCCTGATGTATTTTCAAGACGGAAAGCTGCGACAAACCTTCTTCCATTTTTAAAGAAGAAAAAGAAAAAGGTGAAACAGCCCCATTCAGCAAGGCACTAAAGCAACAAAGCAAAAGAGTGATCAAGTATGTTTTCCTCATAACGTAAAAGCATTACGCTACAAAGATACGAAAACAGATCAAATGCCCAGTCCTGTCACAAACAGAAAACGTACTCCGTCCTCGCATCCTGTAAAACCAACGTATTTATCCCACTGTTTTCATTATGCAAAATAACATTTGAATGGAATCAGTTGTTTACTTATTAACATATATGCTTTAAACAAGGGATAAATATCCGGCAACCCCTTCCGCACACCGTTCACCATCAATAGCAGCAGAGACGATTCCGCCTGCATAGCCGGCGCCTTCTCCACAAGGAAAAAGACCTTTCAAGGTTATATGCTGGTAGCTTTCCTTGTCGCGCAGGATACGGACGGGCGAAGAGGTCCGGGTTTCCACCCCGATCATCACCGCGTCATTGGTCAGGAAGCCTCTGGAGACTTTACCGAAATGGCGGAAGCCCTCACGTAAGCGGCCGGTGACGAACTCCGGCATCCAGAAATGCAACGGGGAAGCCAGCAGACCGGGCGTATAAGAGGATTCGGGAAGATCGAAAGAGTTTTTCTTATTCACGAAATCAACCATCCGCTGTGCAGGGGCGGTTTGCTTCATCCCGCCATTCAGCCAGCAAAGTTCTTCCAAACGTTCTTGGAAAGCCATCAAAGCGAGCGGCGAATCCTTGCTGACCGCCATTTCTTCGTGTTTCATCAATTCGGAATAGTCTTCCGGGCGTATCTCCACCACCATGCCGGAATTCGCCCAGCGGGAACCACGATTGGAAGGAGACATTCCATTGACTACTACCTGGCGGGAACTACTTGCCGCCGGGACGACGAAACCGCCTGGACACATACAAAAAGAATAGACTCCCCGTCCGCCGGCTTGCGCCACAAAACTATATTCGGCTGCCGGCAGATAGTTTCCTCTACCCTCCTTACGATGATATTGTATCTGGTCGATCAGCATCTGCGGATGTTCCAAACGGACGCCGACAGCAATGCCTTTGGCTTCGATAGGGATTTGCCGGTCATGGAGGTAGCGATACACATCCCGGGCGGAATGACCGGTTGCCAGGATGACCGGTCCCAGAAAGTTCTCGCCCGTATTCGTTTCGACACCTACGACTTCCCCACTCCGGATGACCAAGGCATCCATTCGTGTCTCGAAATGGACCTCCCCACCACAGCGGATAATCTGTTCGCGGATATTCTCGATCACACGCGGCAACTTGTCCGTACCGATATGCGGATGGGCGTCCGCCAAAATCGAAGTGCTCGCCCCGAACTGGCAAAAGACATTCAGAATCTTGTCAACCGAACCCCGTTTCTTGCTGCGAGTGTAAAGTTTGCCGTCAGAATAGGCACCGGCTCCCCCTTCACCGAAACTATAGTTGGACTCTTCGTCCACCTTATGCTCACGGCTGATCAGAGCGATATCCTTTTTACGTTCGCGCACGTTCTTTCCACGTTCGATCACGATCGGACGTAAGCCGAGCTCAATCAGACGAAGAGCGGCAAACAAACCACCCGGCCCCGCTCCTACCACCACGACAGGCTTCCCTGCTGATACGTCTTTATATTCCACCAATTGAAATTCTGGTTCATCTGGCTGCTCATTGATAAAAGCACGCAGTTTTACATTCACATAGATCGTACGCTGACGTGCATCGATAGAACGTTTTAGTACCCGAACGGTGTGGATGTACGGGACAGATGTTCCCGTCTCGCGAGCCACCACCTGCTTCAGCGACTGTTCGCTGACTGCTTCTTCAGGCAATATACGGAGTTGTAATTCTTGTATCATTGTTACTTCTTTAAATTCAAACAAAAAATCAAACCGGCTTGTGCCCTGTATCCGCTCCAATCCACTTTGAAAGTCGATGGAAAATCTGGATTCCGACTCTGACACTTCTGCATCACAGCATCCCATTCATAAGCGATACTCATGTTTAATGCAACATAGCGGCATAGGCTAAACTTGATGCCAAAAGTAGGCTCCACAAAGAAGTTCCTGCCGGAAAAAGTATTATCCTTCCGGTATCCAACTTCCGGGTCGGACTCGACGAACAGGCGGTTTATCTCGTTCACCTTGTTCAGCACAAAACCTGTCGAGAGCCCCACATACGGCTCGAATGTAAAGATACTGACTTTTTCCTTCACCAGACAGAAGTGGTAAAAAGCACCGAGCTTATATCCTTTGTTACGCAACTTGTAGTCGCAAGAGCCGGAATAATCCGTTACTCCATTCTTGCCCGCCGTATTCATATAGTTAAAAAGAAATCCCACATGATGGCGCCGCCATTCGACTCCGACACGGGCATCCTGCGTCACATAACCGGGGAAATTATCTGTAACCTGTGCATTGGTAACAGGAAGCATCTGATTTTTCAATATATCTTTCATATCGGACATCTGATACGAACCGTGACCGATATTATATTCGATTGTCAACGACTGAGCCTGCCCGAAACGGTCGAAAAAGAACAGAATGGCTATAAATAATAATACCTTTTTCATATATTCGGACAGTTTTCGAGGTTAAACGAATAATTCGCATTCTTATAACCCCAGTCACCGACGGGAGAAAAACGCAATTCAACCACACGCTCTTCCTGCCCGGCAAGAGAAAATTCCGCAATGCCGTCCGTCACCTTCTCCGCCACGATTTCACCACCATAGACGACATCGACTGCCGAACGGTAAGGATATGTCCAGGACAAGCGTATGCGATCTTCCTTCATATATTCTACCTGCACCTCTGGTTCAGCTTGCTCCAAATCAAGCGATCCAAGCGAACGGGGACGGTCGGCTTCCGACTTGAAATAAATATAGACCTTATATTCCCCCTTCTCCCCAGCATATCGCTTATCGGTATAAAAACATTTGTCGAAATCCGACCTTTGCGTGATATAGGTTGAATGAGCATTCTCGTCAATCGTACTGAACTCTATCTGGTAATGGTCGAATCCGGCACGGAGTGCCCCGTCTACCTCCCAAAATATTTCGATCAGTCCTTCTTCATTCACACGATGCCGCAAAGAGAACTCCGACTCGGTACGCGCGTTTATCTTGAGGGGCCAACTACGCTTTTCCACATATCGCTCGACCCCGACCTGTCCGGCAACCGTCCCATTATTCGTCCGGGCGAAAACCTCGCACGACAACTCATAAGAGCCATTCGGAATCAGATCCACATCCAGCATGAAATCACATCGTGTCCCATCGCTTTCCCATTCCATCTCTCCAATGCGGACGATCTGCTTCTCAACCTCAAATCCGGGCAACGGACTGATTTGGCAAGCAGCATTACCACTATGTTCCACCACAAAGATTTTGTTTTCCCAATCATGGATAAACGGACCATAGAAGTCCACACTCATCGCAACCGAATCAGCCTGCCACTTTTCAAAATCCATAAAATTCTCCCCCAGCCGATACTCGCAGCTTGTAAACAAGAAGAAAACACTTACAAATAGATAAACAACACTTTTATTCATATACATATAAACTTATCCGAACAATTGCCGGAAAGCCTCTTCCACCTTGCGCACTTGCACGATTTGCATCTTGCATTTGGATGTGTCGAAACCTTTCAGGTTATTGTGCGGGATGATAATGCGCGAGAAACCCAATTTTTCCGCTTCTAGGATGCGCTGCTCGATACGGTTCACCGGACGGATCTCTCCCGAAAGCCCCACCTCGCCACACATCGAGATACCCGGCTCGATCGAAATGTCGAGGCTAGAAGAAAGAATTGCACTGATCACCGCCAAGTCGATCGCCGGATCATTCACCTTCAGCCCACCGGCAATATTCAAAAAGACGTCTTTCTGAACCAGCTTAAATCCGGCACGCTTTTCGAGCACCGCGAGCAACATGTTCATACGCCTAAGATCGAATCCTGTCGCGCTACGCTGAGGCGTCCCATAGACAGCAGAACTCACCAACGCCTGTGTCTCGATCAGGAAGGGACGGATGCCCTCAATCGCAGCCGCGATCGCCACGCCGCTCAATCCCTCATGATTCTGCGTTAGGAGTAGTTCAGAAGGGTTACTGACTTCGCGAAGACCATCCTGGCGCATCTCGTAAATACCTAATTCCGCTGTGCTTCCGAAACGGTTCTTGATGCTGCGGAGGATACGATACATATAATGCTGGTCGCCCTCAAATTGAAGCACGGTGTCAACGATATGTTCCAACACCTTCGGCCCAGCAATACTCCCTTCCTTATTGATATGGCCGATCAGAAGGACAGGTGTGCCGCTCTCCTTCGCATATTTCAGAATAGCCGCACTGCACTCGCGTACCTGCGAAACACTTCCGGGAGAAGATTCGACCACCTCCGTATAAATGGTTTGTATCGAGTCGATAATCAAGAGATCGGGTTGAACGTTCTTGGTCTGTACGAATATCTGTTCGAGATTGGTCTCACAGAGAATGAAACAATCTGAATTCTCGTGCGCGATGCGGTCGGCACGGAGTTTCAACTGGCGACTGCTCTCCTCGCCGGAGACGTAAAGCGTGCGGAGTCCCTTCAACCCCAAAACGGTTTGCAGGACGAGGGTCGATTTCCCGATACCCGGTTCCCCGCCGATCAAGACCAGTGATCCTTTTACCAGACCGCCGCCAAGAACACGGTTCAACTCCCGGTCTCCGAGGTCGACACGCGTCTCCTCTTCAGAAGTAATATCTCGAAGCAGGACGGGACGCACTTTGCCACCATCCGAAACGCCATAAAGTGCCCGCTTTCCGACCGGTTCCTTTACCACGATCTCCTCAACATACGTGTTCCACTCCCCGCAGGAAGGACATTTCCCGATCCATTTCGGAGAGTCAGCCCCACAGTTGGAGCAAACATATACCGTTTTTGCTTTTACCATTCTCTTATTTATTAATTACATGGACGCTTTGGAGACATAAAAAACATGCCATTTTTTAAGATTATAAAACTGTCAATTCACGGACGAAAAGACGATTTATTATCCGAAAAGATCAAGCGTCAACTGCTTTTTCTCAGCTTCGAGCTTCCTGAGGTGGCGTTTCCCTTGCGGCGTAATGATTTCCATCTTATCGAAGCGGGTACGGATCACCGTCTCGACCGTGTAGCTGATGTTAACCACTTCACCTAGTTCACTCATCTTCCGTTGTATCTCCAGCACACAATCTATACACATACCGCTCTTGAAGGCAATCTTTTCATCGAACATATCTTTCTTGAAATCTTCGTCGCACATGTAAAAGTCGATTGTCTCGCCCCCCTTGTTGTAGATGCCTTTCCAACGATAACGGGCATCTTTCAGCACAGGTGAGATGATTTCTATCGTTGCTTTGTTGTCTTTAACAGGAGGCAATTCGTCAGAACGGAGGATGTAATAGTCAAACTGTTCACGTTTGACCTCCAACGATCCCGAACGGCTGCGGTTATTTTCGTTCAGTTCGCGTAAAGTGAACTTTGTCACCTTCGGATAACCGCGTACAGCTTCGTAAAAGTTCGATTTGCATTTACAAAAACGCGGCGATGCGCTGAGCAGTTCCACCAACTCGCGCGTCACGGTAATACCGGGCATTTTTTTTCTCAAATTACTACGCAATAAGGCAATTTCGCGCTGCATCTTTTCCTCGTCGGCCACCGAACGGTCCACAACCGGTTGTCCACCGACCAAAAGGGACGGACGCGTCCATACCTGCATGAACAAGTTAAGAAGAACAGAGATCAGACGGCTGTTTTCACCTGCCACCGACCAGATTTCGCGAAAGCCCTCCTGTTGGGCAAAAGACTCGCAATAGACAGTCATTTTGATATCCAACATGTCTGCTAACGTCCGAACAAGCGAGAGTACCTCCTTTTCTGAACGATGTTTGATCATGGCATCCATGTAGTTTGACTTATCATTGAAGTAGTACCGCAGTTCGAGTTTGTTATCAAACTTTATCATAACTTACTCTGTTTTGGGTTTTCGATCGAAGAACGGGTTTTTCGAGGACGCGCTTACCGGAATCGCCATCACACATTTGCAGTCGCCCAACATTCCCAAACGCTGTGCAGCCATACCGGCACTGAACATCACACGCGTATCCAGGCGCAAATCCGACGCCGTGGCACAAGCCGAACCGACCGCAATGCCCAAGTCCACCGAATTAATCGCACAAGGGACGGTTTCCGGCTTCTCCACACAAGTCGGAAACCCGCAGTGCGCGCAATTCAAACCCTGAACCTGCTGGCATGTACCAGCAATCATGATAGCTTCAGCCTGAAGAATATTGTCAGCATCACGCAAAAAGAATTTTAAACCGGTTTCGCCGGACATGATGACAAGCTCTTCGGAAAGGCGTTTGATATCTTCATCCGTCACCATCGCCACTTCAATAATATCGATGCCTTTCCCTTTCGGAGCTGTCCGAGCGGCTGTCATCATCTGACGAACAGCCTGTAACACATACTCGTGTCGTATTTCTCTTTCGTTCTGTATCATTTTATATTGGTTTAGCACGAACAAAGATAATAATTACTCGTTTTATAGCTCAAGATTTGTCATCTTTTCTGTAACATCAAATGGATAGTCGGGGTATTCGTAAATACTGAAACGAGGTTCAGTCCTCCCCTCGGAATAATTCCAAATACTAATATACTCCCGCACATCTTCACCCATATCCTGTAATTGGCGCAGGTAGGCGGCGACGGACTTGTTCTCGACGATGTAGACTTCTCCCATCCGATCGATAATCGGACTGTGACGGCGTCCGGTGTCGTGGTCGAATTTCAGGATACGCTTTCCCTCTGTTGTCAAACCGACCATCTGAAAAGTCATGCTTTTGCCGATGGCTGGAAGATTCAACACACTGCGATCGGTGGCAGCAAAAAGAAGACGGTTCTCTTTCAAAAAACCGGACAATTTCTTTCCTAAGGGTCGCTCATAGCGGATCAGCCGATACAGTTCCTTCTGCTTCTCTTTGGGGATAAGGCCGAAAACTTTCTCTTCTTGCTGTTCCTGTAAAGAACGGCTATTAGGAGCGAACACGGCATAGTTCTCGTGAAAACCCTTAACCGAAAAAGTGTAATAGCACACCACCCCCATCGTATTCAACGTCTGACGAAGTTTTGCCGTATGTCCACGCCGAGAAGCGGCAACGGTGTAGACCAACTGGTTGGTGATGATCCAACCGGCGGAGAGAATCGCCTCGATCGCCTTTTTTGCTTCCGGCGTGACCTCCAATGGGGATTGAAAATGTGTCTGGATAATAAACTGCGTAACACCGACACGTGAGGCTTTATCTTTGAAACTCCTCAAGATACCGACTAGTTCGTCCGTGATTCTGAGAGGCAAGTAGGCAAGCAGGCGAGAACCCAAGCGGACCCGTTGTAACTCAGCGTACTTCTCCCCTTCGGGACGACTCTCGTTGGCTTTTCGTTTCCGGACCGCCATCTTATAGACGGCATCAAGTATGTTGCGGAGCGTCGCGTTCTGACTCATCAACGCGTCGCCTCCAGTAATCAAGATATCCCTAAGCTGCGCATCCTCTTCAAAATAGCGCATCAACCGACGCAGTTTCTTATCCCATGTTTCCTTTGGTTTCAAAGATTCGAAATCAAAATTCAAGCGCTCGCTCTGGAAATCATACATCCGCTGGCAGGAAGCGCACAGCCCGCCACAGGCACGCCCCATCGAATCGGGGATCAGGATCGCCACCTCCGGATACCGGCGGTGTATGTTGTGTCCTTCCGGCAACAACCATCCTGCAGCATTCGGCTGTCCGGCCACGACTATGTCTTCTTTCTCCCACGCCTTGATCCGGCCATATGTATCGACCAGTTCTTCCGAATAAAGGATATAAGAGCGGATGGCAGCGTCGTCATATCCGCTTGTATTCGTGTTCAGCAGGGAAAGGTAATAAGGAGTCACAAAAAACGGCATGCCTTTCTTACGAGCACGTGCCAACAGGTCCATCGTTCCAGCCGACAGGGAACCGCCAAGGAAATAGTTCAGTTCCGTCGGGCTTTTGAAAGCCATCGCAAGATGGAAACGGCCGGTATTCCACCATTCCTGCACTTTGACGTATTTCTCGGCATAGCTCATCCCTTCCGTAAACTGGAACCGAGAGGTCGGGGCATGACGCCGTTCGATCTTACGTATCAACCCGGCAATGATCCGCTCCTTGTTGGAGTGACGGATCGCCATCACCTCCTCGTCCAGCCCGGTCGGCCAACGGTTCATCTGCCGTTTGACAAGCGAACGGTCCGGAACGATTTCCTCCGGCTTCTCCAGCAATTCGAATTGCCGGTACAGGTCGATAAAGAAGTCCGGCGAAACATCTTCCTCCAGCTTCCCGGCCAGGAACTGCCACAGGCAGGTAATCGTCCGTACCGGCATCTCCTCACCTGTCGAAAGCTCGGAGACCATCATACCGTCATGTTCGATCAACAGAAGAATACGCTTCGCCACGGCATTTCCCATATTGCTCCCGCCAACCGTCCTGTCGATGCGGGAAAAAACAAAAGAGCGCAAGGCTTCTTTAAAAAGCGCTGCGCTCTCACTCTCTTCCGCCATCGTTACCAGTTGGGGAAAATCTTTTTTAAATACTTTTGTCAATTGCGGAATGTCGTACGATAGTAATCTTCTTTTAATCATAAGCAAATACTTTTTAGGAAGGGTTATTGAATGTTATTTTGAAGTCATTTGTCTACAAATATAACATTTTTCTCCCATCATCAAAAGCGTGCTACTTATAAAACATCTTAAAAGTCTTGCGAATCACAACAAAATGACAAAACAAGGAACCTATTCGCCACCTTTCTGCTACTTCCGCTTCATCTTCACTTCATACAGGTCGTGCCGGCGATCTTTCAAGTTACGGACACTTCCGTACGTATGCAATTCGTTCAGCAAATCGAGATCCACATCCGACACCAAGATCATTTCCGTATTCGGGGTCGCCTCCGCCCTTTTCCCGTCTGTCGGGAAAGCAAAATCACACGGGGTGAAGACACCGGACTGCGCATACTGGATATCCATGTTATGGACACGGGGCAAGTTACCGACACTACCGGCTATGACGACAAAGCATTCGTTTTCGATCGCACGTGCCTGCGCACAAACACGGACACGCGAATAGGCGTTCTGCGTATCGGTAAGGAAGGGCACAAACAGAATCTGCATCCCCTGGTCCGCCATGATACGCGACAGTTCCGGAAATTCGACATCGTAGCAGATCAGGACACCGATCTTGGCACAGTCCGTTTCGAAAGTCTGCACCATCTTACCGCCGGAAAGTCCCCAGCTCTTCGCTTCATCGGGCGTGATATGCACTTTCTCGTACGTCTCATAACTACCGTCGCGGCGACAAAGGAAACCGACGTTGTACAACCCGTCGTCTTTGATCAACGGCATGCTCCCGGTAATGATATTGATGTTGTAGCTGATCGCCAAGTTGATGAAGCGGTTCAGCATCTCGTCCGTATATTTCGCCAGCTCGCGGATCGCCTCCGACTCGCTCATGTGGTTGAACTTAGCCATCAAAGGGGCATTGAAGTATTCGGGGAAAAGGATGAAGTCACTCTTATAGTCAGATACGGCATCCACGAAAAATTCCACCTGTTCGAACACGTCATCGAGTCCCTTGTAAGGTCGCATCTGCCACTGGACAAGGCCGACGCGAACGGTCGTCTTGGTCGAAACGATTTCCGGAGTCGGCTGGTAATAGATATTGTCCCATTGCAGCAGGGTTGCATAATGTTTGGATTCCTCATCGTTCGGCAAATAATTCGTCATCACTTTACGAACATGGAAATCATTCGATATTTGAAAAGTCAGCACCGGATCATAAATTTCTCTTTTACGGACCTTATCAATATATTCCTTCGGGCGCATCGTATCCGCATATTTATGATAATTCGGGATACGTCCGCCGAACATAATCGCTTTCAAGTTCAGGCTTTCACACAATTCCTTCCGATAATCATACATACGCCGTGCCAAACGCAGGCCCCGGTAATCGGGATGGATAAAGACCTCTATTCCATACAGGATATTGCCTTTTGGATTATGCGTATTAAAGGTTTCGTTTCCAGTAACAAAGGCGTAAGTATGGTCGTTCTTTACCTTGTCGTAATCGACGATGATAGACAAGGCGCACCCCACGATCTTATCATCCACGACCGTAACCACCTGCCCTTCCGGGAAAATAGTGATTAACTTCTTGATTTGCTCACGTGTCCAAAACACATCCGAGCCGTCTGAATAAACTCTTGTAAAAGATTGAGATAATTGTCGGTAGTCCGCCATCTGCAAAGTACGGACCTCTACTTTGTTAATCTTAGGAGCATGTTCCATTTCTCATTTCAATTTTTAAGAACGATGCAAAAGTATAAAAAGTTTCATCTGGATGAAACAAAAATTCCATGATAACCAAAAAGACGGATGCAAACCTTCTACATCCGTCTTTTCGTCTAAAAGCTTTAGCAACCACCGCCCAACGCCCGGTAGAGAAGGATCTTTTTCCGGCAAAGATCGGTGATGATGTCGATACGTTCCAATTCGCTATCCAGATAACGTTCATTGGCAGAGAGCACTTCGAGGAAGCCGACATAATTCAATTTGAAAAGTTCATTGGCATTGGTGACCGAACGTTGGTGAGCTACGGTCTCCACTTCTTTCAGGCGGACACGCTCCACTTGGTTTAGACCGGCACAATACAAATCCAATACTTCCGTATAGGCCTTCAAGGCCGTTTCGTGATATTGCGACAAGGCAATCCGTTGCGAAGCACGCGCCTCGTTCCACATCGAACGAATCTGGTTCCGCTGGAAGACTGGTGCAGTAATTCCTGCTGCCAAATCGTAAACCAGCGAAGCAGGCGCTGTGAACCATTTGCCAAGATCAAAGCTATTGAAGCCACCTCCCGCACCCAACACCAACGAAGGATAGAAGGCTGCTTTAGCCGCCATTACATCCGCCTTTGAAGCCAGCAATTCCATCTCGGCGGCCCGTACGTCGGGACGTAAGGTCAGCATGTTCGCCGGAACACCGTCTGATAGCGGGAAAGGGATCTGACGCAGCTCTTCAAAACTCATACGCCTGATTTCAAACGGAAAGACACCTAACAGGCAGGCTATCGCACGCTCTTTCTCCCCGATCAATTGATCATTTTCCAACAGTTTGCTTTCTATCAGTAGCATACGGGCATGAAACTGGTCGACAGCCAACTGCGTCTCGGCCCCCTCCTTCTTCAGCTGGCGAGTTAGCTCATACGAACGTTTGGAACTGATATGGGCTTCTTCCAAGACATCCCGACGCTTATCCAAACCGATCAGTTCATAATAGTGGACAGCCAATTCGGATATCAGGACCGACTGCGCAAAACGGGTTGCCTCAACCGAAGCCATCCAACGAGCCACAGCCGCCTGTTTCTTACGTGTCAGCTTCCCCCATATATCCGCTTCCCACTGGAAATTCAGGAAAAGTCCGAAATCACGGTAAGGGTCCGGGATATGTTTGTCTTTCGCCAAGGAAGGAACATTAGTCTCGCTATTCCCCACTCCGTCCATCGTATATTCGCCGAAACGGTTGACCGAAGTCCCGATGCCGAGGCTAACTTCAGGTAATAGCAAACCTTTTGCCCGTTGCAGGTTGGCCCGGCTCATTGTCACCCGTTCCATGCTTTGCTTGAACGAATAGTTATTCTGCAAAGCGACCTCCACATATCCTTGTAAGATGGAATCCTGGAAAAACACATTCCACTCCAACGGCTTTACAAATGCAGTGTCATAGGTATGCCCATCTCCTTCTGGCAGTACGGCACGTTCCCCATCCGGAGAGAGCTGCGGAGCCTTGCAAGCTGTAAGGCCGATCGCGGCCCACAAGCCAACTGTAGCAATTATCTTAAAACTCATATTCTTCTTCATTTGCTTTTTGTTTCTTTTCCTTTAAGTAAGTTGCCAACGATTCAAATATCACATAAAGCCCCGGTATCAGGAAGATCCCCACGAACGTACCGATCAGCATACCTCCGGCCGCCGCCGTCCCGATGGAACGATTGCCCAAAGCACCAGCGCCACTGGCTACCGCCAACGGGATCAAACCGCTGATAAAAGCAAAAGAAGTCATCAGAATCGGACGCAAACGGCTGGTTGCCCCTTGGATGGCCGCTCCCATAATGCTGACGCCTTCCTTGCGGCACTGGTTCGCCACCTCGATAATCAGGATCGCATTCTTACCTAAGAGGCCGATCAGCATCACGAGTGCCACCTGAGCATAAATATTATTCTCCAGTCCCACCGCATATAGTAAAAGGAATGATCCGAACACACCTGCCGGAAGCGAGAGGATAACCGGAAGCGGCAGCAAAAGGCTTTCATACTGGGCCGCCAGAAGAAGATAGACAAAGACCAGACAGATCGCGAAAATAACCAAGGATTGTCCACCGGATTCTTTCTCCTCACGGGCAACGCCGGACCATTCTATATCGTAGCCTCTCGGCAACACTTCGGCAGCAATCTCCTCTACGGCTTCCAAGGCTTCACCCGAGCTGACTCCCGGTGCTTGTTCACCGGTAATCATGGCCGAAGTAAACAGGTTATAACGGGTAATCTGACTCGGACCATACACGCGCTCCATTGTCATGAAGTTGGAATACGGAACCATGTTCCCCTCTTTATTTTTAGCATACAAACCGAACAGATCCTCCGGATTCATACGATATTCGGGAGCAGCCTGCAACATCACCTTGTACATTTGCCCGAAACGGACGAAGTTGGAAGAATAGAAACTCCCGACATAGGATTGCAAAGTTTCCATCGACTCGTTCACATCAATTCCCAGTTTTGCCGCTTTGGCCAGATCGACCCGCAGCAGATATTGCGGGAAGTTCGGATTGAAACCGGATGTGACACCCGACAAACGAGGATCGGCATTCAGCTTGGCCACAAACGATTTGGCCACTTCGTCCAACTCGGCAAATGTCCCGGCAGTCTTATCCTGCAAACGAAGTTCGAAACCGCTGGCATTACCGAAACCGGGAACCGTCGGTGGAAGGAAGAACTGGATATCCGCATCCTTGATATGCGACACGCGGTCAGCATAGACGCGCATCAGTTCCTCGGCCGTCTGCTCGCGTTCGTTCCAAGGCTTCAAGTTGATCATCCCCATGCCAAAACTGGCTCCTTCCGTTTCCGTCATCAAGCTGTAGCCTGCCAATGTGGAAACCGTTTCCACTTCTTCCAACGGCAACAGAGCGGCCTGCACTTTGCTCAAAGCAGCTTCCGAACGTTCGAGAGTCGCTCCGGGAGGCGCATCGACATTCACATAGATCATTCCCTGGTCTTCATTAGGGATAAAACCCGAAGGCAACACAAACGTCATACCCCATGTTGCCAGACAGAAAATAATCAACGACGCATAGGTCAGGAAACGCCTGTTCAGGAACAAACGCAGATTGATCTTATAACGGCGTTCCAGATGATCGTAGCGCTTATTGAATCCGTCGAAGAAACGCGCCAACAAACTTTTCTTCACCTTTTTGTCATGCGAGACAGGCTTCAGCATCAAGGCGCAGAGTGCGGGAGACAGCGTCAAGGCATTCACGCCCGAAATGACAATCGCCACTGCCAGCGTCAACGAAAACTGACGGTAGAAAATACCGACCGTACCGGACATAAAGCCTACCGGGACGAACACGGCAGACATCACCAGGGTAATGGCAATAATCGCCCCGCCGATTTCACGAATGGCGGCTTCGGTGGCTTTTGCCGGTGGAAGTTTTTCGTTGTGCATCTTCACATGTACCGCCTCCACCACGACAATGGCATTATCGACCACGATACCGATTGCCAGCACCAGTGCGAACAGTGTCAGCATATTGATGGAGAAACCCAACATCTGCATAAAAAAGAAAGTCCCGACAAGCGAAACAGGAACGGCTATCGCCGGAATCAACGTCGAACGGAAATCCTGCAGGAACAAATATACCACGATAAACACCAGCAAAAAGGCTTCCAACAACGTCCGGAGCACAACCGAAATCGAAGCATCCAGAAATCGCGAAACATCGTACGATATATTATAATCCATTCCGGGGGCAAAACTGCTTTCCTTGATTTCCTCCATCTTGGCTTTGATATTCTGAATCACCTCACGGGCATTCGAACCCGGACGCTGCTTGATCATGATAGAGGCGGAAGGCTTGCCGTCGGTCATGGAAATCATATTATAGTCTTCCGAATCGAACTCAATCGTCGCCACATCCTTCAACCGGAGAACCGAACCGTCCGGCAAAGCCTTCAACACGATCTCGCCATATTCTTCGGGAGTGCTGAACTTCCCGCTATATTGCAATACATATTGCAACTGCTGCGGAATCTTATCCGAACTGATACCGGTCTTCCCAGGAGCAGCTTCGATATTTTGCGAACGGATAGCGGCGGTCACTTCCTGCGGTGACATATTATAGGCTGCCAGCCGGTTGGGGTTCAGCCACACGCGCATCGCATAATCGCGGCTTCCCATGATCTCGACAAAACCGACCCCATCGATTCGCTTCAGCTCACGCAGGATATTGATATCGGCAAAATTGTACACAAACTTCTCGGTATGCGAACTGTCCGTGCTCATGATGTTCAGATACATCAACATACTGTTTACTTCTTTCTCGGTAATCACACCGGCACGGATCACTTCTTCGGGAAGTTCATCGAGGACTGTCGTCACACGGTTCTGCACATTCACGGAGGCGACATCCGGATCGGTTCCTACCTTAAAATAGATCGTCGTCAGCGACATACCGTCATTCGTACAAACGGTCGTCATATAGGTCATTCCAGGCACACCATTGATAGCACGTTCCAAGGGAGTCGCCACAGTTTTAGCCATCACATCGGCATTGGCTCCCGTATAACGGGCCGTCACCGTAACGGAAGGCGGAACAATATCGGGAAACTGGGTAATCGGCAAAGAGGTAATAGCCAGCAAACCCAGAAAAACAATCACAACAGAAATGACACCGGACAGAATCGGGCGTCTGATGAATATTTCAAACATACGGCTTACTTATTATTTTCGACTTCATCAGACAATTCCAATTGTTTACGGACCGTTTCGGCATCCACAATCTCAGGCGTAATAACCATCCCGTCACTCACTTGCTGGACTCCTTCATAAACGATCAGCGTATTGTCAGGCAGGTCTTTCGTTACATAATAGGCACCGTGACGAGAGAGTGGTTCGAAACTGCGGACACTCACTTTGCCTTCTTCATCAACAGTATACACGTAAGTAAAATCCTGAATCTCGAATGTCGAACGTTGCGGGACCAGTATCACGTCTTCCATTTCTGTCAGCATACGGATTTTACCCGAAACACCATGTCGCAACAGGCGGTCCGGATTGGCAAAACGCGCACGAAAAGCAATGGAACCCGTACCACGTTCAAAATCACCTTCTACAGTTTCGACCGTTCCTTTGTACGGATAGGTTGTCTGATCCGACAGGATCAACTCCAGGTTGTTATACTCCGGCTGTTCCACTCCGCTCAACTGCGTACGTTTATATTCAAGATATTCTTTCTCGTTAATCTTGAAATAGGCAAACATTTCCGAAACATCCGTCAGGGAAGTCAACAAGCTGGACGGCGTGACCAAGCTACCGACCTTAAACGGTATACGGTCCACATACCCTTCGAAAGGAGATGTGATGGTCGTATAGGAATAATTCGTTTCCGCACGAAGCAAACGCGATTTGGCCTGCTGTACCCGCAAACGGGCAACATCGGCTTCCGCCAATGCCTGTTCCAAGCGGATCGGCGAAATGATGTCCTTTTCCACCAAGCGCTTTACACGGTCCGCTTCGACTTCCGCCATTTTCAACTCGGCCTGCACTTGCTTATAATTGGCCTGCGCCTCTTTGACCTCTTCATACAGTTCGGCAGAGGAAAGCTTGAACAAGACCTGTCCCTTCTTCACGTGCTCTCCTTCGTCAACCAAGACATCTTCAACGAACCCTTCCACTTTCGGTTTAACCTCCACAAACTGGACAGCCTGCACATCGGCTACATACGATTGAGCCACTTCGATACTCGTAGCTACCAGCTTCACCACCAGCGTATTGTCTTTACTTCCGGATTTCTTTTCATGGCTCCGGTTACAAGAGGTAAAAAAGCTGGCTATTAAAAACAAAAAAGGTAAATAGTTAAAAAATAATCTTCTCGTCATAAATCGTTTCTGATTAGTTTATTTTTAGGTTATAATTATAAACATGATAAAGCGTGCAATATCAGGGATACGACAAAGCCTTCCGCATACCGGCACAACATACCCATACACGCTCTGAAAAATAAAAAGAATCGGATAAGACCTAAATCAGATAGGAACAAAACCAGACAAAACTCTGGGTTTTATGAAGTTGATAAAATATAGGTAAGAATGCACATTGCTGCAATTCAAGAGAATGAATCAGCTCATGCACATTTATTATAGTCAGCCAGTCGGCTATAAAGTCTGCAACAAACTGTTGGATTTGAATCTGTTCCTGCCGGACAGTACGCAACGAGGCATTATCGTCAAAATCAAGTACATCATGCACTCCATTCTCTACCACCTCGATGGAAGAACTTGGGAAACCTTCCAGAAAGAAATCGCTGCCAACTGAATAAAACGGCATAAAGACCAACATGATCATCAAAATCACACGCTGGTAAAACTTTATCTTTTTATCCACGGTAGTTACTAACATTCCTTCCCTAAAAAACTTTTTGCAAAGATAAAGAATCCATATCTTATTTCAAAATACCGTTAATTAATCCCATAAAGAAAAAGTCCCGACGATAATAAATCATCAGGACTTTGCGGAGAAAGCGGGATTCGAACCCGCGAAACCCTTTAGGGGTTTACACGCTTTCCAGGCGTGCCTCTTCAACCACTCGAGCATCTCTCCTTTTGGGTTGATTATGTATATCAAGAAGCAACCTGCCTCCATAAAACGTAAAAAGCAGCTTTTGCTGCTTTCAGCGGAGAGACAGGGAACGATTAACTTTTAATTTCCCTATTCATTATCAGTATCTTACCAAAAGCCTCTGCTCCTATGACACCGAATAATTCACCGCGTATATGCTGCAACTTTCTTCCTGTTACACTCTTACTTACTTTTACAAAAGTAGCAAAAAAATAGCATAAATACAAATTATCCACTTGATTTAACGAATATAATTTCTATAATTTTCTTCCAATAACAATTGCAATTTAGAAAGAGGATAAAGGAACTTACCCCCTATGACAGTATAAGCTATCCCCCGTTCATCACGTAACTTTTGCAAAGTTCTGTTTGAGATATGCAACATGCCACATATCTGTTCACCGGTCATATAGACCTCACCAGCTATAGGAACAGGCAAATCCTGAAATTCAAGTATCTCTTTTGAGCATTTCTTAAGCATCCTCATCATCATTATGTACTCTTCTGACTGCCTTGTGATTACTCCGTCCATATGTTATCTTTCTTTTTGAATTAATATTTTGGCCAAATCACTCTCTTTATACATATATTTGCCGCCTATACAAGAATATGGAATAATCCCGTACTCCCTATAGCCTTGCAAACTTCGTTTGGAGATATTCAAAGCCAGACAGACCTCCTGGGCATCCAGTCACTTTTCCATTTCAACCGGACCAATTTTCTTTTTAACGGATTCAATCTGGGCGGATAAACTCTCTATTTGCAGTTTTAACTGTAAATACGCATGTTTCTCTATAACAACTAATTCCATAACAATTTGATTTATAATTTCACTATTTACAAAGCAAATAAAAGCATATTTCCACACTTGACAAAACATTCAAAATTAAAGTCATCCGTTGGCGTGCATTGTCACTCCAAATATACCAAATATCCTCATCCGGACAGATAACATATCTAACCATTTCCGTAACCCAGCCATCGGTTTCTACTCCTTCCATATTTTCATTCCATAATTATACCTATTATGACTGCTTATTTCCGCCAAAATGTCATTTACAAAACTGAAAAAATTCAAACTAAGGTTACTGCTACCACAAAATAAAAAGAAAAGCCCCGTTATCTGCATCCAAACAGTAACGGGGTTTCCCCTGCCATTTTTTATCACCCTATATCTTTATACCCTTATTTTTTTTCACATGCTCTTTTTCCTTTACGTCTGTTTTCCGCCGTATTTCCGAAAAGTGCTCTTTCAACAATTTCCCTGCCAGTTTCTTCGCCTTCTCCTGCATCACATCATACACATCCCATCTGTTGCGGCCCAGCAGTTTGTTTTCTATCTTCTCGAATTTATCGTAAAAACTGAAGTTGTCCGGGTATTCATCTATCAGTCCGTCTCTCGGATAGCCTTTATCCATGATATACAGCAGTGTCATCCAGTCATAATTATACGGACTCCGAGTAAGGCCCAGCCCCTTTCCGGAATCAGTCAGCCTATAATAGTTCTCCCATGTAGGAGCAAGATCATAACGCTCACTGTCCGTTATACTTTTCAATGCCGATTTGTCCACAAAAGCATCTGCCGGAATCTTCTCCAACGGCAACAAACAGCCGTAATCATCGCAACAGCGGTTTACTTTCCCTTCCATCAATGAAGGCCATCCCCGTAACTCATACACATTCAGATACTTTTCCTCAAAGTCCGGTTCAAAGAAACGCTTCTCTATATTCGTTGCCATAAAATCCCCGTATTGACGGTTTCCTACGTAATCCCTACCGAACAGCAGCACCCCTTTACCCGTCTCAACACCTGTATAATACGTGTTCCCATGCTTCAAATCATCCTGCATCTCCGCTATCACTTCGGGTGGTGCGGACTTTATCTCCCGCCACATCTCCGGTGTAAGTTGTCGGGGATAGTTCTCGTCCCTTGAAAGCGGGTCCATGTACTTTCACAGGCAATACACCACTTCCGACAGAGCCAGGTATCTATGCGGCTTAATCCCATGTCCGTCCATCGCCTTTTCCAGTCTTCGCAGATAATCATCATTATTCCCTTCCCGCAAACGCGGAATAATCCTCATATCAGGCACATTATAGTACATCATGCCCATGGTAGGCATTTCCGTTTCCTTGAGCGCCTTCTCCACATCTCCCAGCATAAACTCCAGAAAACCTTCCTCACCCGTACCTTTCATACTGACATGCACCGGGTTGAGATGTCCGTCCACTGTGACATACACACTGCCACTGTTCGTATTCTCTTTTTCCATTCATCAAAAAATTAAATGTTCATTCCTTGTCCTTTTCTCTTTGCCGGAATCCGCACCCTCATTTCCACGTTCGGGAACCGTACATTATCCGGTCGTGCCACCAGTGACGAGACTATCCGTTCCTGTTCTCCGGTCAGCGGCATAGGCTGCCGTTGCAATTTTCTCAGCCTGTTAAAGTTCCTCAGCGTAGGTGCCATGTCGCAACATGCCACACAAATCCCATATCTCACCATATCCGAAGAAACCGTCTGCCCGTCACCTATTTTTGCCCGGCATGCGGCATTCAGCGGAGCCACCTCATAAAACCTCAAACTCTCAGGTTTCCGCTTGCCGTCAAAAAAACGTTCGGCCAGCCCACTCAGAAACTCATCCAGCATCCTGTCCCCACCGTCTGTCTTGTCAAACAGCAATACCTTCCGCCCGTGTTCCACCGACATGTAGGTGGGAAAAGCAGCCAGCCCGCTGCGTATCACATCCCCGTTCATTCCGAAACGATGTCGCAGCCGCCTGTAATCCTCATTTTCCAGCAAATCCGTATGTTCCGCTGATAATGACAGATGTACAATCCCCCGTTCCTCACAGAATGCCGCATCCCGGAGTCTCACCACCCCCAACGGATATATATTCTCCCGTTCCAGTACAGGACAGAGCTGTTCCAGATAATCCGCATTGTCCGTACCGAATATGGGAGGAATCAGACTTTTGTCTTTAAAGTCGAAACGGAACATTCAGTGGTCGGGAATAAATTCCCGACCGGGTCGTATGAGACCGCACGTTGTTACTGATATAACGGGAAAATCCCTCTTCCCCCTGTCCGCGCATACTCAGATACACGGGTCTGTAAAAGGCGTCCAATGTCATATACAGACTGCCGCTTTCCACCGCTTGCTTTTTCTTTTCTTCCATAGATTCTATAGGATTAATTGTTTCTTCTCCTTCTTCTGTGGGGTAATGGAAGCTGCATGCTTCACCTGCCGTTGGCTGTCAGACATCCGCTGTTCAGGAGCTTCCTGCCTGTAGTGTGTTTCCGGTAACCCGCCGGTCTGTTCCTCTTCCGAATGCGGATACGACACCGGATGTGACATTTCCATCCTTTCTATTCGGCTTATCCGTGCGCCCAACCTGAACTCTCCATCCGTAATATGGAACTCCGATTGTAACAAATCCGCCGCCATCTCCTTTGCCTCTTTCTGTAAGGCCGCATAGCCGAAGTCGTGTGCCGACAAAGGCGCGTTCATCCGTGCCCTCATGCTGTCTCCCAGCTTCTCCGCCAGTTCCCTGAACTCATACTCATAGCTGAACGGATGCACCTTGTCTGCCGCAACAATCCCGGCGTACCCGTTTTCCGAAATATACAGCAATGACGCTACATCATAGTTCCGGGGCGAGATACCCAAACCGAATTCTTTTGTCAGCCGGTCGAAGTTATGGAAATCGGGCCGCAGGTCGAACTTTGCCCTGCACACCCCACCGTCCAGCACACTTCTATCCGCAAACTTGTCGGAGGTGAAGTTCACCACCGACCTGCGCAATTGTGCGTCTGTGCTTCGCAAATCCGCTTTGGACAGCTTTTCGATGCAGTTGTCCGCCAGCCCGGCCACCCGTTTGGTAGGCAGGTCAATCTCATATATCCGCAAAGTTTCGGGTACTTTGGTCACGTTGAAGAAGCCGTCGGCCAGATGTTGCAGATAGCTGTTCCGTGCCTTCATACCCTTGGGGGTGTCGGAAAACAGTATCACGCCCTCTTCCGTAACCACCGCATATACCCGGTTTTTCGTCCCGGAAGTTTCCGTTACCGCCGCTTTCCGCCTGTCCGGTTTCCGGGCAATGCGGTTCCAAATATCATTCAGGATTGACATAGCTTGTATTTTTAGACATGATAACCGGCGACAAAGAAAAACATTCAGCCGCCAATCTGCAATACCTCATACATACGAGTCATCCGTTGGCGGCTGTTGGCGTACAACCTTTACGCCAGCCGTGCGTCCAGCATCCGGTTATAACTTTTGCGCAGGGAGTCGATGAACGGAGTGGTGTCCGTACAACGGTCGAACACCTTGCCACGCTTGGTGTACAGCGCATTGATTTTCAGACGGAACACTTCCTCGAAAACGCGGATAACATCCACAATTTTCAAATTCCGGCCTTCAGCCGTACCTATCGCACCGGCTGCCATCAGTGCGGCCACCAGTTCAATCAGGTCGCTGTCCGTACCGTTCCATGTCAGTGTGACGGAACTTTTGCTTCCGCTTCCCCGCACTGCTTCCGCATGGAATCCGGCAGACACAGTACCATGACGAAGCATCTCCTTCAGTATTTCCGCTTCCGCATCCAGCAACGCCAACGTCTTGTCGATAAACACGTCATACAGGATATTGCGGCAATCTTCAGCCATTCCGTTGCAGGCCTGCCGCATAAAGGCCAGCTCTATTTTTGTGTAGTTCAGACAACGTAGCTGTCCCGTCAGGTCCCCTGCCGGTGAAAGCGTAGCAAGGCAGTTCACGAAATCGTCATAGGCAGCCGGCAACTCACCTAGCGCAGGTCCGGCACCGTTTGTATAAGAGGCGAACAGATTAAAAAGAGAGGTTTCCACCAATGTCTTCATCGTATCATGTTTTTAGGTTCCACAATTCAACTCTCCACTCATCCTGCCGGAATAAAGACAAGTGCCATGCCTGAAACAGTACACAGATAAAACATTGGAAATAAACCATATAGAAAGCAGTAAAAATGATGTGTACATAAAAGCATTGTGGATTGGACATGATGTGTCCGAATTTCGGACATATTCTAATCCAGACGATACTTCCTCAGTTTCAGATAAAGCGTGCTCCGGCTGATGCCCAGCAGCCGTGCGGCAGCCTTCCTGTCATTGCCCGTTGCCTCCAATGCTTTCAGAATGGTTGCCCGTTCCATCCGCTCGTCATTAAGTGAATACTCTCCCGGTTGCCTGCCTTTATCGGGAATGTCTATCTCCCCGGTGGTTATCCAGTCATCTTTAGCCAATAAGGTGGCCCGTCTGACAACCATCCTCAGTTCCCGTATGTTTCCCGGCCACGAATAAGATTTCAACCGTTTCTGTACTTCGCGGTCAAAGCCTTTCACTTTCCTTGAGAACTCTTGATTGGCGGCATCCAGCATGAATTCCGCCAACGGGATAATATCCTCAATGCACTCTGCCAGCAATGGTACATGCAACGGAAATTCATTCAGACGATGGAACAGGTCTTCCCGGAAACGTCCTTCGGCTATCGCCTTCTCCAGGTCCTCATTGGTAGCAGCTACCAGACGGATGTCCGTCTGAATCTCCTCTTTACCGCCTACGGGACGGTAGCGTTTTTCCTGCAAGGCACGCAACAGTGCCCTTTGTACTTCGGCATTCAGATTACCCACCTCGTCCAGAAACAGTGTCCCATGGTTGGCGGCGGCAAACATGCCCGTCTTGTTTTCCGTCGCTCCGGTAAAGGCACCCTTCACATGACCGAACAGTTCCGATGCCGCCAGTTCCTTCGGAAGTACCCCGCAATCCACTGCGATGAAAGAAGCATCCGACCGACCGCTCAACACATGTATCTGCCGGGCCACATACTCCTTGCCTGTCCCTGATGCGCCACGTATCAGCACGGCTAACGTATCCACCGGAGCCACCAGCCGGATATGCTCCTGCAATCTCAATGCCAAAGGGCTTTTGCTTGTATAGAATCTTTGTTTTGTATTGCCGTCCCTTCTCTTACGTTCCAATGCTTTCCGGATAATACCGAGTACCTTTTCTGTCTGCACAGGTTTGGGCAGATAGTCCACGGCACCTTTTTTAACCGCTTCCACGGCACCGGGTATATCCCCGTAGCCTGTCATGATGAGGAAAGGAATACGATAGCCATGTGTATTCATCCATTCCAGCAGTTCCATGCCATTGCCGTTGTCGAGACGAAAATCCGATAATACCAGATCCACATCATGGTTGTCCAAAAACTCCTTTGCATTGTCCACGGATAATACATAACGAGCATTGATACCATTTTTCACCAGCCAGTTTGTGGTAGCACGTGCATACACACGGTCATCCTCTACTATCAATACAGTTTCCATATACTCTTTTCTTTATTCTTTTTGCTTTCTCTACAGCATGTTCCACAGCTTTAATCAGTTCCTCTATTCTTTCGTCCGATAAGCCACCCCATTTTTCGGAAGGCATGGAAGCCATTTCCCTCAGTTCACTTTGGGGAATGTTTATACGGATCATTTCCCAAAGCGGCGCGGCTTTGTGTATGATACTTCCCAACTTCTTATAATCTCCCGTGGAAAAAGCGTCCCTTATTCCGGCAAGTTCACCCATGGTATCCTTTATGAACAGGTCCAGCATCTCTTCCACGTTTTCCTCTCCTTCCATGATGGCAGCAAAAGCAGGTCGATCCATCTGTGAAACTGCCGCCAGCAACTCTTCCTCAGAGAAAGGCTTATACAGACAGTCGGCAAAACCTGCGGTAAGATACTCTCCCTTTTTATCGGAACGTGCCGTGATGGCTATGACGGGAATCTCCCATGCCCGGGGAATGTTCGAGGTCCTCAACAGCTCAAGGACCGAGAAGCCATTCGTACCGGGCATCTGTATGTCGGTCAGCAGAAGGTCGTATTTCTGTTTGTTCAGACAATCCATCAACTCCCGGACATCCGAGCAGCAGTCACAGTGAATCTGATTACGGGAAAGCATTTTACTGATGACTCCCAGCTGGATACGGTTGTCATCAATGACCAGCACACGGATATCAACGGGCAATTCACAAACAGGAGAAAACTTCTCTTCCGGACAGACGGGGTGTCCGGCCGGTAGCATAGGCAGGAAAACAGAAAAACGGCTGCCCTCACCGGGTACACTCTCCACTTCCACATGCCCCTGCATCAAGGATACGAGTCGGGCCGTGATTGCCAACCCCAACCCGAAGCCGGGGATATTACGCGCATTGTCGAGCCTTTCGAAAGCTCCGAATATCCGTTTTTTCTCCTCAAGGCCTATTCCCATACCCGTATCCAGGACAGAAATATGAAGATTTCCCGGCCGGTATTCCACCTCAAGAAACACCTTCCCGTGAAATGTGAACTTCAAGGCATTGGACAGCAGGTTGCCGACTATCTGCCGGATATGCGAGCTGTCACAGTTGACCATAACATCCAGACCGGAGAAAGATGCAGTGAACGCAAGTTTTTTCTGCCGGGCGGCAAGACGGTGGCTGTCCGCTATTTCTTCAAACAGAGTTTTCAAGCTGAAGAGTGTGTTTTTGGAGTGCGTCCCACCTTCATCCATCCGGTGATATTCCATCAGCGTGTCTACCAGAGCGAGCATATAATCGGACGAATGCAGGATATTGTCCAGATAACCGACCCTGCAACTACCATCGCTTTCCGAAGACAACTGTTCCGCACAGCCTCTGATAGCTGCCAGCGGAGCACGCAGGTCATGGGCCACTGAGGCCATCAGCTCCTTACGTGAACGGAGCAATTCTCTATTCCGATTGTCGGACTGTTCAAATTCCCTCTCATACCGAAGACGACGGTTCAAATCCCGGTGAATGAGGATATACAATACAATTGCCAGTAAAGAGATAGACAAAGCCAAGCCGGCTACCACATAGTAGGAATTATTCCGTTCAAGGACAAAGGTTCTGTAGCGTGCAGCAAAACGTTCGTTATTCTCCCGTTCAAATTCAGAGACTATGCTGTTCATCCTTTCGTTCAGTTCCATGCCGCCAACGTATAAGCTGTCCATCTGTGCCTGTATTTGCACTAATCTTTCAGCCTGTTCCAAGGACAGAGAGTGGAGCATACATGTTGCCATTCCGATTGAAGGGACAATGAACAAAGAGCAATGCCTACATTCGCCATCTTCCTTCTGTCGCTGACAGGCAAATTTATTCTCTTTTAATGGAAAAATATCCCAAATTCCCTTCTTAGAACTATCTCTCGTACCGGATTTAAACAAGACCATATTCCTCTTTTGCTGCACAGCTTGTCTCCCAGCAGTCAAAATAATGGAAGGGATACTTTCCTGTACAATATCGCCAATACTCTGCAATTCATTGAAAGTATGCATTGTCTTGGAAAGAAGAATTTCTTTATTCCAAAGAAGAAGACACAATGAGTCAATACGGTTTTTTTGTAAGGGAGTATGGACATACTCCTTTAGGAGTTGCAGACTGTCACAAACCCCATATCGTTTATAACTGTAGTTCTTCAAATCGTTGTCATCCCATGTTATGGCAATTTCCGCATGAGTAGAAAGATCCAATAGGCCTATGTAACTTTTTTCTGCTAGACTATGTATCGCTGCCAACTCCTTCTCTTCTTTGCGCAGCATGTGTCTTAGTACCTGTTCCTTGCGGAACTGATAGACAATGAAAGCTAACAGTAAAACTAAAATAGCATAACCGAAGCATATTTTTAACTTTAACCACATAATGATACCGACTGTAAATTTATATAATGTTCACATCAATAAGTGCAATATCTGAAAAGGCAAAATAAAAAACTTATTAGTATATAGTGACACTAATACTAAATCATCTTGTATTGATAAATTGCACTGATAATGTAGTGCTTTTAGCTGATTGACAATCAAATTTTACTATACATTAAAGCTCTTTTTGTTTTTATAATTACACGAACTTTTCAATTTTAACAATATTAAGAAGAGAAATAGAACATATAATTTGTATATAGTGTATCTAAAAGGAAATAAGAACAAATATTCACATTATAAAACGGAATAAAATAAGGTGTTTTTTTTTAAATCCTAACAGTTTCATCACCGGACTTATAAAATGACCTATTCTGCCGATATAGGAATTTTCCTGTTGTTTCAAGTTTCGGAAGGCAGTCAATTCCTTTATCTTCTGTTCTTTTGTTGAAAAGTCTTTTTCTGTCTGTTCTATCCGGCTGATTTCTTTGTCGAGGGCATCAAGCTTTTCAGAATGATGGGGATAATATCCAAGAAACCATACGATGACAGAAGCTACAAGAATGACACTTCCCCTTTTATGCAGATACTGTTTGGCTTTTTCCCACATATGTATACAGATGGCGCGTGTAGTAGGCATCCGGTAAGGAGGCAGTTTCATTACAAAAGGAACATCCTCGTTCTTGAATAAAAACTTTCTGAACAATCTGGCCATGCATACCGCAGCTGTAATACCTGTAAGGCATAAGACTAAAAGCATGGTTCCCGCATATTCCGCAAAAAAAGTTCCGCATATTAATACATAGAGAGGCAGACGGGCACTGCAACTCATCAGAGGGACAGCCAGCATGGTTATCATGCGGCTACTCCGGCTTTCTATGGTACGGGTAGCCATTACAGCCAATACGTTGCATCCGAATCCCATAATCAGCAGAATGAACGACTTGCCATGCAAGCCCATTTTGTGCATCAATTTGTCCATAATAAATGCTGTCCGTACCATATATCCGAAATCCTCCATCAGTAATATGAAAAAGTACAGAATCAGAATTTGCGGCAGGAACACAATGATACCGCCCACACTGTTTATAATTCCGTTAGTCAGCAAATCCGCCAACGGACCGGGAGCAAAATTCTCCTGTACCAGTTGTTCCATCCAGCTCATCCAGGAGTCGATCCATCCTTTAGGATATTCTCCGATGACAAAAGTGGCTTCGAACATGAGCCATAGGAAGAAAATGAACAGAGAAAAACCAAGCAACTTGCTGGTGGCAATATGGTCAATCAACTTTGTTTTGTCTTTTTTATGCATGGGATTTTCATGATAAGTCTCCCGGAGTGCTCCTGATATAAAGCCATAACGGACATCTGTGAAAGCGGTTTCCGAATCAGTCTGCAACAAATCTTGAATGGTGTTTATAGCCTTTTCCCTCACTGCCATCAGCCGGGAATAATTCCCCCATCTCTTGACCATTCTTTCTATCTCCACATCCTTTTCCAATAGTTTGATGGCAAGGAAACGTTTGGAAAAACGCTCGGCTACGTTCCCGTAGATTTTCAATTCCTTATGCATTCTATCAATTTCCGTTTCCAGCGTATTGCCATAGTTTATGTGTATATGGCGCGTCAGCGGTTCTTTGCCTCATACACTTCTATGATTTTTTTCAGCAAGCTGTCTATGCCGAAACCGGTTTTACCGATAGTGGGTATAATCGGTACACCTATCATCCGTGCCAGAGATACATAGTCGAACCTGTCGCCTTTCTTCTCAAGTTCATCATACATGTTCACGGCAATGACCATGTGGGTATCCATGTCAATCAACTTGCTGGTAAGATATAGATTCCGTTCAAGATTCGATGTGTCAATCACATTGACAACAATGTCTGGCTAGTCCTCTTTCAAGTATTTACGGACATATAGTTCTTCCAGAATATAGGTGGACAAGGAATAAGTTCCCGGAAGATCTATGATTTTAAATGTATATTCGTCCTGGGTGAACACCTCTTCTTTGGCATCTACCGTGACTCCACTGTAATTGCCTACATGCTCATACGCTCCAGATGCAAAATTGAACATAGATGTTTTTCCACAATTCGGATTACCGACCAGTGCGATATTGATAGTTTTCCCTCTGTCTTTAGCAAATCGAATAAAATCTTCGTGTGACAGAGTAGTAAGTGTATTAACCTGTGACTCCGTGTCTGTTATTGTACCATATTCGTGTTGATATTCATTCATGCTTACAACTTCCACCAGCTCTGCATCACTTTTGCTAAGAGAAACATTATAGCCCATCACCTTGTAATAGACAGGATCGCCCAAAGGCGCACTCCGGACAGCCTCCACTTCTTGTCCCTGTACAAATCCCATCTCGATAATGCGCTTTCTGAAAGGCCCTCTACCGAGTACTTTCGTAATGATTCCTTTGTCATCCCTTTTTAAATCAGAAAGTTTCATATCAATATTTTAATGTTTGATTTTTATCTTTTATCGGCAAAGTTAGAGCGGATTATTTGCAATCTTGTTGCATGTTTTTTTGTTGTTTCGATAAAAAACTGTAATTCAATAATTAATGTTATTTCTAAACATATTTGCAACAAGATTGCAAATAAAAAAATGTATTTTTGCAGTGCTAAAACAGATAAAGAATACTGCATGGAAAAGGCGGTATAAAATACCGCCTTTTCCACTTGATAGCTTTACTGATTGTTGAACTTTAAAAATTCATATCCATGTCAATAAAGCAATGTGAAGACAGACTGCTGGACAGGGGACTACGTCCGACCCCGGCAAGAATCCTAACTCTACGTAAATTATCCGAACTGGAATATCCTGTTTCTCTGCTTGAACTTGAGACTATGCTTGACACATTGGACAAGTCTACCATTTCCCGTTCATTGGCTGTACTCCTGAAACGTCATGCCATTCATTCATTTGAAGATGGAAGCGGATCAACCAAATATGAGATTTGCAGAAGTACGGTGGAACATTGTCCTATAGAAGAGCAACATGTACATTTCCATTGTGAAGCTTGCAACAGAACATTCTGTATGAAAGAGCATAAAATCCCAATAATCAGCCTTCCCAATGGCTATGCAATCGAAAACATCAATTATACCATAAAAGGGGTATGTCCTGAATGCCAATGTCAACAACGAAAGGTATTGACAAATTAGGAGAAAGACAATACCACATAGGTGTAAATATTGAGTTTAATATAGAAAGAGACTCCTTATAGTAATTCTTATGGAGTTACTCTTTCTTTATCATCATTGTTGTCAGTGGGCTAAAATTTCGGGCTCTGACTCTGTGATTAAAATGGTATACTCCCATTGTGCAGACGGCAGGCGGTCTTCTGTATAAACAGTCCATCCGTCTGATTGATCCATCACGACTTTCCAAGTACCCATATTAAGCATCGGCTCTATGGTTAATGTCATACCAGGAACCAATAGCATACCTGAGCTCTTTCTACCATAATGCAACACTTCCGGCTCCTCGTGGAACTGTATTCCTACACCATGACCGCAAAAATCACGAACTACAGAAAAGCCATTGCGCTTGGCATGGCACTCTATTACATGACCTACATCACCCAAAAAAGTAAACGCCTGAGCGGCTTGCACTCCCTTTTTCAGACACTCTTCAGTAACACGTACCAGCTTTTCTTTTTCTGAAGAGGTTTTCCCAATAATAAACATCCGTGAAGCGTCTGCATAAAAACCGTTAACTATCGTTGTACAGTCTACGTTTACAATATCACCTTCATGGAGCACCTGATTCTCATTAGGAATGCCGTGGCACACCACTTCATTAACCGAAATACAACAGCTATTCGGAAAACCGTGATACCCCAATGTTGCAGGAATACCCTGGTGATCCATGGTATATTCATACACCAAACGGTCTATTTCTGCGGTACTGATACCTTCCCGAATATTTTCCTCCACACAATCCAATACAGCTGTATTCAACAGTCCACTTTTCCTTATTCCTTCAATTTGTTCCGGCAATTTAATGAGTTTTCGTGAGGGAACCAGTCTGCCTTTTTTTCCCAATACATCACTTTTTTATCAACTTCTGTCAAAGGCATGCCCGGAATGGGATGCCATTGATACTTTGCTTTCTTCATCTTATTTAAATTTTTTAGCCAAAATACGGATTGAATTCAACACAGCTAATAAAGCCACTCCTACATCAGCAAAAACAGCTCCCCATAATGAAGCGTATCCCAAGACCCCTGCCAACAAAATGATAACTTTCATGCTGATAGCCCCAATGATATTCTGCCATACTATACATTGTGTGGCACGTCCTATTTCAATGGCTGTAGCCACCTTCGATGGTTGGTCTGTTTGAATTACCACATCAGCACTTTCAATGGCTGCATCCGACCCTAGACCACCCATGGCAATACCTACATTGCTAAGAGCCAATACAGGTGCATCGTTCATGCCATCGCCTACAAAAGCTACAGTACGAGTAGCATGAAATGACAACTTCTGAATATAGGTAGCTTTGTCTTCAGGTAGCAAGTCACCATGTGCCTGCGGAATTTCCAGTTCGCGAGCCACTTTTTCCACTAATGATTGCTTGTCGCCTGATAGCAGATGGATATCTTTTACGCCTAATTCCTTTAGATACCGGATAGCTTGTACCGCATCCTCTTTCAATTTGTCAGCCAACCATACAGCTCCGGCATATACTCCGTCTATAGCACATACGACAACCGTCATTTCAGATTCAAGTACCTTAGATGGTACTACCGTCTTCCGCATCAAAAGTAGTCGTGGATTCCCTACCAGTACATTTTTTCCATCAATAATGGTTTCCACACCATATCCAGCTATTTCCTGCATGGATAAGGCCGAATGTAAGGAAATATGCTGCCCCCGCACATACTGCTGAATGGCTTGTGCAATAGGGTGAGTACTCTTCTGTTCAGCCGTTCCGATGATTGCAAGCAATTCCTCTTTCTTCAAGGTAGCAGCTTGGACAGATGCTACTTCAAACTGCCCGGTAGTCAATGTTCCGGTTTTATCAAAAGCAATGCTGTCTAATTTTGTGATAGCATTCAGATAATTACCTCCTTTAAAAAGGATACCCGCACGGGAAGCAGCACCGATTCCACCATAATATCCCAAAGGAATACTGATGATCAAGGCACAAGGACAGGAAATCACCAAGAAAACCAGTGCACGATAAAGCCAGTCGGCAAATACATAATCGAAAGAAGGAGCTAACCATTCCACCACTGCAGGTATTATAACTACCAGTGCCGAAAGGAATAGCACCAAAGGCGTATAAATCCGGGCAAAACGCCGTATGAACAGTTCTGTCGGAGCTTTCCGTGCGGATGCTTCCTGAACCAAAGAGAGAATACGAGCTAATGCACTCTGCTCGTAAGGACGTTTCACTTCTAAATCAACCTTCTGGTTAAAGGCAATCATGCCTGCCAGCACCTCACCGTTTACCTCAATAGAACGAGGCATACTTTCACCTGTCAAAGCCGAAGTATCAAACAGTGCCGATTCGTTTATCAATGTACCGTCCAACGGTATTCTTTCTCCCGGTTTCACCTCGATGCGCTCACCTACCTGCACCTCCTTGGGTGCCACTTCGATAAAAGCTCCATTCCGGAATACCTGGGCACGTTCCGGACGGACATCCAGCAGTTCTCCAATATTCTTAGTAGCACGTTCCACAGCTCCATGCTGCAACATCTCCCCTACTGTATAGAGTAACATTACAGCTACAGCTTCGGGGTATTCACCGATACAGAAAGCTCCGATTGAAGCAATGAGCATCAAAGTGAACTCATTGAAAAAATCCTTGTCACGCATGCTGTGCCAAGCAGCATGCAACACCGGCAAACCTACAGGCATAAAGGCAAGCAGATACCACACAGACTGGATTGTACCCTGAAACCAACTTAGCTGGATATAGCTCATCACGATACCTGCCAACAACAACATCCCCGAAACAAGAGAGCTCCATTTACCGGACACTCCATCGGCATGATGATGGGCACAGCAAGAGTCGGCATGAGGTGAAGATACAGATGGGGATACATACTGGGCTTGGCAGCAGGATTCTGCTGCATGTAGTTGTTGAAACGGATTAGAATGTATTGTTTTCATACTGAGATATATTTTTCTTTCACACTGCAAAGGTAGAACATATCTCATACAACTTGGTTGCAAAGCACATATCAGCACCTGAAAGAATAAAGACGGATGCCCTATAAATTAAGAGCATCTGCCTTCTTCTTTAATTACACGGTCACACTACATGCTTACGACTCTGATCCGGTCAGTAAAAGCGGACTAAGCAGCTTTTGCCCCTTCTCCCCATGGATATGACAATCTGCTTATACGCCATATCAGAAACGTCACAGGCAGCATATACTTCCGGAACAGAGAGCCAGTTTGTCCGTGATGATTTCATCCGCATTGTTTACTTGAACAACATCCCGGAAGAAAAAACTTCTATAGAGATCATATTTTTTCTGTTCTTTAATTATATACATTATCTGTAACAAAACACAGAGACATTAAAAAGAAAGAAGAGAAATACACATTAATAAGGTATTTCTCTTCTTGGCACAATCATCTGTGGTTTATTTATGTACGGAAAAAATGACTATTTTCTTTTAGTTACCTTGAGAATGTCCGTCATGGAGAGGGATTTCATAAAAATCTTCTGCCCCGATTTCTTCGATAATATGTGTACCATCTGATGAAATATATCCTACAGATGTAGCATAACGTTCCCAATCGGAAACTAACTCCTTCAGTTTGTCGGTATATTGATGAGACAAATCTTTTTTCTCGGAATAATCACGACTTATATCATACAGCTTCCAGTGCATACCGTCCCCATAAGGAGGAAGTAGAAGGGTCGCTTTCCACTGTCCCTTTATGACTGCCTTGCTTTCTGCCATTTCAAAACAGATGGCCTCGTTATCCGTGCGTGACGGTGTTTCTGATGAGAAAGTAGCACGGAGAGATTTTCCATAAAGTGGTGCAAGCTTCTTGCCCCTGTACACATCCGGTCTGGAAATCCCGACATAATCCAGTACTGTAGGAAACAAATCAGTGACATGCATCAAGTTGCTGGTATCTATCTTGCCTCGCTGTACATCCAGACCAGAAACAATCAATGGTACACAAATACCTCCTTCCGCTGTAGTCATTTTATAATACGCATAGGGCGTGTTGCAAGCCTCCGCCCATGCCTTTCCTAAAGATACATCAGTACATTTGCGATCATGACAGTTTTGTTACGGCCAAGAAAGTATATAACCGCTATGCAGGTTTCTCAAAGGAATGCCATACTCTTATGGTACTCTTCAGAGAACAGATTGAATCGTATAAAGAAAAGATAGGCAAAGGAAAGGCGGAAAGCACTTACCGTGGACTGGTTGCCGACTACAAGAGTCTTTTGCTTTTCATGAAAACCAAAAAGAACATCGAGGATATAGCTATTGACGAGCTTGAAAAGTCGTTCATTGAGGACTATTACACATGGATGCTCGGCACGGCAGGCAATGCGAATGCCACCGCTTTCAACCGTGTCAATACCCTGAAATGGCCGATGTACATCGCGCAGGAAAAGGGTTGGTTGCGAGTCCATCCTTTCACATCCTTCGAGTGCAAGCCGGAATACAAGAAAAGGTCTTTTCTTACTGAAGAGGAATTACAGAGAATCATCCACGTGGAGCTGAAATACAAACGCCAGCGTGCCATGCGAGACATGTTTCTCTTCATGTGCTTCACCGGTCTTTCCTATGTGGACCTGAAAGCCATAACATACGATAATATCCATACCGACTCCACGGCGGCACATGGCTGATGGGCAACCGTATAAAAACGGGAGTGGCGTATGTCGTAAAATTATTGCCTATTGCTATCGAACTGATTAAAAAATATAGGGGTACGGATGAAAAGAAAGACTCTCCTGAATGTGCCTTTCCGGTAGGTGAATACAATGCCATGCGGCTCAGCCTTGGAATCATAGGCAGGAAATGCAACTGCCGGGTCGAGGTCATCCCGTATCTTGCACGCCACGCATTTGCCGTTCTGGCCATACTCAAGAGGATGCTGCTGTAAACCCTTCAGAAAGTGTTTGGGCATAAGTCCATCACATACGTCCTGCGCATCCATTCACTTGTCCGGCGCAGACGGGGCAATCTTTTTCTGGAAGTCGCCCATCTGTACGACCAGCGTGCTGACCAGCTTTCTCAACTCCTAATACGCACTTGTTTCAATAATTGTCAGTTCCATACTAAAATTCTTTTTAAGATTCTGAATATGCGACAAAGTAACGCACATCCTATATCCTTTCCAAACAGATAATATCAGAGTCTTCCGTTGGCGTGCATTGGCGTATCTAACGTTAAAAGAGAAGGCCCTTCACCTGCATCCATGCGGCAACGGAACTTCCATTCCCTTACTTGTTTTCCATAAATTTATAGGATTAATTTCTGGTGCATAATATTAATAGTCATTATTCTGTCTGTTTTTTTTGCTTGCATAATTGCAGCTAACAGTTATCTATTCCAAAACGCATTGTTATGGAAAATGGCAAGCTGTTTTGGTGGTTTATGGATATTGTGTATGATAATTGCCGTCTTCGTTTGTCGTAAACTTGAATGCTCTAATTAAAACAGTACGGTTGTCATGCTTTGTGTGTTTTATTATAAATATTATGAATTATTTGGAATTGATATGTAATATAGATAATTTTGCAGTCAAGAAATGGTTTCGGGAGGTTTACGTCTTCCGAATGAAAAGGGAACCCGGTGAAAATCCGGGACAGTACCCGCTGCTGTGAGTCCACAAAAACGGACATCGAACTTTTGCCACTGGTGTAATACCGGGAAGGCACGATGACCGGGACGAGTCAGAAGACCTGCCATGACTGGAATGAGATTTACACCTGCGGGATATACGGGTCGTAATCAAATAAGGAATAGCTCATTGGCCATTCAATATTTGAAGACAGACATATTCCCGTTCGTGTAAGTTCGCACGAACGTTTTTTTTGTGTTTGTTAATAATATGTTTACATTAAAATGAGTGACCTATGAAAAGAAAATTACGCTTTCTGGCAGGTGCCTGTCTATTTACCGCAACCGCCTTGTTCTCCGGCTGTAGCTCGGACGATGACTTTTTGATGGAACCGGTTGATTCCGGAACTTCGCAAACCCGTGCTGTGACAAATCCGGACGGTACTTTAACTGTCACTTTCGATGATTTCAATCCCGGCATGTTGGCAGGACCTACCTCGGCCGGAGAAAATCTTTATTCGTACCAAGGGTATCCTCAAGTAACCACCATTTATGACAATACTCCGGAAGAATATCTCTTTCTTTCAATGTTTAATACAGTAGGTGGAAGCACAGAGTATTCCAGCGGCGGCATCGCACTTTCCAACTGGAACATCCGCTCCAATCAATCGGGGAATACCGGAGACTGGTGGTATTCCTATCTGAACCAGTGTTCTGTCTATAACACTGCGGTGGAAGCGGAAGGACAGGATAAGGAAGCCGGGCATAGCGGCTCCAATTTCGGTGTCGTTTACGGATATGTGGATGCTTACAATCAGGCATGGATGGCTAAACCAGAATTTTATTTCAATGTTCCCCGGAAATTGGTCGGCCTGTGGATCTGCAACACCTCATACACTTATGGTGTCATCACTTATGGTAATCAGTTCGGTCCTACGGGGGTAGCGACTCCTCTGAAAGAGATGAAAGGGTATTTCCAAGTGAATCTGGAGTGTTATGATGCGGATGGCGGTCTGATCCGCACTTACAAACGCCTTTTAGCCGATTATCGTGACGGCCAACAACAGGTTGATCCTATCACGACATGGGATTATTGGGAAATCAATGCCGAAGAGGTGCAAAGTGTGAAATTCAACTTCGAGGGTTCGGATTCGGGAGCATACGGTTTGAATACTCCGGCTTATATCTGTATCGATGATATCACCATACAATAAAAAGAATACAGGGATATCCCTTCTGTCGGGGTATCCCTGTTATTTTTCTAAAATCCACACATTATGCATCGTTTTTACTATTTTATTATTTTTGCCTGTATGCTGTTTACCTCCTGCAACAAGGATGAAGTCATTACCGAAGAAGTAGGAGGACAACCTATAATAGAACTTGACAGCGAGACCGGCATTTACACGGTCAAGGTCGGTCATGAATTGACTATCGCCCCGACATACCAGAATGTTGAAGATGCTCTTTTTGCTTGGACGATAGACGGTACGCTGGTTTCTTCGGGTCCGTCTCTTCAACGTACATGGAATGAATGCGGGGATTTTTACGTCAAACTAAGAGTAGACAATGCGGAAGGCTATGCCGAAGAGGAACTGAAAGTAGAAGTGAAAGAACTCACCCCTCCGGTTATCTCACTGGCACTTCCTTCGCAGGGATTAAAAGTCGTCCGGAATACCGATTACACATTTACTCCCGATATTCAGCATTCGGATGTAGAAGGGTTCAAAATCGAATGGGTACGGGAAGGAAAAATCGTTTCCACCGAGAATACTTATACCTTCAATGAAAAAGAACTCGGTGTTTATACGGTGACAATCAACGCTTCCAATATAGATGGGACAACAACAAAGGACGTAAGCGTAGAGGTCGTGGAAACGATGCCCTACGTTGTCAAATTCCCGACCCCGTCTTACCAGCAAACATCCACGGACAGGTACACTTTTGCCGACCGTCCTGTTTTCCTGCGCCCATTGTTGGAGTATTTCGATAATCCCCGTTTTGAGTGGAGTGTGGACGGTCAGGTCATGGAAGGAGAAGTGGAACGCATGTTCAAGTTCACGCCGTCCGCACCCGGAGAATACACCGTCTCCTGTACTGTTTTGGAAGACACACCGACGGAAAAAATAAGTAGGAATATCGACAAAGGAAAGACGGCTGTCACTGCCACTGTAAAAGTCGTCTGTGTGGACAAAAAAGAGCAGGACGGATTCTTGGCTTCGGGAAGTTCCAAGCTCTGGAATAAAGTCTATGAATATACCCCGGCTCCCGGCCAATTTATCAACGAAACGAGCACGATAGGCGGTATGACCGGCAATGAGACATCCCCTGAAGCGGCTGTCGCATGGGCAACACAGCGTCTAAAAGACAAACTGCACGTCTCTTTAGGTTCTTTCGGCGGTTATATCATCGTCGGTTTCGACCACAGTATTCCCAATTCGGGTAACCAATATGATTTCTGTGTTCAGGGGAACGCCTTTGACGGAAGTTCCGAACCGGGTATCGTATGGGTCATGCAGGATATAAACGGAAACGGATTGCCGGATGACGAGTGGTACGAACTGAAAGGATCTGAAGCAGGCAAGGAAGAAACAATACAGAATTTTGAAGTGACCTATTACCGTCCGGAAGGCAAAAAAATGGATGTCCAATGGATCAGTTCCGACGGTAGAAACGGCTGGGTAGACTATCTGTCCGCTTATCATACACAGGACTATTATTATCCGGCTTGGATTTCGGAAAACAGTTATACCCTGACAGGCACTTGTTTGGCCGCCCGCAACACCCAAGATTCACAAACCGGTTATTGGGATAATCAGAGTTATGACTGGGGGTATGTGGATAATTTTGGAAACGACCAGATAGAAGGCGGCAGTACGGTAGATGGAAGCGGGCAAAGGAACGGTTTCAAAATTTCCAATGCCATCCATGCCGATGGAACGGAAGCCAATCTGCAATATATTGATTTTATCAAAGTGCAATGCGGTGTCTTGGCCAAAAGCGGCTGGTTGGGCGAAGTTTCAACGGAAGTATTTTCTTTTGAGGATTTAACAAAATAACAATAAATACAAGTATGAAAAATTATTTTCTTCCCATGCTCCTATCCTTGTTCTTTTTGGGAGCATGTGACAAAAACGATGAAATTATACCTGAAGATGCAGATGAGAATTTCATCACGTCAGTTGTGATGACTGTGGACGGAAAATCGTACACGGCCGATATTACGGACAATACAGTAACGATAACCGTTCCTTATACGGTATCGTTGAACAATGCCGAAGTGGAATTCAAGTACACCACTTCTGCAACAATCATACCTAATCCAAAAACGGTAACGGACTGGGATAACGAACGGACCTTCCGGGTGACATCCTATAACGGAGATGCCCGCGAATATGCCTATAAGGTGGTGAAAAGCGAAATAGAATCTGATGGAGATGTAGAGTTGAAGACCACCGAGGAGGTAGCTTCTTTTGCCGCAACCAAAACAACCGTTGTCAAAGGGAACCTGATTATCGGTTCTGATGCGGAAGAGGCAGAAAAAATCACTGACATATCTGCATTGGCATCTTTGAAAGAGGTTACAGGCAACATTGTCATTCGTAACAGTTACAACGGTGCAGACTTGACAGGGTTGGATAATATCGTTTCAGCCGGAGGTTTGCAGTTAGGTTCGGTCGATGTCGCCTCGAAAGCTACGGAGCTTCACATGATTTCCATGAAAGCTCTGGAAATGCTCTCCGGAGACATATCGGTATATAACGACCAAGTGACTTATGTCCTATTCGAGAAACTGGCAACTATTGAAGGAAGCGTGATGTTCAATGCGCCGTCGTTACAGAGTTTTGAGTTTCCGGTTCTGACCACTGTAGGTCAGGATCTGAATATCCAGGGACTCAATGAAGAAAACAAGGCAGCCGGAACAATCGCTTCTTTAGAATTATCGGAACTGACAAGTGTCGGAGGTGTCTTGTCCGTGAACAATCTTGCCAAACTGACTTCCATGAGCTTCCTTAAGCTGAAAGAGACCGGTGGCTTTGATTTCCACACCGTCCCCGTGATGTTGGAAACCATTAATCTACCGGAAGTCGAGACAGTAAACGGAAGTATTATTATGGAAGCCAACATGGAAACTCCTCCTACCGGTAGTTTTGTTCCCCAACGAAATGACGTGCTTCAGGCTTTCGGTGGAATGGACAAACTGACAACGGTGAAGGGGCAGATAAAGATAAAAAATTTCACGGCGCTCAAGCAGCTTCCTGACTGGAGTAAAATCACCACACTTGGAAGCATTACGTTGGATTATCTTGAAGACGTGAGCGGAACACTGATGTTGCCGAACGCCCGATTTGAAACCTTCGGAGAAACAGCTCCCCAGATTGAAATTATAAACAAGGTGCAGCTCTCCAAAATTGAAACAGCCGAAGATTTGTCAAATGTAAATTTTGTCATCACCAGTCTTACGAATAACAAGTTCCCTGAAATCATGTTCAAGAATATCAAAGACTTCACTTGTAAGCCAACCACTAACAATCCCGATTATACCATATCGACAATTCAACATGTACATGGAAATCTGTATGTGACAGGCCAAATGCGAAGCAAGGCAAAATTCCCTGACTTGGAAATCGTAGACGGATATGGATACATCCAAATGCCTATGATGGGGACTGTTTCAATGCCTGTATTGAAAGAGGTGGGTGGACAATTTTATTTGTCCGGCAATCTAACCAGTTGTGAGTTGCCTTTGTTATCCAAAATCTGTTGCTCAGCCTCTCCTGTATATTATAAAGAGGGAAAAGGTTCTTTAGCAATGACTTTACAAAGTAAATCACTGAATCTTCCGGAATTGCTTCACGTAGGAGGTGAAGGGTTGTTCGTTAATCAAGCAACAGGTATTACTTGTGCTAAGTTACAGACAATAGATGGTACGTTACAGATAAAACAAGCGAAATCTCTTTCTCAGGAAACATTTTCCATGGAGAAGTTGAAGACCTTGCATGGGGTTGTTTTTGACGGTTTGACAAAATTCACCGACTACACTTTCTTCGGTAAGTTCATAGAAAACGGAATGATTACGGAGGAAAGCTGGAGTGTGACGAAATGTGGGTATAACCCAACCTTCCAAAAAATGAGGGACAAACAATATACGCAGCAGGATTAAACCTTATACCTTAACCAGAGTACCCGTAATGATTCGGGTACTCTTTTTTATCTGAATGACAATGAGCAGAACAATACAACGGATTTGCCTTTTTCTTTTCTGCCTGCCAGTTTTCGGCAGTTGCATGAAATGGGATTATGGGGAGATGGAGAATTTCTCGGCATCGGCTTCCGGTCTTTTCATCACCAACGAGGGAAATTTCCAGTACGGCAATGCCTCGCTTTCCTACTATGATCCTGCCACGTGCGAAGTGGAGAATGAAGTGTTTTACCGTGCCAACGGGTTCAAGTTGGGCGATGTGGCCCAATCTATGGTTATCCGGGACGGTATAGGCTGGGTCGTGGTGAACAACTCGCATGTGATTTTCGCCATCGACATCAATACTTTCAAGGAAGTGGGCCGTATCACAGGTTTCACCTCACCCCGGTATATCCATTTCCTGTCGGATGAGAAAGCCTATGTGACGCAAATATGGGACTACCGCATCTTCATCATCAACCCCAAGACATACGAGATTACCGGCTATATCGAATGTCCAGACATGGACATGGAATCGGGTTCCACCGAACAAATGGTGCAATACGGCAAGTACGTCTATGTGAACTGCTGGTCGTACCAGAACCGCATCCTGAAAATCGACACGGAGACGGACAAGGTCGTGGACGAACTGACCATCGGCATACAGCCTACTTCGCTGGTCATGGACAAATACAACAAAATGTGGACCATCACGGATGGCGGTTACGAGGGCAGCCCATACGGCTACGAGGCACCGTCTCTCTACCGTATAGACACCGAGACTTTCACCGTAGAGAAACAGTTCAAGTTCAAGCTGGGCGACTGGCCTTCGGAAGTCCAGCTCAACGGTACACGGGATACGCTTTACTGGATCAATAACGATATTTGGCGAATGCCGGTGGAAGCCGACCGTGTTCCCGTCCGACCTTTTCTGGAGTTTCGGGACACCAAATACTACGGCCTTACGGTCAATCCCAACAACGGGGAAGTATATGTGGCCGACGCTATTGATTACCAGCAGCAAGGTATCGTGTATCGCTATTCGCCGCAAGGTAAGCTGATCGATGAATTTTACGTGGGAATCATTCCGGGAGCTTTCTGCTGGAAATAACGAGGAAGGAGGACAAAAATGAAAAGACATCTTATTCTATTGTTCGTGGGGGTAAGCCTGCCCTTTCTGCTTGCCGCCCAGCAAAAAAATTCCGTCAGCATTACCAAAAGGGTGCTGCGTATTCCGGAGGTTACGGTGGTAGGCAAACGACCGATGAAGGATATAGGCGTGCAACGAACCCGTTTCGATTCCATCGCCATGAAAGAGAACATCGCCTTATCTATGGCCGATGTGCTGACATTCAACTCATCCGTTTTTGTCAAGAACTACGGACGCGCCACGTTATCTACTGTAGCTTTCCGGGGTACCTCTCCCTCGCATACTCAAGTGACGTGGAATGGTATGCGCATCAACAACCCGATGCTGGGCATGACAGATTTTTCCACCATCCCTTCTTACTTTATCGATGATGCCTCGCTGCTGCACGGAACTTCGTCGGTAAACGAAACGGGCGGCGGCTTGGGTGGTCTGGTCAGGCTCTCCACTTCTCCGGCCAACCATGAAGGATTCGGGTTGCAGTACGTGCAGGGAGTGGGGTCGTTCAGCACGTTCGACGAGTTTCTCCGCCTGACCTACGGTAACAAACACTGGCAGTCCTCCACCCGTGTGGTATATTCCTCTTCTCCCAACGACTACAAATACCGAAACCGGGACAAGAAGGAAAACATCTATGACGAGGACAAGAACATCATCGGTTCCTATTATCCGACGGAGCGCAACCGCAGCGGGGCTTATAAGGATCTGCACATTTTGCAGGAAATTTATTATAACACGGGCGAAGGTGACAAGTTCGGGCTAAACGCCTGGTATATCAATTCCAACCGGGAACTGGCGATGCTCACCACGGATTACGGGAACAGCATGGACTTCGAGAACCGCCAAAGGGAGCAGACGTTTCGCAGCATCCTCTCGTGGGAACGCGTGCGGGAGAAATGGAAGGTCGGTGTAAAAGGTGGCTATATACACACATGGATGGCCTATGATTACAGGCGGGACAAGGGAAACGGCGAAATGGCTTCGATGACCCGCTCGCGCAGTAAGATTAACACGTTCTACGGAAGTGCGGACGGGGATTATGCACCTTCAGAGAAATGGCTGTTCACGGCCGGTGTTTCCGTACACCAACATTTGGTGGAAAGCGCGGACAAAAATATCATCTCGCAGGAAGGTAACAAGGCTGTTGTCGGGTATGACAAGGGACGTGTCGAGTTTTCCGGTTCCGTTTCTGCGAAATGGCGGCCTGTCGATCGTTTTGCCGCCTCGCTTGTTCTTCGCGAGGATATGTTCGGTACGGAATGGGCCCCGGTTATCCCGGCTTTCTTCATCGACGGGGTACTGTCGAAGAAAGGCAATATCGTGGCGAAAGCATCCATCTCCCGAAACTACCGTTTCCCCACGCTGAACGATCTCTATTTTCTGCCGGGCGGTAATCCCGACCTAAAAAGCGAGCACGGCTTCACATACGACGTGGGGTTGTCATTCTCGGTGGGGAAAGAAAATGTATATGCTTTGAGCGGTGGTATCAACTGGTTCGATTCGCACATCGACGACTGGATCATCTGGCTACCCACAACCAAGGGATTCTTCTCTCCCAGAAACCTCAAGAAGGTACATGCTTACGGGGCAGAGACCAACGCCCACCTTGATGTAATGCTCGGAAGGGAATGGAAACTGGATATGAACGGAACTTTCTCGTGGACTCCCTCGATCAACGAGAGCGAACCTATGAGTCCGGCAGACCAATCCGTCGGCAAACAGTTGCCATACGTACCGGAGTTTTCCGCAGCGGTGACCGGATGTCTGTCATGGCGGACATGGAGCCTGCTCTACAAGTGGTGTTATTACAGCCAGCGTTATACCATGTCGAGTAATGATTATACCCTGACGGGCTATCTGCCTCCTTACTTCATGAATAACGTGACACTGGAAAAACAGCTCTCTTTTCGATGGGCCGACCTGTCGCTAAAGGGCAGCATCAACAACCTGTTCGATGAAGAATACCTTTCCGTATTGTCCCGTCCCATGCCGGGCATCAATTTCGAGATATTCATCGGCATAACGCCCAAGTTCGGAAAAAACAAAAATAGTAAACGATAATCTGCATCAATATGAACGCATTAAAGAATTTAAGCCTGATTCTGTTGCTTTCTCTGGCATTTACAGGCTGCCACAACAAAAGTTCAAAACTCAATGATTTCAACCTGCTGCTTTATGCTCCCGAATATGCCTCCGGCTTCGACATCAAAGGGGCGGACGGGAAGGAAAGCGTACTGATAACCGTCAGGAATCCCTGGCAGGGAGCAGACAGCGTAACCACATGGCTGTTTATCGTCCGCAACGGCGAAGAGGTTCCCGAAGGGTTTGCCGGACAGGTACTCGAAGGAGACGCCAAACGCATCGTGGCGATGTCTTCCACTCATATCGCCATGCTTGACGCGATCGGTGAAGTCCAGCGCATAACCGGCGTTTCGGGAATCGACTACATTTCCAACCCCGACATCCAAGCTCGCCGCGACAGTATTGGTGACATCGGCTATGAAGGAAACATCAACTACGAGTTGCTGCTCTCGCTCGATCCCGACCTCGTTCTGCTCTATGGGGTGAACGGCGCAAGCGCAATGGAAAGCAAACTCGAAGAACTCGACATACCGTTCATGTATGTCGGCGATTATCTCGAAGAGTCGCCTCTCGGTAAGGCTGAATGGATGGTAGTGCTTTCTGAAGTCACAGGGAAACGTGAGAAGGGTGAAAAAGCCTTTGCCGCAATCCCGGTCAGATACAACACTTTGAAAAAGAAAGTGGCCGACAGTATCCTTGGCACTCCTTCGGTTATGCTTAATGTCCCTTATGGAGACTCGTGGTTCATGCCTTCAACCCAAAGTTATGTCGCCCGCTTGATTGCCGATGCAGGCGGTCGCTATATCTACCAGAAGAACACGGGAAACGCTTCTATCCCCGTTGACTTGGAAGAAGCATACCTACTCGCGTCAGATGCGGACATGTGGCTGAACGTGGGAATGGCGAACTCCCTTGACGAATTGAAGGCATCATGTCCGAAATTCACCGATACCCGATGTTTCAAAAATGGAGAGGTGTATAATAACAACGCCCGTATCAACACAGCCGGGGGTAACGACTATTACGAGTCTGCTGTCGTGAATCCTGACATCGTGCTCCGCGACCTTGTGAAGATATTCCATCCCGAACTGGCGCAGGAAGAGTGTGTGTATTACAAGCAACTGAAATAGATGCGTTCCCGTTCGACTATATTGTCCTCCATATTGATTACGCTCACGGTCGGTCTTTTTTTACTGGACTTGGCCGTGGGAGCTGTCAATATTCCAATCCGCGATGTATGGGCAGCGCTGACTGGGGGAGATTGTCCCCGTGCCACGGAAAAGATCGTACTCAACATACGCCTCATAAAAGCTATAGTGGCACTGTTGGCCGGGGCTGCCTTATCAGTCAGCGGTCTTCAGATGCAGACCCTCTTCCGTAATCCTCTTGCCGGTCCCTATGTCCTCGGTATCAGTTCCGGTGCAAGTCTCGGTGTGGCACTCGTGGTACTTGCTGGGCTCGGTTCATCAATAGGCATTGCCGGAGCTGCATGGGTGGGTGCGGCTGTCGTATTGCTCGTGATAACTGCCGTTGGACAGCGAATAAAAGACATCATGGTAATCCTGATTCTGGGTATGATGTTCTCATCGGGCGTAGGCGCTGTCGTGCAGATTTTGCAGTATATAGCCAATGACGAGTCTCTAAAAATGTTTGTGATATGGACGATGGGAGCATTAGGGGATGTGACAGCGCAACAACTTGCCATCTTTGTTCCATCAGTATTAGTCGGGTTGTTATTGGCTGTAATAACAATCAAGTCGCTTAATCTTTTGTTGTTTGGAGAAGAGTATGCCATAACGATGGGACTGAATATTCAGCGTTCACGCGGCCTATTGTTTCTCTCGACAACGCTGCTCGCCGGAACGATAACCGCTTTTTGCGGTCCGATAGGTTTCATAGGTCTCGCTATGCCTCATGTCACAAGAATGCTTTTCCAAAATAGCGATCATCGTGTCCTTCTACCCGGAACAATTCTTTCAGGAGCATCGATATTGCTTCTTTGCGACGTCATTTCCAAAATATTCACCTTGCCGATCAACGCCATTACAGCTCTATTGGGAATCCCAATCGTCGTATGGGTGGTTTTACGCAACAAATCCATCACCGCATGATAGAATTACAGCATTTTTCCATAGGTTACAAAGAGAACTCGTTGCTCCACGAGGTAAATGCCACGATAAAAAAAGGTCAATTGACAGCCCTTATCGGAAGAAACGGGACAGGGAAATCGACGCTACTCCGCGCCATAGCCGGTCTGAACCGGTGTTATTCCGGAAAAATCATTCTCGACGGGCACGACATCGCCTGCATGAGAACCGAAGATATGGCAAAAACGCTGGCCGTCGTCACGACCGAGCGCACGCGCATCGCCAACCTGCGGTGCAAAGATGTCGTAGCCATAGGCCGTGCTCCTTATACCAACTGGATAGGCAGGATGCAAGAGGCGGATAAGGAGATAGTCATGCAATCGCTCATCTCGGTGGGAATGGAGGCTTATGCAAACCGCACGATGGATAAAATGTCGGATGGCGAATGCCAGCGTGTGATGATTGCTCGTGCATTGGCACAGGATACTCCTATCATTCTCCTTGATGAACCGACTTCCTTTCTTGACATGCCTAATCGCTACGAACTTGTGGCGTTGCTTCGTAGGCTTGTCCACGACGAGAAAAAATGTATCATGTTCTCGACACATGAACTTGACATCGCGTTGTCCATGTGCGATTCGATAGCATTGTTAGATACCCTGAATTTAAACTGCTTGACCGCGTCTGAAATGCGGAAAAGCGGATACATTGACAGACTTTTCCAAAATGAGAACATTCGTTTTGACTCCTTATGCGGTACAATGATTTTGAAACAATGAGTACATACACTGTAGAAAATTTTACTTCAGACATCACTGTTGAAGGATATATCGCCGAATTCCGTGACGAACCACATTTTCTTGAACTTTGCAAACAATGTACCAATTATGGCAAAAGTTGGGGGTGTCCTCCATTTGATTTTGATACGGAATCGTTTCTCCGGCAATACAAGTATGCACATCTTATGGCAACGAAGATAATCCCTGAAGACAAAGATATTCCGATTGAATATACACAAAAACTCATTTTACCGGAACGAATACGAATCGAGAGCGAATTATTGGATATGGAACGGAAATATGGAGGGCGTTCATTTGCCTATATAGGTAAATGTCTTCACTCTGCCCCAATAACGAGTGTACGCGTAACTGCGGCACACCATGCCGACACCCGGAAAAAGTGCGTCCGTCACTCGAAGCCTTCGGATTTGACATAGCCAAAACGCTTGCTGAACTTTTTAACATCGAACTTCTTTGGGGAAAGGATGGCAAATTACCTGAATACCTTGTTCTCGTAAGCGGATTTTTTCATAATGAATACGAACTTTGCAACATAGCATACTAATGATTCGGACATGAAACAAACAGACAAACTAACCACATTCGGTTCAATCTGTTTTGTGATTTCAAATGAATTATAGTTAGATATGTAAAAAGCGACGCCGGAGCTTGAAATAAGTAACGGTTTATCGGTGTATCCTCCGTTAAACCGTTCATTTTCGGTTAAACGAAAACACAACATGCTGTCCGCTGGAGCGGAGCACGTTTCTTCAATAATTATTGTGTATCATACCGTTGTGTGGCTATTTTCCTGTGGTTTGTGGGGCTTTTCCATCAGATATTTGCCGGCTGTTCTCCTCATTAAAGGATAGATATATCTCCATGACCATGCGACTTACGCCCATAATTCGGGGATAAGGAGGCGAATATACGGAAAATCTGCCCTTTACATGCCCTATTGTCCATTAATGGATTAATACTTCTACACATCTGCAAATGGAGAATGACAGGTCTCGTTTTTTAATTTAATATCTTACTTGAAAAGAAATATAAGATATACCATTCCCCTGATTAAATTCAGTTTTTTTTCTGTGTTATATTACTTGTAAAATTCTATTATACCATTCAAGCAACAGCCCTTGAATCCCGCCGTATTTCAATTCTCTTTTTCCCATATAACGATTTTCCCATTTTTATTTATCCCGTCAGTAGCTCCACCTTGCCGGGTTCAGGGTGCGAAGCTACGGACGGGACCCCTAAAAATCTGCAAGGCCGCTTCGCGCCCTGCGGGTTTTGGCGAAAATTTTTCAATCCGTCCAGCCGGGCGGTTGAAAATTTTTCACCAAAAGCCTTGCATATTTTCTCCCCGTCCGTATCTGCCCCCTGAAACGAGCAAGGTGAAGCCACCGACAAGGCATAAAAAAAAAGTCAATGTTATGAAAAAGAGAATTGAAATACGGCAGGATTGGAAACGAGGCTTCGGCTCCGCTCCAACCGGCATTAAAAATTGGGTGAAGTGGTCGCTGGTCGGTTTCGTGGTCTATGTGGCGGTGCGTTTCGTGTGTGCCTTTTGGGGTGGTATTCTGCCCATGTTGGCAGTTTTGGCGGTGGTGGTTTTCCTCATCCGTGCCGTGTGGTGCATCCTTTGCGTGCTCGCTCTTTTCATCCTTGCGCTTTGCGTGATACTCTGACAGAATATGAATCATTTTAAAATCAAATCATTATGAACAAAGTACATTTATTGGGAGCCAACAGAAGTTACGACAGAGACGTTCAGACCGTTTCAGTCAACCAAGTGGTAGTATTGGATAGCTATGACAGCTATGTTGTGTATGAAGTAACCCGTGACAAGTGGGGAATAACCTATCATCTTGTCAATTTGCAGACATACGAGTTTCATACATCCGACCTTATCCGGCCGTTATCGGAAAAATTCGGAATAGGAATCTATTACGATGATGCGAACCCCAAGTTTTTAGATCCGTTGGAAACAGCCGCTTTACTCACCAAGGCAAAAGAGAAGAAAGCCGAAGAAGAAAAGAAAGCGAAGGAAACAAGAGAGGAATACGGACGTATCGCCAAAATCGGTGCGGAGCGTTTGCGCCCCCTTGTCCCGACGGATGCAAAGGCGGTCATTATCGGCACGTTACGGGTAAACGAGTGCGACAGCTATACGGACTATTATGACTACAGTATAGCAAGAACCGTCATTTTAGGCTTTTCCAAACATACACGCAACCTCTTTTCAGAAATGCGCAAGCATGCCGCCAATTTTGAGGGAACAGCCTATTTGGCGGAATATAACGCAGATTACGAACACCGGGAAAATTACAGCATGGGAGACGGTATGTATCTGGGCAGGAACAAGTACAGCGGTTGGACGGTTGAGAAAGAGCCTATCCACGACCTTGAAAAATTCATAGAACGGTATGCGCACACCGCAGGGGATGAAGCCAACCTTTGTATGAAAGCACCGCAGACGGACAGCGATACGGCAGAACAATCCACAGCAACCGCAGACTTTTCAACCCTCAGTCTTGAAATCGTGGAATACAGCGAGAAGGCGATTGCCGTATTCGGTGACACCAGGCCGATAAAGGACATTCTGAAAGACCTGAACGGTCTGTTCCGTGCGAACCTCACCTATAAGGGCGAAAGGCGTGCAGGGTGGATATATTCCAAGAAGCAGGAAACGAAAGTAAGGGAAGCACTCGCCACGTGCATCCGTGTATGACAGCATGAACGGCAGGGCGGAACAATCCGCCCGCCTATCAACGAACCCATAAAAAAGTAACGACATGAGAACGGAAACAAGAACATACACCCTCTATCGGATAACCGAGTTATCCGAGGAAGCCAAAGAGAAAGCACACACCGAATGGTTGTACAACCGATATTTTTACGGTTGGACACACGAGAACCGTCAGACCCTTAATACCTTTTGCGAACGCTTCGGCATTGTGTGCCGTAATTGGAGATATGACGCATGCAATTACAGCTATGACTACCGCAGCAGGCAGGAAGACTGCATAGACAGGCTAAACGGTTGGCGGTTGGCGGCCTATCTGATGAACAACCATTGGAACGACCTATACACGCCAAAATATTTTTGGAAAGGGACGAAAGGACGAAAAAGCAGGATATTTGTAGATGCCTGTTGTCCCCTTACGGGCTATTATATAGATAACTGTATTCTTGATCCGATTTATCAGTTCTTGAAATCCCCCACCGAAAATATCACGTTTGACTGCCTTATGAACGAATGTCTCGACAGTTTTTTCCGTGCTTGTCGGGATGATATGGAAAGCACCCGGACTTTGGAACACTTCACGGAAGAAAGCAACGCCAACGGTTGGGAATACCTTTCAGACGGAAAACCATTCAATTAATTATCAACATTTAAAACTTATCATTATGAAGACGAACAAGAAAGTACAGACGAACAGCGTACAGAAATCAGAGAAAGAAAATGCAGTAAAGGTGACCGCTTTGGCAATCATCCCGAAACCGATGACACTACTCACACCGCAGGACGTGCCCACGGCTACCGAAGTGACAGAAGCACCCGAAACGGCAACCATTCCCACCGTTACGGAAGAAGCATCGCAGCAGGCCACTTTCAAGACACCGCTTGCAACGGCCACAGCCGAAACAGACCTTGACATCACTACCATACACCCAAGCACGGACAACCACCGCAAGACGTTCAATGACGCATCATTGCAGGAACTTGCGGAAAGCATTCGGGAAGTAGGAATCCTGCAGGCCATTGCAGTACGCCCACGCACGGAAGGCGGTTATGAAATTATATACGGTGAACGCCGTTACCGTGCCTCATTGCTTGCAGGAGCAAAGACCATAAAGGCAACCATATATAACAATGTGACGGACGATGAAGCGGAAGACATGTCGTTAAGCGAGAACTTGCAGCGTGAGCAGGTACGCCCCACTGAAGAAGCAAAAGCGTTCAAGCGGTTGCTTGAAAAGGGCAGATATGACATGTATTCACTGACCGCCCGTTTCGGACGGAGCGAGAAATATATCTATACCCGATTGAAACTGAACGAACTCTATGCGCCTGTCGGTGAACTGTTGGACAATGAAACAATCACTGTCAGCGTAGCCGAGGAGATAAGCACCTATGAGCCCGATATACAAAAGGACGTGTACGAGAAGCACCTCAAAGAGGGGAACGGTGAGGATTGGACGGGATATACATTGAACCTCTTCAAAAGGTACTTTGAAAAATACTATACCACCGACCTTGGGCAATACAAGTTCGACAAGACGGAATGCAATACATGCGTACACAACGCAGCCAATTACAACCTTTTTGCCGAGCATAACGGGTGCGGACACTGCACCAACCGCAAATGTCTGGAGGCCAAGAACGCAGCCCATGTGGCAAAAGAGACGGAGAAACTTTTGAAATCCGATCCGAAGCTGGTTGTCGCACGCCCCTACTACGGAAGCCGTAACGATATGGCACTACAGAAATTGGACAAGAAAGGGCATGAAATCAAGGAACTTGACTACAACGTATCGGCAAGGGAATTCCCCAAAGCACCCGAAGCACCGAAGAAAGAGCAGTTCACCCAAACGAAAGAGTACGAACAGGCGGTGCAGACATTTGAGCGCAGAAACGAGGAATATGCCCGAAAGGTGGAGGAACTTGACCGCATGAAGGAGGAAGGCAGGATAAAGACCTATGTAAAGGTGGGACAGACAGAACCCGAACTCTGCTACGTGGAGATAAACAGAAAGGAAACCGCCCCCGTCACTATCGGGACATTGCAGGAAAGGGACAAGCGTTTCAAACAGCTTTCCATCGAAAAGACCGTTGCCGATACGAAAAAGATTGTCCGTGAGAACGACTATCCCGAAAGCTCGTTCACGCAGTACGAAGACGGTATGGTTTATTTTGCCATGCTTGCCCAACTTCAAAGGAGACATTTCCCGCTTTTCGGCATCAAGGACCAGCCTTTCGCATTGGACGAGAAACAGCGGATGAAAATCGTTGCCAAACTGACGGACACACAAAAAACGGTAATCAAACGGGACTTCATCAGCCACTTCCTTTGTGAGAACGGCCACGGAGACAACAACGCATCCAAGCTGCTGAGGGACTTCGCAAACATGCACTTCCCCGACCAATACGGACTTGTCAAAGCCACCCACGAGGAAGAATATCAGAAACGGCATGAACGTTTGGAGGAAAGGATAAAGGAAATGAAGAAAGCGGAAAAGAAAGCTGCCAGGGAAGCCGAAAAACAGCAGACGACAGAAAAGACGGAAAAGAAGACCACCGCCCCGAAAACAGAGAAGCCCGAAAGCGGAAAAGCCGCCTGACACCAAGCGGAAAGCATGTGCCGGAAACAATATCCGGCACATCTTTTTCACCGCCCCAAGAGAACAGAGGGCAGGGCCGGACGACCCCACCCACACCGCCACCGTAAAACCTTTTAAAATATTTGCGAATGAAATATATAAGAATGTTCCCGGACGTGGAGTATTCCACCGACAGGGATTTTTTCCTTGAAAATCAGATTGTCTGCATTGTAAGCAGGGAGGGCACGAAGTTTTGCAGCCTGATAGAAAACCGTCTGTTCATGCGTTCCCAAAGCCGCCATATCAGCAAGCGGATGCAGCTGCATATCATGTGTGAAATCCACAAGGAAATCTGCCGCCTTCGCTATGGCGGCGAGCCGGTGGAATGACCTGCCACACCCCACACCTGAATACTTCCTCTCAAAAAAGTCGGGCAATCCCTATGCGGTTGCCCGGCTTTTTTCTATTTTTGCAGGGTTGAATCAAAAAAAGAAGGTTATAAGATTAAAGAATTTGAATGATAACATATTAGAATAGCTTTTAGCTGTTTATTCCCGAACACGAAACGACCAATTTTAATGCAGGAGAATAAACGAGCGGAGTCCTTGTCATATCCATTGGCACGGACTTAACTCGTCTCCTGCGAGGCGCTTGGTCGTGCCTGTGTTCGGACTTGTTAAGTTCCGTGCTTTTTTCGGTACTTAACAGTAATTACGGACAAGGCATTAACAAAAAAACTCATGGAAATATGTATGACAGGAATGTTGCCGTTACAGGCTGTACCATTGAAAAGACAAGCCGATACGACCGGTTCAGGGAAAACAATATCCGTATGGAACTCTACCGTATTATTCTTGCACTTTATGATGAAGGATACCGCATGTTTTCCTGCAATCTGAATACCTATATCGGATTATTGGCGGCAGATACGGCCATCATACTCCGTGAAGCGGACAAATGCCCGGAGATACATCTTTCAGCCGTCATCACCGGTACATGCTATCCGGCAGATACCGACAAAGTGTATTGCGCCTTATATGATGACCTGATAAAGAAGGCGGACAGCAAGGAGACGCTTTCAGAGAAAGACAGCCTCACCGGTGCGCTTGCCGCAAGCCATATCATCTGTTATTACGAGGACTTTTCTTTGGAAATGCAGCGGATACGCATGTCCGCCACTCCTTGTACCAATATCCGCAAAATGATATAGGCATCTATTCTTTATCGCAGGTTACAACAACTTTTCCAGCCGGACAATCCGTTTTTCGGTTGATGGATGCGTGCTCATGATATATTCGGTGAACGAAGGCCGCTCCCCACCCGTTTCCGCCACCTCCAGCCGACGCAGGAACGAGAGCAGGCCCTCCCCACAACCGTAACGTACCGCATACGTGTCGCAACGGTATTCGGCATATTTGTTGATATTCACGTCTGCTATCCGACTGATACCGTAAATCGTATGATGCAACAGTTTATAAAGGCTCCACCAGAGTCTGGCCATCCCCACCACGGCGAAACGGACAGCCGGGACCACGGCGATTATCAGATTGCCTGCCAATCCGAAAAACAGGGCCGGAATCAGGAACAGCCCGTACAGGCAGCGGTAGCCCAGCAACTGCATAGAGAAAAGAAGCACCTGATAGACAAAATCATAATGCGAGATGTGTCCCACCTCATGGCTGATTACCCCTTTGAGTTCCTCGTCCGATGCCGTCTGAAGAATACCACCTGTCAGCCCGATTGTATGGAACCCGAAAGTCACGGCATTCGTACGTGCGTCCCTGTTGCAGTAGATATTCAGCTTCCTCTCCATCCCCATTTCCGAGAGCAGACGTTCCACCCGCATCCGTTCCTCACCGTCCAACGGTTTGTAACCCTCTTTCATCCACATCATTCATACGTTCAATGGTGAAAGGTTTTATAATATGTAAACAAAACAATAATGAAATACAGCTGTTCGTATGAACTGTTTTTTCTTAGGGTATGTTCCATCTTGATTTATAAAAACAGGAAAAGATGAAGAACTGATTGGCTAGATATACGGTCAATTCTTCATCATTAGCTCCGGATGCAATTATGCAGTATCCTTTATTGTCTTTTCAAAATATAATGTTCAGCCAATTCACTGCCGTTGAGCGTTCCCAGACTGTCGGACAACGCGACTGAACCATCGAGAATTTTATAGAATGTCTTCTCCCCGGAAGAAGGAGTTACCAGTTCTATGATGTTTTCACCCACAATGTTATAAATGCCACTTTCTTCAAAGACGCCATCCTTCCTTCCCAAATATTCACTCCGCAGTTCGTAGGTTGTATCACTGTTGATTTTCAGTGTTGTCCTGATACCACTGCAATCGGCGCAGGGTAATGTGCCCTCATAAGTCCCATAAAAATTCTTATTTTTGGTATTGACTGTAGTGGTGGCCATAGTAGCGCTTTCTTTTTCCTGTTGTGTAGTTCTCTTCTGTGATCCGGTACAGCCTGACATTGACGTTATTATGGCTGTTGCTACCAATAAAAGATTGAATCTGTTAAATCTCATAATTCCGAATGTTTAATAAATTAAATATTATAAATCTTTAAATCAATCTGTTGTGGTTATACTCCTTACAAGAGACCTATAGCCAGATAGCCCCTCCTTCAGTATCTCCCGCCTTATAGGTATAAGTTATGAATTCCTCAAGCGCTTCTTTCCATGTAAGGTTGAAGGTTTTCATAATGGAATGCACGGTACGGTTGCTTTCTTCATCAAGACTATCTTCTTCGATTTGGTTAACATCTGCATCCGGTTCTATGTCAAGATATTCATCACGACTCCAGAATACCACTATAGGAATACTTAAGTTGATATCCCATGTGCCACGCTGGATCAATATTCCGGAAGGCTTGTAGAACGGATCAAAAGTACCAGTTTCCGGATTGGTCTTGGATTTGTAACCGTGATAAAGACGAATTTTCAAGTCAAATTCCTTACGATCTTTCAAAAAACGGATGACACCTTTCAACCCGACAGGATTGCTTCCTCCTGTTATTTCAGCCTCCTTGTCATGTCTGGTCTTGTCCCAAGGGGTAGTATCTACATAAAGATAGTCCACTAATTTTTGCGGATCATTGTCATCAGCTTCCGGCTGCCCGTCAAAGGTGGGTTTTACATTTTCTGGTGTAAAGAAATGTTGATGTATTTTATCCTGTCCATTTTCTATAAACTGGTTATTCATCAACTCTCCCTTACTATTGTAGTAATAAATAAACATCAGATAAATAGGGGCTGGAGTAAAGTTGTCTCCATTTTTATATTCTCCGTTTTTCTGTACGTAGAACTTGTTTTGACTGCCTTCGGCAAGTGTCCAGCCCTGGCCGGTCTTCAGTTCGTAGGTTATTTCTTGAATACGTTTCATGTGTCTGGCTGGAGATTCCGGATTCTGATGAGGACCACCGACTTTCTGTATTTCATTCCAATCTGCATGCAAGTGGCATTCCACAAGACGGATTGTCATTTTGGAAGGATCTTCATGCAATTTGTTTTTTGTCTCATTTTCAGGAATCACAGGATCTTTGCTGCATGAATTAAATAATAAGGTAAAAGATGCCCCCATCAGGAGCATTAATGCGATTTTACATACATTTGTTTTCATTTTACTTGTAATTAAATAGGTTTGTTGATTATGTCTCGTTATAAGTCAAAAGCTCCAACTCACTCCGCAACGCACATCGCGCCCCATGTCGTGCGCATAGTAACGCGAACGGTTGGTGTATTCTTTATATTCTTTGTTCAGAATGTTGTCTGCCGATATCATGAACCGTAATATGTGTCCACATCTTACGGGACATTCCAGATCCACATCGGCTCCAAAAAGATGGTATGCCGGAGGAGTGTACGGGATAAGATCCGTATCCGGGTCAAACCGGGTCTGTTTTGCCACGAAACGGTGCCGGACACCCAGACGCAACCGGAAATGCGACCGGGTTCTGTGGTTCCATGAAAGCTCATGGTTGAGATGGAAAGGGGGGATATAGGGAAGATAATTTCCTGTTGTCCGTTCGTTTGCCCGTATAAAGGAGGCGGTCAGATGGTAATCCCATGAATCTGCAGGCATGAAGTGAAAGTCAAAATCCATTCCGCGGAAGAAAGCCGGGGTCTGCCTGTATTGGAATATAGGATATGCCCCTGAAATGACAGTAATGTTCTCTTTTTGGGGCTCATCATAGATATAACCGCTTATCCATTGCAGATAACCGTCCGCATGGACGCTGAACACCTTGCCACTGTAACTGATAGAGGATATCCATTTATAGCTTCTTTCGGAATTCATGACCGAATCCCCTCTGACAAACATTCCTGATCCGAGTTCATTCCCATTGCTGTACAGCTCATACACGTGGGGGGCCCTCCAGGCCATCCCGAAATTGGTGGTAAGTTTCCAGTGTCCGGAAAAAAGGTGATGGGCTCCCAGACTGTATGATATGTTATTGAACTTTCTTGTTCCCCCATAGGGATTTCCAGTCCAGTCATAGCCGCTGGCACGGGTTTCCTGCCCGTCAAAGCGAACACCCGCTTCAACTCCTCCCTTGCTGTAATTATACTTTCCAATGCCATATATTCCTGCCTGTGTCTCCGTGTAATTGGGAATAACAGGAACAACACCTGTCCCTGCCCGGCTGTGATTGTCTATGAACATGATTTGTCCCCCAATCTCCGTTTGCCATGAATTATAATTCCACTTCCACCGGAGGGAGTTTTGAAATGAATACAAGTGCAGGGAAACAGCCGGGATGTCGGATCCCAGGCGGCGGATACGTTTTTCCTGCCGGTCATCCTTCTGCCAGGAACCCTGCCAGTAAAGATTTCCAACATCCCACATGCTGAATCTTATTTTGCCAACGGCTGTCTGATGGGTGACCTCCTGATATGGATATGTGATACTTCGGGCGAAAGGGTCCGTATGCAGGGGACGTCCCAGCCGGATACGTTCCGCCAGCAGATCCTCACTTCCCATCTGGGCACTGAGCATTACCCCCATGCGGTTGTAAAAGCGGCTGTAGAACCCTTCTATTCTTAAACGGCCATGATCATAGCCGAGTGAAGCGGAGGTATGCAATTCCCTGGTTCCGGTATTGTTAAGAAGATAGTTCGCGGTAGAACGGTCTCCTGAATTCGAGCAGGTTCCCTGTACACGCCAGGCAATGTCACGGAGAAAAGGGAAGGTTCCCTCCATCTGTCCGGTAAGGACAAAACGGCGTCCGTTACTGCCATAAAGCATGGATCCCTTTCCTTTTAAGGACTTTGTCCGGAAAGGCAGGGCGGCCTGTTCCATGATAATAATCCCCCCCAAAGCCTCTGAACCGTACCGTACCGCATCGGATCCTTTCACCACCTGGATGGAATTGCTACCGTTCATGTCCACTTCCGGAGCATGATCGGCCCCCCATTGCTGCCCTGTCTGGCGGGTGCCATTGTTGATGATCAATATCCGGTTGCCATACATCCCCTGGATGACGGGTTTGGCTATTGCCGTCCCCGTACTGATAGAGCTTACACCACTGACCTGTTCGAGCAGGGCACCCAGGGAGGTCCCCAACGCATGATTGATTGCAGGGGATGGGATTTGCCCGCTCACTGCATTCCGGGTTATTCCGGAACGTTCACCGATAATGATGACTTCCCCCAATGTCGTCATTTCCGGAGAAAGACGTATCGTATAGGTGTTCTTTCTTTTAAACACATCCTTCAAGGATATATATTGAGATTTATACCCCAGACTCTGTACAAGGACTGTATCTGCGGAATTCCTTGAAGGAATAGTTACCGTTCCTTCGGATAAGCTGACAAGCACCTGCCCGCCGGCTAATACACCGGCTCCTTCAATAGGGTTTCCGTTTTCCCCGTCTATAATCAGCAGGGTCCTGGTTGTGTCTGATCGTTGCCGGTATTCCTGTGCATGCATATGTGCAGAAAATGCCATATACAGACAGGTAAGGAACAGACACACATATCGGAAATATGCATGAAATGTCATATTTTATAAAAGCGTTATAAATTGTTCAGGATAGTCAATAGGCATAAGAGCCCTTTACATGTCATCACATAGTGCATGTAATCCATAGAGAATTATGACATTCGGACAGGAGGAGCGCGAAGAGACAAAAGGAGAATTGTAGCAGTGACGCCCTGCTCCTCCAAAATAAGATATTTAACAGGCTTTACAGTCAAGGTATGGGTGTACTCCAAACTTTCCGCTTCGGTAAATAAGGATAAAGTGAAAAGACAGATAGCACATTTATCTGCTGAATCGTGATGAGGGAACTGTTGCCCGTCATGAATACATGCACGCTCCTTATGAACATGAAAGGCTTTCACAAAAAAGAAAGGCATCATGCTCAGTAACAGCAGGTATGCTACGGCTGTTCTATTTTTCATTATTCCATCCATATTACAAAGATAGTGGATTATATAGCTTCATACAATACCTACAAATAGGTATTTTTCGTTTTTTTTATATGGTCGGCAACGGCATGGAATATAACCACAGCCGTCATAAGCCTACCATACATTTTATATCCGTTCATCCGGGGGAGACGGTTGCCTCAGTAAAATAATGCCGTTTATTTGATGAATGTTCCATTTCTTAATTCTCTAAAAGCTTCCTCCAGTTCCTCCCGGCTATTCATCACTATGGGACCTCCCCAGACAATAGGTTCTTTCAGGGGAGGAGCCGACAACAAAAGGAAACGTGCGCCTTCCGGTCCAGCTTTCACCTCTACCGGTTCGTCCGTATCTTCTCCAGGAACGGGAACAGAATATAATATGGCACAACCCTTACTTTCCGCAGATTGCTGTCTCACTTCGGGGAAAAGCGAGCCTTCCAGCAAATAGAGAAATAGGTTTTCATCATCGCGTGCTTCGTTGTACTTCCATGAGGCGTCAGCGGGCAAAGTTACATCCAAATATGTTATCTGAACATACGAATTGTCCAGAGTCCCCCGTATCCCCCGGTGGCTGCCTGATAAGATCCGGACGGTTGCCTTGTCGGACATCACCACCGGGATGTCATCCGGAGCAATGTCCCTATATGCCGGTGGAACCATTTTTTTTGCAGCAGGTAAATTGACCCACAGTTGGCATCCGAGCATCCTTTCTGATGGCTGCGGCATCTCCTTGTGGAGTATTCCTGAACCGGCTGTCATCCATTGGCATCCCATGGACTGGATCACCCCTTTGTTTCCTAGGCTGTCCTCATGCTCCATTGTTCCGCTGACAAGATAGGTTATGGTCTCTATTCCGCGATGTGGATGCCAGGGAAATCCCTTTATATAATCCTGCGGATTGGTGGAGTCAAAACCGTCAAGCATCAGAAACGGGTCAAAGTCCACCACCGTCTGCTCTCCCAATATCCGGCGCAGATGTACACCTGCCCCGTCAACAGTCTTTCTTCCTCTCACAATCCGTGTCACTTTTCTTTTTTTCATATTGTTGTCATTTTAATATTAATTGTTTTTCAATCCATGCAAGAATGGTTTGTAGAATATAATTATCCCGAAGCGGATTTTCTCCGGAATATATAATTAAGTTGGTATCGCCAAATATTTCTGATACAGATGCCGTCTGCTTTTGACTATATATCCAATTCACCCTGCCTTGGTGAGAATTCACAGTCGACGACAACATGTACGTTATCCGAGATCATAGTCGGAATATATTTGGAACCTAGTTGGAAGTCCGAGCATCTGATCACACCCTGGAGCCGAAAACCTGCCGTCTCTTTACCGGACACCGGACTTTCCTTTCTGCCAATTAACATCACGTCAAACCGCACCTTTTTAGTAATTCCGTGGAGAGTGAGTTCTCCATATATCTCCCCTTTATCTGTACCGAGCATCTTCATTTCCGTGCTTTTAAACACCATCATGGGGAATCTCTCCACATCAAAGAAATCGGATGAGCGCAGATGTTTATTTCTGGCTTCCACTCCTGTGCTCACACTTGCCGTCCGGACTTCCACCCGGATATCCGTATTCGTGCAATCACCATTCTTCTGCCTTACGGTAATGTCAAAGTCTGAGAAATATCCGCTGACAAAGGAGAGCCCCGCATGCTTCACTTCAAAACCGATACGGGTATGTTCGGGATCATCAGTCCACATGACTGTCTGCGCATTGATACTAGCGGCTGTCATAAACAATAGGAACAATAAAATATTTTTCATAAACTGGATATTTCAGGAAGGCGGATGTTATTCTTTTATACAAAGGATAACATCCGTTTTCATTCTTTTATAACTGGATGCTTTTTTTGTCTGTTATACTATTTTTCTTTGAGTGTTTCCACAAAAAAAGATCCGTTATCCAACAGCCCTTGGAAGAAAACAGGAACGGTTTCTTTGCGGTTCCAGTCCCTTTGCAGTTCACAGATATACTGGGTTACGGAAGTCAGCCGAACTCCGGCCTGCTCCATCCGTCTGAGGGCCGTTTCATGAGCCAGCCTGGATGTTCCGCCGACAGCGTCAACAATAGTATATACTTCATAGCCCTCCTTCAAAAGATCCAAGGCTGGAAAACAGAGACAGACCTCTGTCCATAGCGCACAAACCACAAGTTTCTTTCTGCCCAGTGCCTTGACTGCTTCCTGGAACTCCTTGTCTTCCCATGAATTGACAGAAGTCCTGTCAATCTCAGGCTGCCCCGGAAGGGCCTTCTTTATCTGGGGGATAGTAGGCTGGTTAAGACCGGTGGCAACATTCACAGTAGTCAGGATAACAGGGACATTGAACCCCTTGGCCACACGGCAAACATTGGATATATTTTCCACTAGTTCCCGTCTGTCCATTGAAGCTATGGAATGAACCTGTATGGGCTGATAATCGATGACTAACAATGCGGAGTTTTCCGGTGTTAGCAAATGATCCGTTTTGGGATCTCTGATAGGTTTGATACTACTCATTACTTTATATTTTTATAGTTAAACAAATTGAGATAGCGGTATGTAGACCTCCATCTCGTTTATTGGTTGCAAAGTTAGTAAGCTTATGTCTGATTTATCTGTTCTTAAAAGAACGAAACTTAGTCAATTACAACACTTTTTATGCCCCGACATCTCTCTGATGATACCGATGCTATTATTTCCCAACATTGACACGTATATTATATTGTTTCGTATATAGTTTGGCTTTTTTGTATATTTGATCTTTTCTTTGTATCTTGCTGACCTTTCTCATATCCGTCATTGGATGTCAGACTTTTATCCGAGCTTACAGATGAAATGGTCATTTTAGGAAAATATATAGAAATAGTTTGTGCTTATGGAGCATACCAAAGAAACATTGTCGGCCTTGGTGCGGGAAATGCAGTCAGTCACCGCATACAATAGAGGAGTTTATATCCTGAATATTGAGATTTTTTTAGACAAGTACAGTAATAAGATATTGCGTGCCGGGGCTTTCTTTTATATACTAGTGGAAGCCGGAACAGCAGAATTTGTAGTTGACTGTCATTCTTATAATGTAGGAAAGGGGGACATGCTTCTTGTCGCTCCAAGAATGTCTGTAGAGTTAATGAAAAAAAGTTCCGACTTCGGTACATGTGGTCTATGTATGGAGCCTTTCTTTTTTGACTCCCTTTCCATAGGAAACTATGTATACAAACGGCTTTATAACAACAGTCATACGACATATGTCTTACGGCTGGAGGACAGCGATACCGTACATATACGCAAAACGTTAGACCTGATGTCCCACTACCTTACTTCTGACCATCCTGAGGAAATGGCTGGTTCGCTGGTCAATTTCCTGTTGCTGCAAATAACAGAAATCTTTCACAGCCAAAATGTACATCCTGCTGGAAGAGTCAGGCATTCCGATGCTTTGTTCCGCCTTTTCAGAAAATTACTGGCTGAGAATTACAGGAAAGTACATGATCTTCAGTTCTATGCAGACTCCCTTAACGTGTCTCAGACCTACCTGTCAAGAGTGGTACGCCAGATTTCTGGAAAAACAGTGAACAACTATATAACGGAAGCACTTTATAGGGATGCCAGACGTCTGCTGGTTTTTACAGATCTGACTGTAAAGGAGATTGCTGAACAATTAGGCTTTTCAGACCAGTCATCCTTCGGGAAATTCTTCAAGAAGAAATCAGGAACATCCCCTGCAAACTTTCGTGCCGGATATAAGAAACTCCACAATTTGTAAAAATGGATGCTGTATAGTATACGCAAAAGTTGGGGAAGGAAACCAGAAGACCCTGCCACGCAAAGAAATCTCTTTTGGGATATTCTATGGATACGGACCGGAACATGTTGACAAGGGAGAGTACATTCATAATTACCGATATTTTTTTTTGGGGGGGATATAATCAGACTTTCCATTCTAAGTGATAGTTTATGTATTCTCAAGTCTATTAAAGCAGACAATATCTACTATATTTGAGACATATTTTGAAAAGATCTGACTTCATCCGTATTTGCCTTTCATTATTTTACTATTTTCACACCGCTTTAATGTGAATATGTTAAAGTCAGTTTCCTTTCATTTACATTCGGCAAACTGTATGGAAGTATAAATAATATTCTTCCGGGCCTTATATATTGAACTGGTGTGGATTGAAAAGCCCATTGTCATACAGATTGGTATGGATAGAAGTCCGTTCCAAGGAGCCGGGATATCGGCTGGATATATATCAATTTGACTGTAAGCAAAAAAGCATGTACATCAGAATTAAAAATATTTTAATTGTAATGAAACATATATTTTATCATCTGACCGCTGTTATGGTCGTTGTGGTATGGGGAATGACTTTTATTTCCACCAAGGTTCTAATAGTTCATGGTCTGTCTGCTCAGGAGATTTTCCTTTTCCGTTTTTTGCTGGCTTATGCTGCAGTGTGTCCTATCTCTTTCCATCGTTTTTTTGCCCGTAATCTGAAAGATGAGCTATATCTGGTGGGTGGCGGAGTATTGGGTGGCTCCCTGTTCTTCTTTTTACAGAACATAGCTCTGGGGCTGACACAGGCTTCAAATGTATCTTTCATCATATGTATGGCCCCGTTATTGACAGCTGTTCTGACCGTATTGTCCGTTCGGACGGAAAAGGTCTCAAGAGGCTTCATATACGGATCTATTATTGCTCTGTTGGGTGTAGGCTTGCTGATATTCAACGGAAGTTTCATTCTTCGGATATCACCTTTGGGAGATTTACTGACTCTTCTAGCTTCCCTGTCATGGGCGTTTTACAGTCTTGTCATTCGGAGTCTCACCCGAAAATATTCTCCGGCTTTCATCACCAGAAAAATATTTTTCTATGGCATAATAACAATTCTTCCCACTTTCCTTTTTCTGCCCTCATTGACAAATCCTGCTGTATTACTGGACAATGAAGTGTGGAGCAATCTCCTTTTTTTAGGTGTCATAGCCTCGTCTGCCTGTTATCTATTGTGGAACATTGTTGTAAAACAGCTGGGAACGATACAGGCATCCAATTATCTTTATCTGAATCCTCTCGCCACAACGGTCGGAGCGACTATATTCCTACATGAGGAAGTGACTCCTGTTGCGGTAGTCGGGATCGTCTTGATTCTCTCGGGCGTATATCTGGCTACTAAAAACTCCCACCCACTCCCCCAAAGTACTACTTTAAAAAAGTAACCAAATACTCCTTTTTAAGTATTTTTAAATGCCTAACGTGCATTTTCCAGTTTACCTCTTGCAATATTGTACTTTTCTTCCATAGATACATGAATTTTCAATAAATCATCCAATAATGTTTGTTTATCCGTCACTTCCTACCTAATCACAGTCTCACGGTCGACAAAAGCGAGGAGCATACTAATATCCATTGCTTCAAACTTCTTTCTCACCTGAGCTATTCCTTTAAATTTCTCTTTCTGCCACCGAGTCTCTAATTGTTATTTTTTTCTTGTTATATTCTTTTTTCATTATTATGCTCTATTGCTATACTTACAATGAGTTTTGCTGTTTTTCCTTTATTGAAAACATCTGAGAATAGGAAAACAGATCTTTTAAAAGCAATAGAAGATGCTTGATTTGAGGGACATCAATAAATTACAAATAGACTCATATATAACAATAGCAGCTATCAATAGTCCTAATATTTATAATTGCTATTGTTTTACTAGGAATTTATGAAAATACTTTCCTTTGGTGTGCTAATCAGTGCAATGTTAAAGTTTAATAGGAATATACAGAATATCGGTTTCATGCCCTTATAAATTAAAAACAGTTGACAAATATAAAAAGTTAATTTGAATTACCTAGTGGATAAATCAAATTACTGCCATACAATCAAATTTATGGAACAAAGAACGGCAGGATGCCCCACCATTCTTATTTATAATCCACCATACCGTTTTCCGTATCAAATGTCATTGTCAGTTCCCTTTCCTGTCCGAAATTGTCCCGGACAAAGAATTTCAGTTCCGAGCGTCTGGCACTTGTCGAACGGTAAAAGAGGGTGAATATCTGCCTGACCGGATTTTCCCTATCCAGTTCCGGCACTTCCGCCAACGGCCTCACTTCCCGGTTGACGAGTCTTACGCCTTCACTGTCCGTCACCTCTCCCTTGCCTTCCATCTGGATGTAACCGATTTCATACTCCGCCTTTTCATAGTCCCCTTCACGGTCAAGATAAAAGCGTATCTCCACCGTTTCACCCGTTTCAATCTGTTCTTGCAGATACCATGACGAGAGGCTGAAATCATAATCCTGCCGGATGTCTATAGCATCGTTGCAGGAACCGAAGGCCAGCACCGCAAAGAGTGCGCCTATACATATATATAGTACATTTTTCATTTTTAAGTTTCTCCTTTCTCTTTTCATTAGTTAATGATAAGGCGGACTCCCAGTCCTACCTGCGTATGGAAATTACCCGCATCGGTTCCGAACAGGGCCCTTTCCTTGACTTGCAGCAGGAGCATCACCCGGTCGGTCAGATAAGTCTCAAAGGCCGCAGTCAGCCCACCGCCATAGATAAAGCAGTCACCGTTTGTCACCGTCGCCCCGTCAGGAAGCAGGGAGGTTCCCCGGTTGACCGTCTCGAAACCGCCCAATGCCGAGAGTCCGATACGTAGACATACATTCCGGCCCTTGTCCCACAATACGGGAATAAAGTAACCGAGTTCCCCTGCGAACTGCGCTTTGGGTATCGCCTTATTTTCATAGGTGTACTCCTTTATCTGATAATCCAGGCCATACAGCCAATAGGTACGGTTACGGTTGGTATGTGTAAAGGCCAGCGAGGTGAAGTAGTGGCGTTCACCGCCACTCTTCCATGAAAGGAAATGATTCACCCCGCCCGTCGTAAACTGTATGCCCGTCTGCCCCGGCAAGTCACGCTGCGCGTATGCTTCACCCGCAAGGAGCGACAGTACAGCAGCTGTCAATATGAATAATATTCTTTGCATATACATTATACATAAATTATTATTTCAGGTGCAGCTCACTGATTGGTTTTGCCGCCACAAGGTCTGTATTCTCTATGCGGAACGACTGGTGACGGGCACCACCCTTTTCGTAAATCTCCACTACCAGCAGCTTGTCATCCGGCAGTGTCAGCTTGGGCAACACGAAGATGTTGCGTACCGTGGCCTTACCGTCCACCGTTGTCAGACGGTTGTAAGTCCTTACCGGCTCTATAATATTCTCCTGCATGGCCGTGCGCCTGGTCACCTTCTTGTCGACCACCTTGAAACGGATATGGTCTATGTCGAACGATATGTCCGAAGTGTTGCGCAGGGAAGTATGCAGGTACAGCAGGTCATTGTTGATATAGATTCCTTTGAGCAGGGTCTGTATACCGTACTTCTTGCAGCCGATATGCCTGATGTCCCTTTTGTTCTTCTTATACAGCGTGTACATGATGCGGTTCACCACCAGCGGTGTCTCCCCGCCGAGTTCCTTCAGTTTCACGAACATGCGATCGTCAGCCGCCCCGCCCATCGGGTTCTTCCGCAGCCAGTCTTCCATCTCAATGGAAAGTTGTGCCGGTTCATTCTTATATACCACATTAAAGGAATAGAAGCAGCCGTCAGCCGTAATGACCGAGAAGTTCGTCTCGCCCTCAAAGCCCTTTACGGCAGACTTGATACGTACCACATTCTCCGCCCCCGTAGCTTTGTCGGCAATGATGTCGTAGGAGCCCAAATCCACATATTTCACTTCCGAAGGGAACAGGATATGTACGGTCTTCGAGAAAGTCACCTCGATGAGGTGCGGTGCGATAATCTGATTGGTGGGGAAAATCCTTGTTTCCACGGATTCCTGCGCCTTTACCGACAATACGGTCAAAAGCATTACTAATGATAAAATAATTCTTGTCTTCATCTGATTACTGTTTTTTTGAGATTAATAGAAGTTGATAATTTGCTTTCACGACCACCTTCACCTCACGCATCTTTGTGGCCAGGTATTGCGACCCGCCGCCAAGCACGCCCCTTGTCACGTCCATGACCAGTTGCTGCGAGGCACTGCGTGCGAATGAGATGCTTGTCCCGAAACTGCCCCCGATATTGGCGGCGGCTTCCTTCATGGCGGTACGTTCCGCTGTGTTCGGGACGAAAAGCCCTTCCTGCCCGTCCATATCGTAAGCCACCAGTTCCACCGGCAAGATATTGCCGCCGCTCTCTATGGAGTTTACCGTGACCGCCATCCGTTGCCCCTCGATACGCACCGTGCCATATAGCGGAGTATTGGCAGGCACAGGCACGCCGCCCACTTGCAGCGGTTCCAGCAGCCGGAACTTCAGTCATGCCCCGGTGGTCACCGTCTGGTCTTCAGCCACGCAGGCACGTATCGTATTGGTTCCGGCAGGCTGTCCGGCACCTACCGCCGTGGCAAAACCGTAATTGCGGGGTATCGTGTCGGGAGCCGATGGCGCAGCCAGCGACGAGACCACGCTTTCCGTGGCACGTCCGGCGGCTATGGCGGCAGGGTTGCCGGACGGACCGCCCGACTGTATGCTTTTCACCTGCCCGCCCGCCTGACCGGGAAAATAGCGTGCCGCCATCTCATACGACTTTTCCATCAGTTCCAGCGGATCTTGTCCCTTCCGTTCCCGTTCCAGCTTTTCATTAAGCTCCTTCACCTGCCGTTCCAGATCGCTTACCCTGGGATTGTCTTTCGGTTCCTGATAGAACGAGGCTATCTGTCTTGATATTTGTTGTTGCTGTTGCCGTGACTCCCGGATAGCGTCCTGTTCCGGTGCCGCCTTTTCCGGCTTCAGCCCGTCCGACGTGTCCGGTATCAGGTAATCGCCCGCTATGTCCTGCAAGGTTCTTACCTTTTCCTGCCTGCGCTTCTTCATCCGCTCCAGTTCGTAAGCTTTCTGTTTGTCGGTCATCGTTTCCGGTGCGATAGCGTCGGGTATCGTTGTATTGATGCCAGCCGTCCCTTCCACCGTTTCCGTTGTGTCCGGCTTGAAGATAAACCAGATGAACCCGGCGCAAAGCAGGGACAGAACAGCCGCCACGCCATAGAATTTCAGCTTGTCGGCAGCCTTGCGGCTTAACTGTTTCCCCTTTTCGGGTACGGACTCCGCTTTCCGCATTTCCTTATCCTTTTCTTTCTTATCGGATTGTGTCATTGGATATATTGTTTTTTAATGGTTGGATACTGTCCGTCTGGGGAAACGCAATCCTTTGGAGATGCCGTACCTCAATCGGAAATTTGTCTGTTCCGCAGAAACCGCCCACGATGCAGGCAAGGTCGATGGCGGCGAAGAGTCCGAGCAGGTAAAGGATGATAACCTTTTGCTGCCGGCAGCTCAACCGCAGCCAGCGTCTGCGGAGTCCGGCCATATGGCGGTCTATCCCCGTTCTGAACGGGTGGAAGACCTTTTTTATCCCCTTATCTTTCATACTGTCCGATGTCCCTGTTTTCGATGATGGTAAAACTCTCTATCAGAAAGCCCTGCGGGTTGTTGTCACTCCGGGTGACGTTCCTCAGACGGCAGGTGGTGACAAGCGACCTTTCGGTAACGCTGCTCGAACGGATGATGTGCTGCCGGCAATAAGCCTTCATCCGGTAGGGATAACTGTCGAAGTTTCCCCTTATGCTGTCCACCGTCAGTGTCTGCGAGATGTTTCCCGCTATCATCCGGTTGAAATAGCCTTTTTCCTGCAAGTTCCGGTAGTAGCCGATGGCGCTTTCATCCGAAAGGTAAAGGGCACGCTGCACATTGCTTTCAATGGCGCTCTTGTCCGGTGACAGGGAGAAGAACAGCTCGTGGAAACGCCTGATATGTTCCCTCGCTTCCACCGGACGGTTCTGCTGCACGTCCTGCGAAAGGGCCAGCATCAGTGATTTTCCGCCGTCCAACACATAGATTTTCTGTCGCTGCGCCTCGGCGAAATCATAAGCCTTTCATACGGCAAATACCGTTACCAGCGTACACGCCCCCAGGAATATCATCCCGAACAGCCGTAGCTGCCGGAACGATGTCTCGATGTTTTTTAATGATTTGAATTCCATTTTCTTCTTCTGTTTTTAATGTTGTCGTTATACAATTATTGATGTAAGGTTAGAACATTTTCCTGATACGTCCGGCTATCGCTCCGCCTGCTGCACCACCTACCGCCGCAGCACCGTTACCGGCCATCTTTCCGGCACCGTTTGCCTTCTGCCCGTAAGCTCCGGCACCGCCCGCCTGGATAATCCACGATGAAACGGTGGGGACACAGAAGTAACCGATGATACCTATAATCATGAAAATACAATATACTTTCCCCGACGAGTCCGGTATGAATGCCGGGTCCTGCATATTCTCTATGTCCTGCTGTAACATCAGTATCTGTATGCGTGAGAGGACCGCTCCGAACAGGTCACTCACCGGCAGCCACAGATAGATGCAGATATACCGGGACAGCCAGGTGGTCAGCGTGCTCTGGAATCCGTCATAGACGGCCAGCGCGAAGGAGACAGGTCCCAGGATGGACAGTACGATCAGGAAGAAGGTCCTCAGCGTGTCTATCAGCAGCGAGGCCGCCTGGAAGAAGAGTTCCAGCAGTTCGCGGAACCATCCCCGGATTTTCTCGCCGAGTTCGTATATCTTCTTCTGTCCGTACATGTTTATCATCGTGTCCATGTCCCCCAGCGACCAGCCCAGTTCGTCCAGCCTCTTGTCATACGCCTCGTCGCTCACCAGGAAGGCCTTCGCCGGGTCACGCAGCATCGCCTCGCGTTTCAGCCTGTCTTTCTCTTCCTGGTATTTCCTCATGTCGAAGGTCTGCTGTTCGACCAGTGAGGAAGTCGCTTTGCATACGGGAGAAAGAATCCCGTTGATTGTACCCAGTACCATAGTCGGAAAAAACATGATGCAAAGGCCCAGCACGAAGGGCCGGAACAGGGGGAACACGTCTATCGGCTCGGCCCGGGCAAGGGACTGCCATACCCGGTAGGCCACATAGAACAAGGCACCGAGGCCCGCCACTCCCTTCGCTACCGAAGCCATGTCTTCACACAGCGGCATCATTTCATCATACAGCGAGCGCAGAAGCTCGTGAAGGTTTGTCCAGTCTATTGATAATAATAACATAGTCTTCTTGATTTAACGGATGAATGATTACCAGTAACGCTGCTCGTGTGTCCCGTACAGGGAGAGCACCCGTGCGGCATCCCCCTTTTCCTTGCTCCGCAGGTACGACACGCCGATGTTCTTGCGGGTATAGTACCATGTCAGGTTCTTGTATTCCAGCACCTCGCCGTATATCCGGTTGATGATGTCCAGCCGTTCCTTGTCCGTCATCGAGAGTCCGGTTGCCGTGGTCACTTCCTTCAAGTCCAGCAGCAGGTCGCTGCTTTCCTTGAGCAGTCTGTTGTACCCGAAAGCGATGGCCGATAGCTCTTCCACCGTAAAGTTGGGGTCGCCCGTCATCGTGTTGAAGTTCGTCACGTAGATGTCGCTGATGTCACCCACCATCAGGATGGTCTGCTGTACCTTCCGGGCGTCCTTTACCAGATTGTTCACGGATTTCAGTGGTAGGCTAAGCATCCAACGCCCTGCCGTATTACTACGGTGGGTTTTCGGAAGCTCGCCCCCAAACCGGACGTACACGTCTCCGCGTATCCGGCTTTCTACTAATAATATCAATCTATTCATTGTTACTGAGTTTTTTGTAACACTTACCACATATGGCAATAGTCTTTCGTTTGCGAGCCATCATTTGTTTTTCGCAGGTAGTTTTCCCTTGAAGATTTTTTAATTTTCTCACATGGTGCATCACTAACTTATCGACTGCTCCACATAATTCACATTTTTCCGCTTTCAGCCTATCTATAAGACTTGTGTTTGTAGGATGATATGTGAATTTGGGCAAGTTGTCTAAATCCTTAATGTTCATTGGATTTTTCTTTTTGAACCCACCATGATAAAAGGTCAAGTCTTTGGCAGTACCGTTCTTTAAATAGTATCTAACTGAAAAAAGTCCATTCTTGGTGTACTTTTTTCGGATTTGCGACATCGTTGTCCGATATTTCTGCGCAAATGTTTTGTACATACTATATTTCATGATATACCCAAGTTTTGACAGACTACTACAATTATTAGCCAAACAATAGTAATTGTAAATGCCCTTTATTTCCTTGTTGTACCTGTCAAGTATCTCAAAGTCATTGTTGTTTGAAAGTTTGGGACGGGATTTTGCTTTCCAATACTCCTTGCCGTTGTGTATCTTTATTTCTAAAACACGATATTCGAGCAACTTTTTCTTAAACGTATCCTTTCCAAGTGCCAATTGTATCCTCTTATTGAAGACACGTCTTAGTACTCCGTATTTGCTTCTTTTGGTGTCATTGGATTTCCTTACAAAAATCTCATATCCGAGAAATTTTGCAGCGTTTTCAGCATGGGTGATAAGTGTTTTCTCATCGGACAGTGTAAGAGCCAACTTTTCATAGAGGAAGTTCTTTATGTCCTCTTTGATGATGATAGCATCTTGTTTACTGCCAATGATTCCAATTAGAAAATCATCCGCATATCTCACGTATTTGAGTTTTCTGTAGTTCATATCCATTTCGTCACCATCAGAATACTGCAAACCTTCTTTTTGATAAGCCTTATATTGTCTTATCAATTCTGACCTTTCATTTTTGTCTTTTACCACTTTCAACTTTTTCAGAATACGGTGTCGTTTGCCTTCAAGTGATACTGCCTGTTTGGTTCTTTTCCGTTCTTTCCCCTTATCAAATTTTTCAGTGTATTCCTTCATGAATTTATCCAACTTATCAAGGTATATGTTTGCCAAGATAGGGCTGACAATTCCGCCTTGCGGTGTTCCGCTGTAGGAGTTATGAAAGTTCCAGTCTTCGATATATCCTGCATTCAGAAATTTTCTAATCAAGCGAATAAATCTTTCGTCAGCGATACGTTCTTTCAGAATACCTATCAGTATCTCATGATTGATATTGTCGAAAAATCCCTTAATATCACCTTCTACGAACCATTTCACGCCCGAAAATGTCTTCTGAATATCAGACAAGGCAGTGTGGCAGCTTCTTAGGGGTCGGAAGCCATGCGACGTTTTTTCAAACTGTCTTTCATAGATGGCTTCCAATATCATTCTGACCACTTCCTGCAATAATTTATCGTTAAAAGCTGGTACACCTAATGGACGCATTTTCCCATTTTTCTTTGGGATATACACCCGTTTTGAGGGTTGGGGCTGATAACTCTCATCTTTCAACGATGTTATCAGTTGTTCAATTCGGTTCAGGCTCATTTGGTCAATGGTTTTCCCATCTGCACCTGCTGTCATATTGCCCGGTTTCGCATATATGCGTTGGTAGGCAACGTAATACATTTCCTCATTGAAAAAGATACGGTACAAGCGTTCGAACTTGTAATTCAAATTTTCACTGTGTTCCGTTAGACTGTTTAATACATACTCTGGACTTCTCATAATGTCTCTCACATTTTCCGTTATTTGCATTAAAATTATTAGCTGCTTCCCTTCGCCATGTACAGGGCTTTCCCCTGCTCAGACTACTACGGAAGCTCCGTTGCCTTGTCGGATTTTCATAGGTCTGTACCTAATAGCCTTGCGGCGTTCCGATTTAGGCAATCCCCGTTTACGATATAATAACATGGCTATGATAGATTATCGGATATGACTTCCGCCCGTTACCGCTTACTGCGGTTGTGCCGTAATTTGTTCCTGCCTCTACTACACGACGCTCGCAACAGAGGTATTACGGTATAGCGAGTTAAGTTATCTTTCACTATAAAACATACTGGGTTCACTTGGACTATCATTCAATCAGTTTGGATTTTATCCTCGTATCTATCTGTTTCATCTCACCATTCAGTTGCAATTTGATAACTAATTGACTTATGGCTTTCCAGCGTGCTATACTCCCTGCCGTCCTTTCGTGGGCAGATAAGCTGGTGATGATAGGTAAATATTGGAACACTTACCTAATAGCTTGCCAATGCTATATTTATTATATCGCCTATACGGGCGCACCATCGTAATAAGCCTTCCCTTGCTTATAAATCTTTACAGTCTCCTGAAAATTACTCCACATGTTCTGTGCAGTTGTGGAAGTCTGTACGATTTCATTGGCCGAGTTCACGATACTCTGTGCGAGATTCGTGGGGTCTATCACCGTCCATTGCGCCTTGCTTGTCACTGAAAGGGATGACAATGCCATAAACAAAATTATCGTTCTCTTCTTCATGCCCTATCTCCTTTCTTTAGTCAGTAAATACCGGCTGTCGTCATCACGGGCAAACAGACCGTAACTGCCGAACAGCAACACCTCGCTGCCTGAAAAATACCCGATGCATCCGGCATCCCTGTTCCCGTGCAGGAAAAGATCGTCACCACCGCGCAGCGGGATATTGATTTCAACGTAGGCCCTTTCTCCGGCGAACAGCGTGGCCTTGTATCCCTTGAAGCCGTCCGTCACCCAGTTGGATTTACGGATGGTCAGCGTCGAGCTGCCTTCCCTGTTCATTCAGTGCCCGCAGATGCGGTCATGTTCCAGTTCCTTTCTCATCTCCCCAATCAGGTTCAGCAGGTCCAGATTGGTCAGGGTGGCGTCTCCGAGCGCTTCCCTGCATTGGCTTAATAAATCTTTCTTACTCATTGTGTTTTATGGATTAAAGGATTGTTTGTTTTCCTGCCGCTTGTTTTCGGCAAGCTGTCTGATAGCCAGCTCGATGTTTCCATCCAGCTTTTCCGTAAGCCTGGTAAGTTCCAGTTTTTCAGTCTCTTCTGTGGTGTAGCAAAGGTATTCTTCAGCCGAAACTTCTGTCGCATATACCGCACTTTGTGTACCGCCAAGCCCTATCCAGACCTCTTTATAAAGCCGGTTGGCCGCATTGGCAAGATTGATGGAAAGTATCTGTGAGCGTTCCTTGTCCGTCAGGCCGAGCAGGTTCTGTATCTGGTCGAACTTGTTCTGGTACTTTCGTTGGTCAAGCAGTATCTTGCAGTCCGAATTGTTGATGATTGTCTCCTTTACAACCGGACTCGATATGATGTCGTCCACTTCCTGCGTCACCACAACCGCTTCGCCGAAAAATTTTCTGACCGTCTTAAACAAATATTTAATATAAGAGGCCATACCTTCCTTGGCGATTGCCTTGCCGGGTAGGTCGGGGGCATTACTGCCCCTTTCCCCCCTAAGAACCGTACGTGAAAGTTTCCAATCATACGGCTCAAGCAACTTTAAATTTCTATCTAATAGAAACCAGCTCATTGTTACATCTATTTAAGTTGAATGACTTTTCTTCTGCAACTGTCATGTACCAAGAAATTAACTTTCTTTCCATTGACAATTCTTTCATTAGTTCCCCACGAGTGTTCTTTGTCTATGGGTTCTCCGCATATGGGGCATAAATGATTTTGTTTTTCCCACATATACAGCAATGATTTTCTACCATTAAGCGACTTGAGCATCTTGTAAGTCTTGCGCTTTTCAAAATATTCTTTCCATTCAGGGTCGAGAGGATTGGCTTCACCTTTCACTTTTACGTATCGGGTGATTTTCGTGTCGTACAGTCTTTTGAGGGCAATCTTATCATCCGCTTTACCCCTTTTGAAGTTCGCCACAAAGCACCAGTTACGATTCTTTATTCGTGTAAAGTATCTGCTGGCAATCCAATATTTACCTTTCTTGGGATGTCGTCTCTTGGCCCATTGCCATAGCTTTTCAAATATCAAGTAATCAGCTTTTCTGAATGTGTCCGAAGCCACGCAATTCTTGTAGTAATTCACCCAACCGACTATTACCGGATTCAAAAGTCTTATAAGAGATTCCTGTTTACTACCTTTATTGGAATCAATGATTCCTCTGATTTTCTCCATGAATCCCTTCAGACTCTTTTTGGACGGCTTTATTAGAAGTATTCCATTGTATTTACGGATATTGTACCCGAGAAAATCAAAGCCCTCTTCAATATGGGTTATCTTTGTCTTTTCTTCTGATAGAGTAAGTCCCCGACTTTCAAGGAAGTTCTCCACTAACGGCTTTATTTCCTCCAATGCTTCCCTAGTCCTTCCCGTAATGATAAAATCATCCGCGTATCGAACCATGTGAACCTTTGGATAATATACTTGTCCCTTAACGGATTTCCTATAATACTTTTCTGCGAGCATTGCTTGCAGACCGTCCAATGTCATATTGGCAAGAGTTGGCGAGATAATTCCACCCTGTGGAGTTCCTTCTTCCGTAGGGAATAATTCCTTGTTGAAAACGAAACCGCATTTGAGCCATTTTTTCAGCATGACTTTATCCATTGGAATATTTTCCAACAGCCAGTCATGACTGATATGGTCAAAACAACCTTTGATGTCTCCTTCTAAAATCCATTCGGGAGAAGCTGTCTTGGCAAGGACGCAAAAACATTGTTCTCTTGCATCGCCAGCACTTCTCTCTTTACGGAATCCGTAGGAGTTGCTGTCAGCAGTTGTTTCTGACACAGGTTCCAATGCGAGCAGATACAATGCCTGCATTGCCCTGTCTTTCATCGTCGGAATCCCTAATGGACGCAACTTCCCGTTACTCTTTTTAATATGTATCCTTCTTAGAGGTTGAGGGGTATAGCCTCTTCTTCTTAGCTCGCTGATGGCCTTGAATTTACTGTTGGAAGTTGCCCACACAGCTTTATCAACACCCGCAGTTTTACTGCCTCTGTTCGATGTAACACGTTTTACCGCTAAAGCTTTAGCGTAAAACGAATGCGTCAGCATCCACTGCAAAGCTTTCACCCTGCCGTGTTTGCCTGCTTTCTGAGCTTTTACAATACGTGCTTGTAGCTTATTAACCGCTATTTCGCACTTGTTCCAGTCTATGCTTTCCCAAGTGCTCCACTTTTGGTCAGTAGATGCACACGATGTCTTACTTTCGTTCATTTGCTTTTCTCCTTTAAATAAGTTCTAAAAGTTTCTTGTAAAAAGTCACCTTGCGGAAGTCAGCCCACTTTCGTGTGAGGTGATGTTTCAACCTCTATCCGCTCCATTACAGAATGGCATTCGCTTTTTCCACATTCCTCTGCCCGCATTTCATTCGGCTTTCCTTACGGTTTGCTTACCTGCTGTTATACAGGAGAAATACGGGTTTACCATGTTTCTTGTATATGACAAACGAATGGGTTAGAATCCGTCTATCCGCCGGCAGTCATCATGTTCGTGTAACCTTAGCATGAAGAAGGTTATCCGACTGCGTCCCTTTTGGGTTAGAGCCCAGTATCATTAACAGCTCATTCGAAGTTACGACGTTTATCAACGGTTCACATTACGTTATTCATACCATTCAGCCTAGCTCCCCTGCCACTCGATACTAACGGCAGTTGTCGTTCCCTCGCGGTTCTGACTTCTCCTTTCGGAAGGGCTTCATTGTTGGTTCTGCTATCGCACGACCTCATTGCTTACTATCGCACGTTCCCATAGGCTACTGTTGACGAAACAACAGGTTTAATCGTTCTATTTCCAGCGCGTGGAATGGAATGTTAAACAATCATATACAAGACTTACATGTCGCAGTCATGCTTCCTCAATCAGTATCATCTTGCGGATGCCCTGCAAGCGTCTCATTTTATTAATGAAAGTCTCCATGATAATGATAGTCACCACCGGAAAAAGGACGGGATTATCCTTCACGACATCCAGTTCGAATACGATGAACCGCTTGTTCAGTAAATCCAGTTCCTTGTCCGAGTTCAGCAGATACCCGTATTCGCCGTTCTTGTAATAGGGTTCCAGCACGTTCAGAAAACCGTCCACGTCAAAGTCCTTCTCGCGCACGTTCTTGTCCGCCAGCACCTTGCGGTAGTCTTTCCTTACAAAGTCATAGAACGAGTTGAAGTTCGGCTTTATCTTCCGGTTCTTCTTTATCTTCTCGATATACAGGCTGACTGCGTTCGAGAGCGCCACCTCTTCCGAGCGCCGGGGCGGTTCGTCCTCCCTTTTCCATAAGGTCAGAATCAGCGTCTTGATGCTGTCCCGCTTCTCGATGTCATACCGGTAATCCTCGGTGAAGAACGGATTGAAGGAAATCGGGTCATTTTCCTGGTAAGTGAAATAAACTCCGTCATCCCCGTTCGTCTTCCGGCGGATCAGGTCGCACAGCCCCTTGTATGAATTTCCGGTATCCACCAGCAGGATGTGCGTGCCCTGTTCCCAATACTGCCTCACCATATGGTTGGTGAAAAAGCTCTTTCCGCTGCCCGACGGGCCGAGGATGAACTTGTTCCGGTTGGTCACCACCCCTTTTTTCATGGGCAGGTCGGATATGTCGAGGAAGACGGGCTTTCCCGTCAGCCGGTCCACCATGCGCAGCCCGAAGGGGGAGAGCGAGTTCCGGTAGCAGGTTTCTGCCGTAAAGAAGCATAGTGCCTGTTCGGTGAACGTGTAGAAGCTCTCTTCCGAAGGGAAGTCCGCCTCGTTTCCCGGTATGCCCGCCCAGTAAAGGACCGGCAGGTCGGTGGTATTATGGCGGGGTGTGCATTCCATCAGCGCCAGTGCGCTGCCCACGTCGTTCTTCACCCGCCGCAGCTCATCCCCGTTTTCGGCCCATGCAATCACGTTGCAATGGCAGCGGACGGATTGCAGCCCGTTGGTGTGCGCCACGTTCAGGTATTCGTCCAGCCATTCCTTGTTTATCTGGTTGCTCCGGCTGTAGCGTGAAAGCGACTGCATGTTCTTCGCCGTCTTCTCAAAACGGGCGAGGTTCTCGCTGCTGTCGTCTATGAATATCCACTGGTTGTAGATATGGTCGCAGGGAAGCATGATACCCACGGGCGAGGCATAGCTCAGGCGGCAGTCCGAGCGGTCCGTGGAAAGACGCTCATAGCGTCCGTCGGTCCGTACCCTGCCCGGCAGGTCGTCGAGGTCGGAAAGGGTATGCAGGCAGAGCCGTTTGTCGCCGATACGCATCCCGTCCGGGTTCAGCTGCATGTCCTGCAACATGACGCTTCCGTCCGAAGACAGGGTCAGGTACCTCTCGATGATGCCCGGGCCGTCTTCCGTTCCCGTTATCTCTTCCGTGGACAGCCGCTCCAGCCTGGCAAGGCCGCTGTCATTCACGATACTCTCGAACTGTCCCACCGACTCCATGAAACGCTCCATCGTCTCCCTGTCCTGTATCTCCTTCGGCACCAGAAATTTCCGGCACAGCGTGTTCCAGTTGCTCTGCTGCCGGGAGCGTTCCCTGGTGGTCTTGGTGAGAAACAGGTAGCAGGTGTGGTTGAGGTAGGGCCGTTCGTTGAAGTGGCGTTCAAAACTGCGGGAGAGGAAGCCCGGGCCGTCTTTTCCGATGTCGGGCCTGTATTTCTCCGTGATGAAAATATCCTGCTTGTGGATGATTGAATAGTTCGGCAATACCTTGATTGCCTTGGCTCATGTGGCGTGCATCGCCTCATATTCCGCGGATGATACCGAAAACACTTCCGGCAGTGTCACCCGGAAAGCCACCGTGATGTCGGCGTCCTTGCTGACGATGCAGCCGTGCTCCACCGCCATGACGGGGAATTTGCTTTCCAGTGTGGATGTTGTCAATGTACTTCTCATGATTTACGATTGTTGTTTTTTAATCAGACGTGTGATACGTTTGCGTGAGAGGATTCTCCTGGGATGCTGCCGGGCGGCAAGGAGCTTCATCAGTCCGTGGCTGCCGAAACGCCGGTTCAGCGAAAAGGTCAGCCAGACCACTGCCGTGGCAGCCGATACCCCGAAGCCGATACACGTCCATTGCCCGATGCCCGCCGTGTACATGATGACGAACACCACGAACACGGCAAGCAGCCCGAAAGCAAAAATAAAAAGGTACTGGGCACGGAGCCCTTTGAACTCCACCTCACGGCCCACGCCTTTGTTTATCTCAAAGTCAGACATAAGCTATTGTCTTTTATCTGTTCTTAGAGGAAGAATGACCTCAGGATAGTGGCGGCCACTATCAGGAAAATGCAGGCTCCGAACCATGAGCTGGCGGTTTTCGAGGTGTCGGGGTCGCCCGAACTGAATTTCTGGTAGACCTTGACGCCGCCTATCAGGCCGATAATGGCACCCACCGCGTACACCAGTTTCGTGCCCGGGTCAAAATATCCCGTCACCAACTGCGTGGCTTCCGTGATGCCCGCCTGTCCGTTTCCTTGTGCCATTGCCGCACCCGCTGCCGCCAGTACGGCCAGCATCATAATCAATCTTTTCTGTTTCATTGAATTCCGTGATTTTTAAGTGATTTAAAAAGCCACGGGCTACCCCTTGCACTATCCCCATAAGGCAGCCCGCAGCCGCTTATGGTTTAATGGTTCAGGGGGTAAGTTCCGGCAGGCAATCAGCCGGAGTCAAAATACATCTTTCGCATGGTTACATGATTGAATGGTGAAACTTCATTGTTAATTCTCTCCCGGGATGAGGGTCTGAATCATCCCGAATCGTAATAGCCTTTTGCTCTCATTGTCTTTACTGTCCTTATCGGTTTATTTCAAATATTCCCCACACTTGAATCCCTTGCGGGGCATATAGTTCTCAAAGGAGGAGGATTTGAACAGCCACATCCGGTTCGCCCACCGGGCAAGGTCACGCTCGTACCGCGTAGGCGTCCGTTCATTTCCATAATCCCGGAAAGGGATGACAAAGGGGGTAATTCCCAGTTCCCTGAGTACATTTAACCGGAACAGGTCCTGCTCAATGGTCGAATTGAATCCTATCAGTACGTAACAGGTTATCTTGTAGGGCTTCACGTGCTTTACCATCTCTTTCAGGCGGTCCCTCAGGTCAAGCTGCGGCAGGTCCCATGCGATATGGATGTTCTGCTTCATCCTGAGCCTGTTCAGGTGCCAGGCCTGTTCCTCGTCCATAATCCTTACGTCCACGCCGTGCAGCTTCACGGGCTGGCCCGCTTTCATCAGATAGCTTACCGCACTCCTTCACTGCGGGTTCGCAAAGAAATTGTTGTCCAGCACCTCAATCCATTTCCCTTTCGGGTTCAGTTCCACCGGTTCCACGGTCTGAATGTATCCTTCTTTCTCACGGACGAGGCAGAAAGGACACTTGCGGATGCAGCCTCTTGAAAAGAACTGGAGCGAAAAAGGGTATTCGGGGTAAATGGAATAGTCCATCATCCGGCTGTTCTCCACTGCTTCGGGAAGCCTGCCGGCTATGTCATACCCGGTGCCGCCCCTTACCACTTCCCCCACATCCAGCAGGTCATAGTCATAATCAGGCGTGAAGGTGAATACCTTGCTTGCCAATACCTTGTCATACCGCTGTCGCGGTGCCGCCCATTCCACCCGGTGCCCTTTTGCCTTGTAACAGGCCGAAAGGCGCATCAGTGCGAAATTGGGGAAGTTATGCCCGTCCACATCTACCAGTCCTATGTTCATACAAATAAAATTTAATGGTGAATAGTTCCTGTTGTCTTACCGGGTGAATGCCGCAAGCGGTCTGTCATCCCGAATCGTAATGGCCTTTTGTCATTGCCGCTGTCGTTTTATGGATAAGTTAATGGAATGACTGTCTCTCCGGGAGTCGGTACGTTTCCCCCATAAGGGGAAGCCGCCGTTTGTCAACTTGAATCGAAATACGTCATAAACATGGATGATACGTTTTGTTGTTGGTATTCCTGCCGGTTCTCTCTTTTTACAGTGATACGGGCATCAACCCGTATCGAAATAGCCTCTTGCCATTGTTACCTCCTTTTTTAATCGGTTAGTCACTGTCCGGAGCAGCCCCGCCCATTTGCTCGACTTCATCCAGAAATTTGCTGATACGGCTGTCGCTGCCATTGATACTTTCCAGTATCGAGCGTTCAATCTGCGTATCCCTGATATGGTGGATCGCCCTTAAAAGGGACAATCGTCTGTCTGTCGGAATCTCCCTGCCGTTGCAGAGGTCGATGATTAAATCAAGCTCTTCCGGCCCTATGCCGGTTGCCCCGTCCGAATAATCTTCGCGGACACAGTTCAGATCTTCCAGTTCTTCGTTCAACTCGTCGGTATCCACTCCGTCACCGTTTCCTCTCTGTCCGTCATCGCCTTCATGTCCGCCGGAACTCCCGTCCGGGGAAGCCCGCCACTCTTCCACACGCTTGTCCCGGAACAGATCCGGGATGCGCTCCGGCGGCACTTGTGCAGCCTTTGGCGGTGTCGTGTCCCCGTTTCTGCCAGCAAAAGTAGAGGCATTTTCCTTACCTGCAATAGCCCCGGAACCGGTGGCGTTCATTGGCGGCTGCTGGCGTGTCCCATAGCTTTTTGTGACGACAAGGCTGTCCGTTTCCGACTGTTTTTCCACCGTTTTTTCACTGCTTCTCTCCGCAGTCTTTTCTGTGGGCTTCATCGCCGCCTTGACAGGTGGAAGCTCTTTCTCCTGCCTTTTCACGACTGTCGGAATCTCTTTCCTGCCCGTTTTCCCTTTCGCCTGTCCACGTCCCTTCTTCCGTTCCTCCTTCACCGGATCGAACCAGCCTGCCGCACCCCGCAGGGCTTTCGCCATGCGGCGGCGTGCCTTCCCGAAACATATCTCGCCAAGCTGCCCCCTGAACAGGAACTTGTCCATGAACAGATAGGCGAACAGCAGCCAGAACAGAACCGCTCCGGCTTCATAACATAATCGCATATCCATAGCTTAAAAGATTTTGTTGTAACTCTTCTGGCAGTATGCCTTCACCTCATCCGAATGTTTCTCGAAATGTTCCCGCAATACATTGTCAATGTAATTGCCCACCGTCAACTGCCGTTTACCGGCAATGCCGACGATGACCGATATTTTCCGGTGTAGTTCCTTGTCTATATAGACACCCTGCCTGCCTTCGCATTTGTAAGGGGTGAGGAATCTCCTCATAAATTCGGTCTGTGCGGCTTTCAACGTTTTGGATGCGGCCTTTTCCGGCGTCTCTTCCGCTTCAGATTCCGTCTTTGCCTTTTCAGCCGTTTCCCTGTCCGTTTCCTCTTTGGGGGGAATGGACGGTGTTACCTTTTCCGGCGGACTACCCGCCATCAGGCTGCGCAGGTAGGCTTCATCCACCGGATTCTGTCCACTCATTTTCTTTGCCATGACTATACAATTTTGATTGTCCGCATGATTTCATCCATAAGCGCATCAAAGCCGCACTCCTTCGTAAAGCCCGCATCCGGTGCAAACAGGGTGCTCCGGTAAACCGGGCCGCCCGTAGTGGAGAGGTCTTTGGTGAAGTTACTGCGCACGGGGACACGGGTTTGGAGACAGTCCAGTCCCAGGAGGGAGAAACCTTGCTGGTAAATGTCATATAAGACGGTACGTTCCCTCCGGTCCACCATATTCCAGAACATGCACAAGGCTTTCAGATTGGAGATGCCGGTCCTTATCAGGCGGTCATTGACAGTCGTGGCAAAGTTCAGCGTGCTTTCCAGCACAAGGCGGTCTGCCTTTATCGGTACGAACAGATAATCGAGTGCACTGATTGTGGCAATCACCCCGTCACTGCCCATTGTTCCGGGCAGGTCGAACAGCACCACATCATAATGCACGTCTGCCTTTTCCTCAAACGCCCTTCAGTCCGTCATGCAATCCGCCGGGGTACTGCCGATAACAGGGTAAGCCTTCTTCTTCAACCGCCCGGCCTGTTCCACCAGAAGATTCTGATAGACGGGTGTGGTCTTTACCACTTCCATATCCCGTTTTTTCTGTTTGATGATTGAATGCTGCGGATAGTCACAATCCACTATCGCCACATTCAGACCTTTCACATAATGCAGTCACGACGCCGCATAAATCGCAAAGGTTGATTTACCCACGCCGCCCTTCTGGGAGGCGAACGAAACGAATACGGTTTTCTTTCTCTTTTCCATTGTTACTGATTTAAATGAATTAATTGATTTATAGACAGCCAGATGAACAGCCGTCTGTCTTTGGGGCCATCTGTCCGGTTACTCATTCTGTTATCTGTTTGTCCAATTAGCTATATAGTAATTTAATTATGCGGCTACTTGGCTATCCGGCTATCTACTTATATAGCTACTCTATTACATGGCTATTTAATTATGTAGCTATTCAGCTATCTGTCTATTCGGCTATGTAGCTATATAGCTATGTACATATTCGGATAGCTATTCACATATCCGATTGCATAGCCATTTATCCGAATAGCTGTTTATCCGTCTATACATTTATATATATGTATAGCTATATATCCGGATAAATGCCTGTTTGAATATCTACCTGATTGCATATCTGTTTATCCGTTCAAATAGCTATCCGGCTACAAATAAACCTCAAAAAGAGCATCCATGAAGTACCCCCGGCTCCAAAGTCATTCATTGGCGGGTGTTGGCGTGATACGCCATGATGCACGGACAGAAAAAACTATCTACCTTTGTCGCAGGGAGAGCGCAGCCCGTTCTCGGTAAGAGAACGTAAGACAAATCCTTCAGACCTTTAATCCGGCACAGCCGGATTTTAATATGCGTCAGCATATAGCGAGGTGTACTTTCAGCGGTTGAAAATATTTCCAACCGCTGAAAGTCCCGCCCCGAAAGGCTTTTCGGGAATGTCAGTTCTCCCAAGTCGAACTTCCTAAATTATTCATGTTATGAAAGATGAAACAAGAATCCGTAGCGCCGCAGGGCGCAAGGTGCTGGCGGACCCGCGCACGCACCGCTATTATCTCTGTCTCAATGACAGTGAGAACGAGAAGTTTCTCACGATGTTTGAACAGTCCGGCATGAAGAACAAGGCCGAATTTATCTTTGCCCGCATCTTCGGCTGAGAGTTCAAGGTAGTGAGGATTGATAAGGAAGCGCAGGAATATTATGCCCGGCTGACCTCTTTCTATCAGCAGTTCCGCCGTATCGGAAACAACTACAACCAGTGTGTAAAGACCATCCATACCATTTATGGGGAAAAGAAATCACTTGCCTTCCTTTATAAACTGGCCGAAGAAACCCGCAAGCTGGAGGAACTCTGCAAACAGATTATCGAGCTGACAAAACGGTACGAAAAAGAGTATCTCACTAAAAAGGAATAACATCATGGTGCCGAATATCACATCCGGCAGTTCATTCTATGGAGTGATTGCCTATAATAAGATAAAGGTGGACGAAGGTATGGCAAAGGTATTGTGACATCCCCAAATTGCAGCTGACACTTCGGGCAATGTGCCGATTGAACACTGCGTGCAGGCTTTCGAGCCTTACATCGCACTCAACTCGCACGTCCGGAAACCGGTTATCCACATCTCCCTGAACCCGTCCCCGAAAGACATCCTTTCGGAAGAGCAGATGACCGTACTGGCGCAGGAGTTCATGGAAAACTTCGGTTACGGGAACCAGCCCTATATTGCATGGCTGCATGAAGACATAGACCGCAAGCACATGCACATCGTATCGGTACGTATTGATGAAACCGGAGAAAAAATAGACCATAACCGGGAAGCTATCCGGGCACAGAACATCTGCCGTGAAATGGAAGTGAAGTACGGGCTTCATCCCACATTCGGAGAACACGGTGAGAGGGAACTGTCATCCCTACAAAAAGTGGATTATCCGAAAGGGGACGTGAAAGCACAGGTAAAGCATACCGCCCGAACCTTGCTGGAATGTTACAACTGTCACTCGCTTGCCGAATATGGCACTCTTCTGAACCTGTATAACGTAACCGTTTATGAAGTCAGGGGAAGTGTGGACGGGAAGGAATACCACGGTATTATGTACGGAGCTTTGGATGATAACGGACAGCAGGTGGGAACACCTTTCAAGTCCAGCAAGTTCGGTAAGGCATTCGGTTATGAAGCACTGCAAAAGAAGTTTGCCGCTTCTACTGAAAAGGTGAAAAGGAACAGCCTTGCCGAAAGGACAAGACAGGAAGTCATTAAAGCCATGCAGGACATCGGCACGAAAGAGGATTTCGCCCGCAGGCTGAAAGAGGCGGATATAGAGACGGTTTACCGTATCAATCCCGAAGGACGTCTGTACGGCATCACCTTCATAGACCATACCAGCCGGACAGTGCTTAACGGCTCGCGTCTGGGCAAGGCCTTTTCGGCCAATGTGTTCAACGAGCTGTTCTACAATCCGGATGCGGACCGTACAAGGCTGATACCACCGCCGGAGCAGGATACACCCCGGCAGGAACAAGATACGGAAGAAAGACTGGAAAGGAAGGAATACCGGCAGCAGGAAAATCAAGGCTATCAGAGTGAACCGTCCGGCAGTCTGATTGATACGTCCGCACTCGGTGCCATTGACATTTTCTCCGTACTCATGGAAGATGACCATACGCACGAGTACATCGATCCGGCCTTCCGCTTCGGACGCAGGAAAAAGAAGAAGCGCAGGCGCAAATTATAATATAATTAAGGTATAGAACAAAAAGTCGAATTTTAACAATTACAATTATGCAGAATGAAGATGATTTAAGAGGTCTTGCCAAAGTCACGGACTTTATGCGGGCCATCAGTTTTCTATTTTTGGCGATACACATCTATTGGTTTTGTTACGGCTGGCTACACGAAATGGGCTGGACGCTTGATATTGTGGACAGGATACTGTCCAATTTCCAGCGTACCACAGGACTGTTCTCGTCCCTTCTTTACACCAAACTGTTTTGTGTCCTCTTCCTCGGTCTGTCCTGCATGGGCAACCAAGGGGTAAAGAAGCATGAAATCACATGAAGGAAAATAATTATTGCGGCCATAGCGGGTGCCATACTCTTTTTCCTGAACTGGTGGTTACTGTCCATTGACGCATCATCCGGTGTATACGCCATACTTTATACCGCGACATTGGCCGGCGGTTTCTTCTGCCTGTTGGCATCCGGTTTATGGATTAGCCGTCTGTTGAAGAACAATTTGCTGGAGGACGTTTTCAATACCGAGAATGAATCGTTCATGCAGGAAACCCGCCTTATGGAAAACGAGTATTCCATTAACCTGCCGACCAAATTCTGGTACGGAAGAAAGGAATGGAAAGGCTGGATAAACGTGGTGAATCCTTTCCGGGCCAGCATGATTTTAGGTACACCGGGTAGCGGAAAATCGTATGCCGTGGTCAATAATTACATAAAGCAGGCAATAGAGAAGTCCTATGCTCTTTATATATACGACTTTAAATTTGATGACCTGTCGGTTATTGCCTATAACCACCTGATTAAGTACAGACACCGCTATAAGATACCGCCCAAGTTCTACGTGATAAATTTCGATAACCCACGCAAGAGCCATCGCTGTAACCCGCTGGCACCGGAACTGATGACGGATATTTCAGACGCTTACGAGTCGTCGTACACCATAATGCTTAACCTCAATAAGTCGTGGGTGCAAAAACAAGGGGACTTCTTCGTAGAATCCCCGATTGTCCTGTTTACGGCGATAATATGGTTTTTGAAAATCTATGAAGGCGGCAGGTTCTGTACATTCCCCCATGCGATAGAACTACTAAACAAAAGGTACGAGGATGTATTCACCATCCTGACAAGCTATCCCGAACTTGAGAACTATCTGAGTCCGTTCATTGACGCATGGAAAGGCGGGGCGAGCGAGCAGCTCCAGGGCCAGATTGCAAGTGCTAAAATCCCGTTATCCAGACTGATAAGTCCGCAACTCTACTGGATAATGTCCGGCAGTGACTTTACGCTGGATATTAATAATCCCAAAGAACCGAAAGTGTTATGTGTGGGCAACAATCCCGACAGAATTTCAATCTATGGGGCAGCATTGGGGCTTTATAATTCGAGAATCGTTAAACTGATAAATAAGAAGAAGCAACTCAAAAGTTGTGTGATTATTGACGAGTTACCCACGATTTTCTTTAAAGGTTTGGACAATCTGATTGCCACGGCACGAAGCAACAAGGTGGCGGTTGTATTGGGCTTTCAGGACTTCAGCCAGTTGAAACGTGACTACGGTGACAAGGAGGCCGCCGTTATCATGTCAACTGTGGGCAATGTATTCAGTGGTCAGGTAGTAGGTGAAACGGCCAAAACATTGTCGGAAAGGTTCGGGAAAATCCTGCAAAAGCGGGAGTCTATGAGTATCAACCGTAACGATACGTCCACTTCCTTCAGCACCCAACTGGACAGCCTGATACCTGCCAGTAAAATCAGTACACTCTCACAAGGTATGTTTGTAGGTGCCGTAACGGACAATTTCGGAGAAACGATAGACCAAAAAATTTTCCATGCGCAGATAGTGGTGGATAATGATGCGGTACAGAAGGAAACAGCCACCTATCAGCCCATCCCTGAAATCAGCAGTTTTCTGGACGAGAACGGCAACGATATAATGGAACAGCAGATACAAGCCAACTACCGGCAAATCAAACAGGATATTGTGGAACTTGTGGAGAACGAACTAATCCGCATAGAGAATGATCCGGAACTCAAACACCTGTTAGGTGGTGATGGAGGCGCACAGGCACAAACATAGCCGTTTACAGTATTTATCATAACATATTGTGGCAAATTGGAGAGTGAACAGCCTCCAATTGCCACATGGATTATGTTACCTACATAGCAAATTATATGTATTATAGTTTATGTTCTACAATAGAATATTTACAATCTCTATTATTGAATGCAGGATATGTGCCTTCGAGTATAGTCACGATCCTATCATTTATTATTGAATTTTCAATAGCTCCAGATTGAAATGAAACTTTATTTCGATACGATTTATCTATCTTCATTTCGACTATTTGATCAGCATCACATACAACTGCTAAATTAGGATTATGAGTTACAATAATTATCTGACGCTTTTGCTTTGCTTCTTTTATAAAATGAACTAAATAATTGTATACACTTTCATTATCTAAATTTTCTTCTGGCTGATCTATTATTAATGGTTTATCATCCATATCTATAAACAAATAAAACAACAACAGTAAAGCTCCACGTTCACCTGGAGAAAGTGCAGGTAACTGCTTATCCCCCATCATTAATTGAAAAGATGGCTGTATATAATCTAATTGATAAATATAATCATATAATTCCTGTTTTGTATGTCCTTTCTTTAACTGAGACTCAATATCTCGTTCTTGGTTGTTCATATTATCCCTTACATCTGAAAGTAAAAGAGTATTTATATTATTCGTAAAATGCAAAATAGCCGAGCTATCATTGAAATCCACATGATCAATTTCATCATTTAAGCGATTAAATCCTTGCTCTTTTCCATTGAAAGAACCTGCACTTGATTGAGATACAATATCGAAAAAGCGAGATGAAAAATCCCGAACAATAAACGATGCACTAAATTGAATAGGATAGTCTCTCATTTTATCCTTAAATCTTTCAACAAAGTCTAAAACAGGTGCATACAATTTATTATAAGTCGACAGTGTAATTTTCTTTAAATCGACTAATTCTTGGACTAAATTATTGCGCATTTCTTGTGCGTTTTTCAATTCTTGTTCAAGATTATTGTTGATATAATGCTGTATTTTTTTGTAGTAATTTATAGTATCTTCAGTCTGGTCATCACCGAGAATATCGTTACACCTTTTATTCCATTTTTCAATTTCAGATAAATATTTTTGATACATCCGTTCAGGACCATTCAATTCATTCTCTTTAGCTTTTTTCTCTTCTTCCTTTTTCTTTTTTTTGTCATACAAATTATCATCACCATCTAAAGATTCCACTATTTCACTTCTTTGTTTAGTAAGACTTTTAATTTTATCCTCAATAAGATTTAGTCTAAAATCAACTTTAACTACTTCATTTATATCTAAGTTATATTTCAATAAGAAAGACTTATGTTCTTCCATTTTTTGAGAAATATTACTTTGCATAAGTACTAAACTCTGTTTTATCTGAGAAAGATTCTGTATATCTGTATTTAGTTCTGTTCTTTTTGCAATATATTCATCTATTCTCTGCTGTATACTTGTAACTTCTCTTGATATATTCTCAATACTCTTGATGACAGATTGCTTTTGTTCATTGACATTTTCATCATCTATAGGCTTTTTAACTTCTTCTGGCTTCTGAGATTGAACAACAACCAACTCTTCCTCTTTATTCTTTAATAAATTTTCAATTGTATTCTTAAATTCTGCGGTTTTCTTTTTTTCAAGCTCTATTATTTCTAAATTTTGTTTTTCTATTTTGTTTTTAATTACACGTTCTGCATTTGAATTTTCAGAAGATAAATACTGTATAATTTCATCAAGGGTATTTTTCCCATATCTATCTGTCAATGGAGTATGCTGAAATATAATTTTCTTTATTTCATCTTCAAATTGTTTATCATCTTCTGTAACACATAAAGATTCTAAAAAACTCTGAGGGATATATTTTACTCTTTCAACATTTGTTTTATCACAAGAGCTATCTAATGTTATCCAATCAGAACAACTATTATCAGCCCATACTATTTGTGCCTGAATTTGCTTAGAACGATCATAAGGCTTAGGGGAACGAAATTTATATTTATTTAAAAATGAAAATTCATCATTATGGGTATTTGCACAAAGACTTATAATATCAGTAATTGCACTTTTACCACTACCTTTATTCCCAATAATAGCGACAAGTCCAGGATTCAATTCTATTTCAATATTATCATACCAGATTTCATTCATTGTCGCATTTGCTGTTCTTTTTATCTTTATTTGTTTTATAAATTTAAGGGGATTACTTTCTACTCGTTCTAATATTTCCGGATTATTAAAATTAACTCTCTCTGGTTCATTTAATATCTGCTTTAATCCATTGAAGTTTTTTTCAGCCTTTACCCAACATGAGCCTAAACCTATAACTGATTTTTCATGAGCATCTGAAGCGGTTATTGAAGGTTTACAAAACTCTGATTTATAAAACTCTTTTCCATCTTTTTCATTTCTTATTTCACAAATATCAATATATCCACCTTTGAATAATTCATCTTTAACTGGACCTAATGAATCATAAATAGAAACATTCTTTTTACTTGTTCCATCATGTTTCATTTCTTCATCAATACTATTAGATTTAGAACCTGCATGTACAGTTACAATACCTCCATATTGATGAATCAAATTTGCAGCAGTTTTAAAATCAACCTGTACTAAGAAAATACCTTTCTTAAAATAATACTCATCAGATTTATCTTTAGTACCATCAGCCTCTTTTCCTTTTTGAATAATCATTGATTCAGAGAGTCCTAAAGGATTGAGAATGTTTTCTGTCAAAAATTTGCCATCTAAATCAATATCGTTATAGTTGTCAGGAAAAAGCCCTATCATATGGACAGATTTTTGCCCATATTCTGTCCGGAATTCAATTCCTGACAAAACTATTATATCATTTAATTTTGCAAGTCCTTTTATTTTATCTATATTTTTAACAGTATGATGATCCGTCAAAGCGATAACAGAGAGTTTTTCTTCTTTAGCTTTATCTATAATTTCCTGACAATTCATTTTTCCATCAGATGCATCGGAATGTATATGCAAATCCCATTTATTCCAAATTGAGCCTATGTCTTTCATCGTTTTATATATTTAAGTTACACAAACTTATAAAATACTGAGAGTTAAACATTATCTTTGGCAAAGATAAGATTAAAGAAGTAATAAAATCAGTATTTCTCTTGTTTTATTTATAGAACTCATTTGCTGTATATACTTTATATCTCAATGAATGAAATTAGCTATATCAATTAGGAGATATACGTGTCAACCTATTCAGCCATTTCCCGTCAAACACCGCCATCCATACCCCACATCGGTAAAAATGTAATAACCTATCAATTAAACCTCTACATTCGCATCGACGGGCTAAGGTTTACCCGATATTGATTAATTATTGTATCACTTAAATTATTAATTTTATGGCTAAGAAAAAACAAGAGCAACAAGAGCAGAGTCAGGACGAGCATGTAATGGCAGTCCTTGACAAGAGAACGAACAAGACCGCAGTCATCTCCAAGATGAACGAACAGGACGGCAGCATCGAAGTCGTACCGCCGGACAAAAAGAACAACAACAGTTTTCTCAAACTGGACCGTACCACACCTCTGGAACTGTTCTTCACGAATTTCAAGAACCAGTACCAAAATCCTACAAGCTTCAGTTTCTTCCTTGTACCACTTGCCGTTTTGGACAAGACACTGAACGCGGTCATCCAGATTCGGAAAGGGGAAGACCCCGGACCGGACGGCAAGAAACTGGTAGAAAACAGCGAACTCAACGACGAGGGACGTATCGCCAAACTGGCCCGGCGGTATAAGTTTGATGAGCACCAACTGCCGTGGAAAGATCTGAACGCACTCGGTCTTGACAAGGAGACTCTGTTCAACAACCATTGCATGGGAGAACTTCTCAAAGGAAGAATCACTTCCACCGCACTGCCCATCAGCAAGGAGATAAACGGAGAAAAGAAAGATTTGGGCGAGGCCTGTTTCATGTGTGTGAAAGGTGCGGACGGCAAAGTGGAACTCAAGACACTCACCCGTCTGGACAAGCCCCAATATGATTTGCCGGTCTATAAAGGCGTATTCACGGATGAAGAGAAGGACAAACTGGCCGAAACGGGTACGTTGGGAGGAATCAAGGAAATGAAGGACACGCTTACAGGAAATGTATGCAAATGCTATGTCAGTTTCCACGAGTCCACCAACCGCATCATCACCATGCCCGTGGATGCCATCAAAATCCCGGACTACATTTATGGGAAGAGACTGGACGACAAGCAGAAGCAGATACTCGCTTCAGGTGGCGAAGTCCCCATCAATGACATACAGCGCAAGAACGACACCATGCTTTCCGGTGTGGCCTATGTTGATCCGACCATAAGGGACATCGCATTCAAACAGTCCGACAAGCAGCTGAAGGTCAACGATACGATTTTAGGAGCCAAGATAACCCCCGAACAGAAAAAGATACTGGAGAATCACGGCATGGTATTCATTGAGAACATGCGCAATCCCAAGACCAGACAGCTGTTCTCGGATGATGTGCGTTTCAGCAACAAGAGCAACAACCTGCTCATAGGACGCAATGCCCGTGAATACAAGCCGGCGGTTGAAACCCCAAAAAACAACAGGAAACAAGAAACAAAGCAGACGGCCCGCCATGTCGTATCTCCCAGACCGCAGGCCAGAAAGAACAGCCTCTCGTTCTCGTAATCCGGCAGCAGGCGGAACGTTTACCGAATCCATATACCCGGTTTCCTCTCAGGTTACCGGGTATGTCACAAATTATTTCCCCATTCAAAATCCAATGACAACAGATGATGATTACACAACATGACAACAACGGAGAACTGTCCTGCTTCAAGTCAGCTCTCCTTTTTTATTTGAGAGAAAGCCATCCGCACATGGCCGATGACAAGGGATTCATCCGGGAGCGGGCGGACAGTGCCGCAGAGGCTTACGAACATGCCATACGTGACGGCCTATCCGTCAGGCAGGCTTTGGAACAGGCTGACGCCGTTCTCTATCAGGACTTGCGCTTTTCCCGGTTCGATACGGTTTTCGAAGTTGTATCGGAGTGGTTTCCCGAAGTACGGCCCGAAAGACGGACGGATTTCTGCCTGAAGGTATTGTCACCCGCAAAGGCGGTATTCGGCAAATATTCCATAGACGACAGGTTTGAATCATCTCCGGCCTGTCATACACTTACCGTTGAACTTACAGGTTTCATACAATCTTATATAGAACAATATGGCGTATAACAGACGACAACATCTGGCGGACAACATAGCCGCACTTGAACTGATATTCATGCGTCCGGAGTTCTGTCTTACGGAACAGGGACGCAAGGTCTTGAACGGTTATTCGGGTTTCGGAGGACTGAAGTGCATCCTGAATCCGGCGGAGAAAGATACGGACATAGAAAAATGAAGGTCGGACAAAGAACTGTTTCCCCAGGTCCGGCTGCTGCATGAACTTCTGCGTGAGTATTCCAAAGACGAGAAAGAATACAAGTCATACGTCCAAAGTCTTAAGAATTCCGTTCTTACAGCCTTTTACACACCCGAACCGGTGGTAACGGCCATGCAGGAAGCCCTGCTGATACCGGAAATCCGCCCGGAACGTTTTCTTGACCCTTCCGCCGGAACGGGCATGTTCATCAGCACTCTGAAAGATGTCCCCGAAATCCATTGTTTCGAGAAGGACAGGCTGACGGGAAGGATACTCTCATCCCTCTATCCGAAAAGCAAGGTGAACATAGAGGGTTTCCAGTCCATACAGCCTTATTATAACGGCTACTTCGATGTTGTTTCTTCCAATATCCCGTTTGGGAATACCAGGATTTATGACCGGGACTTTGACCGGAGTGACGACCCGGTGCGCAAATCCTCACTCGCTGCCGTACACAACTATTTCTTTCTCAAAGGCATGGATACGCTGCGTGAAGGCGGGATACTGGCCTATATCACGACTTCGGGCATCATGGACTCGCTACAGAACCGTCCCGTCAGGGAGTGGCTGGTAAATCATGCCAATCTCGTTTCTACCATCCGTCTGCCGGACAATCTGTTTACCGATGCGGGTACGGAAGTAGGCAGCGACCTGATCGTGTTGCAGAAGAATACCCGAAAGTCGGAACTGACCGAAAAAGAGCGGAACTTTATCGAGACCCGCATCATATCCGACAGTATCCATATAAACAACAGCTATGCCGGTTTGGACCACATCGTCCATACTTCCGTATCCATGGGTAAAAACATGTACGGACAACCGGCCATGAATTTTACCCATGAAGGGAGTATCGGAGCCATTGCCGAACATCTCAGGCAGTTATTGGCACAAGATGTGGGGAACCATCTTGACCGGAAACTTTATGAAGAAAACCTGTCCCGTTCCACCGTTTCCACTGCCCTGAAAACCGGACCGGAAGTCGCACCGGAAACAACAGCAGTGGAGCACCAGCAGGAGATACAGGAAGAAAGTCTCTTGTCAACCAAGCCTTATGAACCCATGCTTAATCTGTTTGCCGCCTATGCGGACGAGGAGGAAGCGGAGGTGCAGATGATGGAAAACCGACCATCACCGGGCCGGACAGCGTCGGCATCCCGCAAAAGAAAAGGAAACGAACCGGAAATGTTCAATCTGTTTTCGCAAGAGAACATGTATGATGAAGCCGTCTCACAAGAAGAAATGACCGGGGAACAGGCGGCAGCGGAAGCGAAATGGCAGGAACGCAGACTACGGTTCGAGGAAGAACGGAAAAAAGAAACGGAACCACGTCCGTTTACCGGAGAAATACGCCCCGAATACAAGAACGGCTCTCTCGTGAAAGCCGGTGAGCAATACGGATATTTGCAGGGATTGGGTACTCCCGAAGTACAGTTCCATCCGCTCAGGCTGACTGTCACACAACAATACCGGGCCACCTACTATATCCCGCTCCGTGAAGCCTACCACAATCTCTACAATGCGGAAGCCGAAACGGAAACCGAACAGCCGGAACTAAGGGAGGAACTGAACCGGCAGTATGACCGTTTCCACCGCATGTTCAGGGAGCTGAACGGAAAGGACAACGCCAAGTTCCTGCTGTTGGATGCAGGAGGACGGGAAATGCTCTCATTGGAGCGTTCCGTCGACGGGAAGATACAGAAGGCGGACATATTCACCGTGCCCGTATCGTTCAACGCCAACGAGGTGACACATGTGGATACACCGCAGGAAGCCCTTGCGGCATCCCTGAACAAGTTCGGCGAGGTCAATCTGGAATATATGGAGAATCTCAGCGACATCGGCAGGCAGGAACTGCTCGAACAGCTGGAAGAGCGCATCTTCTACAATCCCATGATGAAGAGCCATGAAATCAAGGACCGTTTCATAGCGGGCAATGTGATCGCCAAAGCAGAATGGATAGAGAACCATCTGAGAGACTATCCCGATGACGGAGCGAGCAGAAAATCATTGGAGGCCCTTCGGAAAGCCATACCGGAGCCCATAAGTTTCGAACAGCTTGACTTCAACCTGGGGGAACGGTGGATACCCATGTCCGTATATGAGGAATTCGCCGGATACCTCTTCGAGACAAAGGCCCATATCCACTATACGGAATCCATCGACGAATTCAGCGTGAGCTTCGAGAGCACCAACGCGAACATCACCGACAGATATTATGTGAAAGGGGAAAAGAGAGGCTATTACGGAAACGACCTGCTGAAACATGCGCTGCACAACACCGTACCCGACATAACCAAGACCGTACAGGACAAGGAGGGCAATGACATTAAGGTACGGGATGCGGAGGCCATACAGCTTGCCGACACCAAAATCAACGAGATACGTTCCGCCTTCACCGGCTGGCTGAATGAACAGCTGCCCGAATTCAAGCAGAACCTTGCGGACATGTACAACCGCAAGTTCAACTGCTATGTACGTCCCGATTACGACGGTTCCCTGCAAAGCTTCCCGTTCCTTGACCTGAAAGGGCTGGGCATACCGTCCCTGTACGATAGCCAGAAAAATGCCGTATGGATGCTGAAGATGAACGGAGGCGGGATAATCGACCATCAGGTAGGTACGGGCAAAACCCTTATCATGTGTATAGCCGCCTTTGAGATGAAACGTCTCGGACTGGCGAACAAGCCGATGATTATCGGACTCAAAAGCAATGTGCATGACATAGCCGACACGTTCAAGAGGGCCTATCCGAATGCCAGAGTGCTGTATCCGGGCAAGGAGGACTTTACGCCAGAGAAGCGTGTCGGAATATTCCATGACATCAAAAATAATAACTGGGACTGTATCATCCTGACACACGACCAGTTCGGGAAAATACCCCAGTCCCCCGAAATACAGCAGAAAATATATACGCAGGAAATAGACAGCATCGAAGAGAATCTCGCCGTATTCGAGCAGCAGGGCAATGAAGTGACCGGCTGGATAAAAAAGGGGCTGGAAAAAAGAAAGGAAAACCTTGAGGCCAAACTTGAAAAGCTGGAACAGGATATAAAGGACCGGACGGATGATGTTACAGATTTCAGACAGATGGGCATCGACCACCTCTTCGTTGACGAATCGCACAATTTCAAGAACCTGATGTTCAACACACGCCATGCAAGAGTTTCCGGTCTGGGCAATCCCGAAGGAAGCATGAAGGCCATGAACATGCTTTTCGCCATCCGTACCATACAGGAGCGTACGGGCAGGGATTTGGGGGCCACTTTCTTGTCCGGTACGACCATCTCCAACAGCCTGACAGAACTCTATCTCCTTTTCAAATATCTCCGTCCGAAGGAAATGGAACGGCAGGGGATTACCTGCTTTGACGGCTGGGCCGCAGTCTATGCGAAGAAAAGCACGGACTTTGAATTTTCAGTGACCAACCAGGTGGTGCAGAAAGAGCGTTTCCGCTATTTTATCAAGGTGCCGGAACTCGCCAATTTCTATGCGGAAATAACCGATTACAAGACCGCTGAAGACGTGGGGGCTGACAGACCGGAACTCAACGAGCAACTCTATCACATACCGCCCACTCCCCAGCAGGAGGTTTTCATTCAAAAACTGATAAAGTTCGCCGAAACCGGGGATGCGACCTACATAGACAGGGAGCCTCTGTCCGAAGCGGAGGAGAAGGCACAGATGCTGATCGCCACCAACTACTCGAACAAGATGTCGCTTGACATGCGGCTGATAGACCAACAGTACGGTGACAGTCCGGGAAACAAGGCGTCCCATTGCGCGGCCAAGATTGCGGAGTATTACTACAAATATCTTGACCAGAAAGGTACACAGTTCATTTTTTCAGACTTGAGTACCTATAAACCCGACCAGTGGAACATCTACAGTGAGATAAGGCGCAAACTCGTGGAAGACCATAATATCCCGGAAAAGCAGATAAAGTTCATTCAGGAGGCGAACAGCGACAACGCACGCAAGGAACTGTTCAAGGATATGAATTCCGGGCGCATCCGTTTCCTTTTCGGCTCCACACAGAAACTGGGAACGGGTGTCAACGCACAGGAACGGGCCGTGGCCATCCATCATCTGGACATACCCTGAAGGCCGTCCGATCTGGAGCAGCGCAACGGACGCGCGGTGAGAAAAGGCAATATCATCGCCAAGCAGTACGCCGGCAACAAGGTGGACTGCTATATCTATGCGGTGGAGAAGTCACTGGACAGCTACAAGTTCAACCTGCTGCAAAACAAGCAGGTGTTCATCAACCAGCTCAAAAGCCGCAATCTGGCCGCCCGTACCATTGACGAGGGGGCGATTGACGAAAACGGAGGCGGCAGTTTCAGCGAATACGTGGCCATCCTTTCAGGCAACGACGACCTGCTGGAAAAGGCCAAGCTGGACAAGAAACTGGCGGTCCTCGAAAGCGAGAGGCAGGCATTCCACCGTAACAAGGGAAACGCGAAAGGCAAGCTGAATGAAAGGACTTCGGGAATAGAAAAAAACAATGCCTTTATCGGGCGTTTCACCAGGGACTGGGAATATTTCAACAAGGTGGCCCCCGCAGATGCGAAAACCGGACTCCGTCCCAATCCCCTGAAACTGGACGGTGTGGATTCGGACAACGTGGAGATACTCGGCAACCGGCTTGCCGCAATCAACCGGAATGCCCGGACGGAGGATGACTATATGAAAATCGGGACCCTGTTCGATTTCCGCATCCTTGTCCGTACCGAAAGGACCTGTGAGGGGGACATGCAGGCTTTGCAGAACAAGTTCATGGTCGAGGGGCTGGACGGTATCAAATATACCTACAACAACGGTTATATTGCCAAAGACCCGAAACTGGCCGTCATGAACTTCATCAATGCGCTGGAACGCATTCCCGCCATGATAGAGAAACGGGAGCAGGAAAACGCGGAGCTGTCGAAGGACATCCCGGTCCTTCAGGAGATTGTGGCGGCTTCATGGCCCAAGGATGCGGAAATCAAGCGGCTGAATGAGGAACTTGCCACGCTGAACCGGAAAATACAGCTTACCATAAAACCGGCAGGCGGGCATGAAAGCGGAACGGATGACGGAACGGAAATGAAAGGACAGAAAGCGACAGGCGAAAGTGACGATACACCGGACCTGCCACGGAAGGCAAGGCATGTACCCCCAATGGAAATTGCCGCCCCGTCAAACGGACTGAAAAAAATATCCTAAGTTTGCCGTAAAGAGCCGCTTTTCAGGAAATGACAAAGGTATGGCCGGCACCCGGATAAATCCGGTCTGCCGGCCATACTCTTATCTGTAATGGGAAGAAGGGCACTCCGTCATTCCTCTTCCTCAAAGGAAAGGCTTTCCACCTGTATGTTAATAACCTTCCAGTCAATGGAATCCTTCAGATTGATTATATCCACAATCGAATAATGCCTGGTCCCGTTCTCCTCTTCCGCAAAACGCAGCCGTCCGCTCAAACGCTGCTTCTCAATCTCTGCCGGATCGAGGTTTATCAGCTCACAAACCTCATCGGGCAGCATGGAGAGTTCTACACAGTTATCCTCACAGATATGTTGCAGCACGGCCAACATGTTGAGGGACTTCTTGTAACTTCTCACGAGTGCGGCGAACGAGCCGCTTTCAACCTTAATCATCTTTCTCATAACCTTTTATTTTTAGAGTGTTCTTCTTTTTCCAGCAGCATGGCACGCAGCACGTCCGAACGGCGGTAGTAAATCTTCCCCTTGTCACGGTGGAAAGGCAACGAACCGTCATTGCGGCGTCTTAGAAGTGTCCTGTCGGACATTTTGGTAAGCAGGCGCACGCCTTTTGAATCCAGTATCTCGCTGTCGGGCAAGTTATGTATGGCAGGAGCCAGTAAGTTTTCAATGTTGGTTACTTTGGCGAGTATGGTACTGAGCATGTGGGTCATCTGCCCACCAGGTGCAGTTCTTCTGTTATTCATAATGACCTTGTTTTCATTGTTTACGGTGCAATATTACGGAGATATTACAAGGTCATTGGTTACTCAACCGTTGAGCAACCGCCAAAAAAAGACAGAAAACGCCAGAATGAAATAAAAAAGGCCGGAAGCAATCTCCGGCCATTCCTGAAAGAGCAGGCATCCGAACCTCATGTCTGCCTTTGCTCATTCCAAACACCCTCTCCTTACATGGAAAAATGAAAATCCATCTTTATCTGTGACATCTCACGTATCACTGTACGGTCCAGCACACGCGCATAATGACGGGTCATCTGAACATTGGTATGCCCCAGCATTTTAGCAACGCTCTCTATCGAAACACCATTGGCCAGGGCAAAAGTGGCAAAAGTATGACGCGCCACATGGGTGGTCAATGTTTTTTTTATGCCACAAATATCAGCCAGCTCCTTAAGATAGGCGTTCATTTTTTGATTACAAAGCACCGGAAAAAGCACACCATGTTTCCTGCAATATTCATTGGTGGAATACTTCTCCAATATTTTTAACGGAACTTCCATCAATGGGATGTTACACATGATTTTGGTCTTCTGCCTTCCCTTGCGTATCCATCTGACACCGTTCGAGTCCTCCACGATATGCTCCTTTCCCAATCCGTGAATATCCGAGAAGGCCAGACCGGTGAAGCAACAGAACACAAAAATATCCCGTACCTGACCCAGCCTCGGAATATCAATCTCCTTTGAAATCAGTTTTCGGATTTCCGAATCTTCCAAGAAGTCCGGCTCCACCTTATCCAACGAGAACCTGATTTCCAAAAACGGATCATTCTTCATCCATCCCTTGGCCAAAGCGATACGGATAATCTTCTTGAAGTTCTTCAGATACTTGGTGGCTGTATTATGACAACACTTTTTCGAGGTCTTAAGCCAAAACTCGTAATCCTCAACAAACTGGCGGGAAACTTCATCCAAAAGAATATCTTTCTTATGATATGTCTCCCAGACAAAATCCTGAGTATGCTTCAAGGATGTCTCATAACGCTGCACGGTTGCAGGCGCCATGTCCGTACCGGACAATCGGGCGCATTTATCATTATGTTCACGGAAAACCTCAAACAGGGTACGCTGTACGGGAGCATCCTTTCCCCAAAAACGGTCCAGGACACTGCCGGCAGAAACTGCTACACCTTCTATTTCCAGTTCACGCTGAATTTTCATTATCCTCAAACGGATAGAATCAAGATACAGATTCAGTTCCTTGTACTCACGCTTCTTTTCCAAAGCCTTTCCTTTTGCCGCACTCCAAAACTCCGGAAGAATTGTTTTCTTCACTGAAGCATCAACCCGGACTCCATTCACTGTAATTCTCATCATTATCGGAGCCTCACCGTTCCGATTCAATTTCGTCCTACGAATGTAGAACAATAGACAAAATGTTGTTCTTTCCATCTTACTTGTTTTTTAATCACAAAACTAAAATTCCAAGAGCAACAAGTCAAGATGCAAAACACTGATAAACAATGAATTATTTACTTAATAGGTGTACCTGACATTGAAGGAGATCAGGTACACCGAATAGTACACCGAAAGAATGCTTTGATATGCTTATTTTTGCCATGCACCAAAAACAAAAAATCCCCGTAAAGCATTAATTTACAGGGATTTTCTTTGTTTTGCAATTCTTTCCAGCGGAGAAAGAGGGATTCGAACCCCCGGAACCTCTCAGTTCAACGGTTTTCAAGACCGCCGCAATCGACCACTCTGCCATCTCTCCTTGTCTCTAAGACGGGTGCAAAAGTAGATGGTTTATTTGAATTATGCAAGTTTTTCATTTCATTTCTTTTTATTTTTTTCGTATTTCATTCCTCCATTTCTGATTCTCAGACACATAAAAAAATCCGATTCCTACTACTATGCACAGGAATCGGATATAAATTATGTATAGAGAAATTAAAACACTCTTTTTAGAAAACAAGCATCTGCCTATTTCGTTTGCAGACAGCTTGAATGCAAGACCATATGAGCCTTCTCCTGCTCAGTCCTGATTGACCCGGCAGCCAGAATAATAGTTATGATCAAACCGATACAAGCCACTATAGCAATCACTTCCGTACTTTTGCGGGAAAGATACTCCCCTATGTTCTTTTCCATGCGTATTACTTTTTTAATGAATAATCTGCTGACCTGAAATGTGTGATTCAAAATTAAGAAGAAAAGGAAAGCTAAGGGAGACGGTGAATAAATAAGTGGACAGACAAAACACTCAAATATCTATTTAACAACAAGATACAAATCTTTTATATTACTAAAAAAGTGGATCAAATATAAAAGGATTAATGAATTTCCCGGACTAAATTCTCGAAATCATCCCTGGAAACGCATGCCTTGTTCTTTACTTTTGCCCGATAATTATAGATGGTATTCACCGAATAGCGAAGGAATTCGGCTATCTGAGAACTGTCGTTTATCCCCAAACGGATCAACGCAAAAATACGAAGTTCCGTATTCAGCAACTCGTCCCTTTTCAGTACCACCTGCTCATCTTCAAGCAAAAGTGAATTAAATTGTGTCACAAAATTCGGGAACAGATGGAGAAATGCAGTATCAAAATTCTTATAAAGTGCATTCAGCTCCGCCTCCAAACCCTTTGACGATCGGGTAACTTTAACCAGTTCCCCGATCTGTCCGGAAGAAACCATTTTATAAACCATACGGCGATAACCGTCGAGTTTATCGATATAAGAAGAACACAGACTCATGAAACGCCCGATATATTCCTCCTTGATCCGGTTGGATTCAGACAGTTCGAGGTTGGCGGACTGCAAACGATCGTTCATCTGATACAATTCGCCGTTCAGCACCTTCAACTGCTCGTTTGTCTCCTGCAAATGATTGCGGGCCTCCGCCAGTCGCTTCATCTGCCGATATATATAGACGATGGCAGAGATCAATAACAAGGTAAGTACACTGATCAGCGTCAGATATGTGACCAGTATCCGGTTCTTCCCTTCTATCGTAGCCTGGTAGTTCTTATCGATCAACGAAAGGATATCCGCACTCTGCCAACTTCTTGAGCGGGCACGAAACCGGTTCGTCTCATCCCAAGAAAAACGGATATAATGATAAGCACGCTCGATATCGCCATCTTTAAGCAATAAATCAGCCAACATCCACAAGGAAGCATGATCTGTGATAGCCGACTGAATATCTGACAAGGAAGAAAGGGCCAAATAATACTTTTCTTTTTCCCGATCTTTTTTCTGGCGGTAGATCATCGCACGCTGATAAGAAGTAAGTGCATATTCAGGAGTTCCGAACGGAATTTTTGCCAAACGTGTATCATTGATCCGAAGGGCTTCATCAGTACATCCGTCAGCCCTCAAAGCCAGTTCCTGCAACTCAACCCGCTTGCCGGCATCTTCCGGCAACATCATCGCTAAAGAATCCCGATAGACGAAAGATTTATCTTCATAGCGGCGTATACTTTGCGGATCACGGGAATTACCGGAGATCTCCCTGTATACCTGTTCTTTACAGGCGTAATAATCACGGGTAAGAGAAGCTGGCAAATCTTCACGGCGGACTTCCTCCAATACATCGATCGCTTCTTGGTACATGCCAGTTGCAGCATGCAGGGAGGCTAACAGCAATTTACTTTTGTACTCCCGCTCCTGATCACGCAAATTACGGGCGATCCTGATATTTTTGGTCAGATAGAGGACAGCCGAATCGCACATATAAGATTTATATTCCCGATAAATGCTATCGTTGAGCTGATAAGCGGCAATAGAGTTCGGAGCTGTCTTGGTTGCTTTTCCTTTCAATTCACGGATCCGGGCTTCTCTCCTGTCTTTATAAATCTCATGCTGGAGAATCGTTTGATCCAAATTGACTAATAAAGAGTCGAGGTTACTTTCCGCAAAAACCATATTTGCAGTAAAAAACAAAAACAGAATTATCCTGTACCTCTTTCCCATTTCGACTCCAGCTTATTTCCGGCAGACAAATGTAAAACAAAAAAGCTTTCCTCCGGACGAATAGCCGGGGAAAAGCTCTTAAATACATAAAAACAATCTGATATCATGTGGCAACATGCACTTGTTTCTGCTTCTTCTTCGCCAGGAAATTATGCGCCATCATCGGGAAAAGCTCCAGAAGCAAGACCTCTTTTTCGTTCTCAGCCAATTGGACACCTACTTCTTCTATTACGGGATTCTCCTGCATTTCATAATCGGAAGGATCATAGGGGACCTCATCCCGCGAACCCGTAATCTTCAAACGAAATTCCGGATCAATCGGAACCGGCGTCTTTCCATACTCTCCTTTTACCAGAGCGACGAATTGGTTGGACGGATTACTGTACATCGGACGTCCTTTCAGTTGATCCAACGCGCACGATACTGCTTGAGCCCCGATGATCTGGCTTGTCGGCGTTACCAAAGGCGGCAAACCTGCATCCATACGCACCTGGGGGATCAACGACATTGCTTTTTCCAACAAGTCCAACTGTCCTAATTGCTTCAACTGAGCTACCATATTCGTATACATACCTCCCGGTATCTGGGCCTTCTTCACCAGTTCATTCGGTTCAGGGAAACCAAAATATTCTTCTATGGCACGGCAGAAGATAAGCAAATCTTCCTCTTTGTCTTTCCGGGCTGCGTCGATCGCATCGTTAAAAAAACGGTCGATCTCAGTCGGTATTCTGTCTGTCAAAGGGTTAAATGGCTTAGGTAGTTGTTTTGCCATATCGAAAACAGACAACTCTTTGCGGATATCCAACAGATGAGCATTGATTTTCGCGATCGCCTCCATATTGATATCCAGCTCGATCCCCATTTTCTTACAGAACACGTACACCAGTTCGATTGCCGGAGCAGCCGTTCCACCGGCGAAATACCAGATATTGGTATCGACAACATCCACCCCGTTGACAATAGCGGCCAAAACCGAAGCCAGACCATATCCTGGCGTACAATGAGTATGAAAATCTACCGGAACTTTGAGATGTTTTTTGAACAAACGTACTATTTCAGCGCTTCTTCCCGGTGGAATCAGGCCACTCATATCCTTAATCGTGATCATATCGGCTCCCAAAGCCTCCATTTGAAGCGCTTTATCCAAGAAGTATTCATTTGTAAAAACAGGCTTATGCAACGGATGCCCGTGTAAAGCTGCGACAATTCTTTCAACAGCCGAGTGATACGGATCAATCGTGTAACAGACGGCACAATCAGCCATTCCTCCGAAGCGTTTTACATATTTGACTGTCGATTTTATATTCTCCACATCATTCAGCGCATCAAATATGCGCATGATATCCAATCCGGATTCTATAGAATTGCGACAGAAGCCTTTAATAATCTTATCGGGATAAGGATTGTAACCAAACAAGTTACGTCCGCGTGAAAGGGCCGTCAACTTAGAGGTATTCCCTACCGAAGCTTTTATTTTCTCCAACCGCTCCCAGGGATCTTCTCCCAAATATCGCATGATAGAATCGGGCACGGCACCACCCCATATTTCCATCGCATAAAAACCGGCTTCCCTATAAAAAGGAAGTACTTTGTCTATCTGTTTTTGTGACATTCGCGTCGCAAAAGCAGATTGCTGACCATCCCGGAGAGTCAGATCCCGAATCAAAAGTTTTCGTATCATACCTAATAATTTGTTTAGACCGTTTCAGACTTAAATCTATCTTTATAACAAAAATTAAACTGTTTTGATTGGAATTACCGGGTTAAGAATAGCAAATGTTTATGAAAACGACCTTACCGACTTATCTTTTTAACATTCTCTTTCCAATAAAGAAGGAAGCGATCATGCCGTGGGAGGATACACAAGGTAATCCACTGGATTATAATCAGAAACAGTGCATAAAATCTCCTCAAACAAGGCAGATAAACAGCTCCACATCCCCGTTCCGGTTTCACGTAGATCCGGGTCTCCACCTCCTCCACACCCGGATCTCCCATGCCCTTCCACCCGGGTCTGAAGAAACTTTTCAAGTTGTTTTCCATAAAAAAGTAGCTTGTCTTCATGAAAAAACGAGCCTCTTTAATCTATTTTGTATCAGCTTCAGAACATATCCATCATTTGATAAAATACTGATATATAATGCCTTATTACTTTTCACCCATGATAGTTATGATAGATGAATGATAGTTAAAAGCAAGAACTATCATAGAATAACATACTGTTTTACAATCACATAAACTCAATTATGATAGTATGATAGTTGTTTTGCTAAAGACTTTATATAGAAATGCCCGTGCTAAAGACAAGGACTGATTGCCTCTATTTGGAATAATAAAATAAAAACTATCTTTGAGGATTCATTACAATAAAATCAAAAGACAAATGGCAATCTCAAGTATACCATCTGACATATTCCGAAAAGCAGAAGAGACAGATATCGAACGAATCTGGCAAATCATCGGACAAGCAAAAGCCCAAATGCAACGCCTTGGAAGTCAACAATGGGACGAGAACTACCCTGCAATCGAACATATCCGTCAAGACATACAAGACGGAAACGGATACGTCATTTGCCGGGAAGACCGGGTTGTTGCATACGGAGTCATTTCATTCGACGGTGAACCTGTCTATAAAGATATAGAAGGCAAATGGTCGAACGATCTGCCTTATGTCATCGTCCACCGTCTGGCCATTGCCGACGAGATGAAACGGCAGGGCATGGCAAAACAGTTTATGTTGCAAGCAGAAGAAGTAAGCCGAAAGAAAGGTGTCTACAATTTCCGCGTAGATACGAAATATGACAATGCTTATATGCTTCGCCTGATCGACACGTTGGGATTCAAATACTGTGGCGAAGTGTATTACCGGAACAACAGTGCAAGGATAGCTTTCGAAAAGACAATCCGCCCTTACTCCCACCCGATAGGCATTTCCGATTATACGATCCGGGAAGCAACTTTTGAAGATGCAACCCTGATTTTCGAAGCGATTGATAAAAACCGGGAAGATCTGCGCATCTGGCTGCCTTTTGTCGACGGGCTCAAGGGTGTTGCAGATGAACAAGGATTCCTGCAATCCGTATTGGCTGTCCCTTACGAACAGCGCGATCCGGTCTACATTTTAGAACAAGGGGAAGCTATTTGCGGGCTGGCCGGGTTCCACTTCTCCGATGCCCCTAACCGGCGAACGGAAATAGGCTACTGGCTGCTTCCCGCCTACCGGGGAAAAGGGATCGTCACGAATACCGTCCGTTATCTCTGCCAATGGGCCGTGCGCGAACGGAACATGAACCGCATCCAAATCCGGTGCGCCGTCGGCAACATTCCGAGCAACGCTGTCCCGAAGCGATTGGGATTCACACTGGAAGGTACGGAACGGGAAGGCGAATTGCTGACTTCCGGTGAATACGTGAATGTTAATGTATATAGTATATTAAAGAAGGAAATAGAACAATGGAACAGGAAATCCAATTAAACGAGCACAACAAACAGGAATATCCTCCTATGCATACGGCTGAACATATATTGAACCAGACGATGGTCCGTATGTTCGGTTGCCCTCGTTCGAAGAATGCACATATAGAACGGAAAAAGAGCAAATGCGACTACGAATTGCAGGAAGAACCGACCGCCGAAATGATGGAAGAAGTAGAACGTCGGATAAATGAGGTGATCGACCGGCATCTGCCGGTTACAATCGAATTTGTGCCGAAAGCGGAAGCCGGAAAGATCGTCGATATCAGCAAGTTGCCGGAAGACGCAAGCGAGACATTGCGCATTGTCCGCATCGGAGACTATGACACTTGCGCGTGTATCGGAGCACATGTCAATAACACGTCAGAAATCGGACATTTCAAAATGCTCACATACGATTACACCGACGGACGGCTACGCCTGCGTTTCAAATTAACAGAACGATAAATAATGAGAATATGCCAATTCGTAAAATGTGCCGATCAACAGGAGTTTCCTATTCATCGGCACATTTTACGAATTGGCATATTATTTACCTTGACCGTACTTCTTTCCTCATAAAAGAGACATACGACAAAGCAAAACATACAACTGTCGCAGCAATCAATCCGGTCAGTTGCGGCCAAACGACCAAAAGGCTCTGGCCTAAAGGCAACGGACTTGGAATCGCGCCATGCACCTGCTCCATCGTCAGCGGCCCCAAACTCCTCACGGAAGGCATCAGCAATGTCATCGTCGCTTCATTAAACAACTCACTCGGTGCAAAACGCAGCAAATTCAACATAAACCGCTGGTAAGCGATCACCTGATAGTCAGAAGCCCAAGCCGAAGGACTCAATGCCTTTCCGACAAGGTTGATAATCATATTATAGAACACGCTGAAAAACAACCAGATAGCCACACAAGCCAATGCCGAAGTCGCCGCTTGTTTAAAACGGATTGAAAAGAATATCGACAAGTTCAACCAGAATGCCACATAAAAGAGGCTTACGAACAGAAAGAAGACGACACGCATAAACTCTTCAGCCGTTGGCGGGATTCCGATCGCAATCAGTCCGAATCCCATAACCAAGAATCCCAACATGAACAGCATGATGCCAATTACAGCCAGAGCCGCCACAAACTTCGCATTAATCAGATAATCCCGGTGAATCGGCTGAGACAATATACGGCTCAACGTCCCTTTATTTTGTTCCGAATTAATGGCATCGAACCCTAATGAAATTCCTAACAATGGCCCTAAAAAACTGATAAACACAGCAAAAGAAGGCAACGTCCCGTCCGAAACCGTAAACAGTTTCAGAAAAAGAAACGCTCCATCAGGATCATTCGGCTTTATCGCTTCACGGATATTTGTCAGAGCCGTATACAACGAACCCATACATGTCAGTGCAATGATAGCGATCAGGATAATAAAACGCCAGCTTCTCACATAATCGGAGATTTCTTTATTGACAATAACCCAAAAAGGATGATTCGTATTACTCATGGCCGCGTCCTCCCCCGAAATATTGATTATAGATATGGTCAAGCCCATGCTCAGTCTTATGCAAATCTGTCAGTTCGACCTCCGCCAGCAACTTTCCCCCTCCAAACAATCCTACCCGGTCGCAAACTTGTTGGACCTGGTTCAGATGATGGGAAGAAAACAGGACGGTCAATCCCTCTTCCCGGCTCAACTGCCGGATCAGATCCATAAATTCCTGCACACCGGCCGGATCTATCCCGGAAGTCGGTTCATCCAGAATAATTACTTCAGGGCTTTTTATCAGCACATCGGCCAATCCGAGGCGTTGACGCATCCCTTTGGAATATTTACCGGCCTTTTTATCCGCTTCCTTCACCAATCCTATCCGATCAAGCAACCGCTCTGCTTTCTCACGCGCTTCTTTCCTCCGGATACCATTAAGGGCGGCTGTATAAACAAGGTTCTCGATTCCTGTCATATCCTCATAGAAACCCACATCCTCCGGCAGATATCCTACTTTGCGCTTCACTTCTATCGGATGAGTGGTGGAGTCGATATCACATACCTTTACGGAACCAGTTGTCGGTTCGGTCAGGCCCAGCATCATCAGTATGGTCGTCGATTTCCCTGCCCCGTTCGGCCCCAGCAGCCCGAATATCTCACCTTTGCGAATCTGCAAGTTCAAGTCGTTCACGGCAGTAAAGTCTCCATACTTTTTCGTCAAACCGGTAAGTTCGATCACATACTGGCACATGACTTACCTCCTTCCATATTTACGGAACAGATAATACACACCGCCCAACACGAGCATAATAATCAAAATCCCCAACCAACCGTAAACCATGGGAGTATGAACGGATATGCGGAACTCCGCAGTCGTATTGACTTCAGGCGTCTTGGCCGTCATCTTCGTCACATAATCGCCCGGAAGGGCCTTTCCGGATGCTTTTATCGTCGCAGTAACATTCGTCGTGCCACCGGCCGTCAGTTTCTCTATTTTAGAAGGTTCAAAGGTAACTTCCCAGTCAACCGGCTTAGAGGCTGTCAACTGGACATCTTTCAGTTCGGCAGACCCATTGTTGCGTACGAGCAGATCAATACGTTTCATATCTCCTGCCGTAATCTCCGCGCTCAACAATCCCCTCGGAGTCGTCAGCTCGATATCATAGGAACCAGTGACAACCACCTCCAACTCGATATCGGCAGAGGTCGAACTAGTTGTCGCACGGACCGGAATCTTATAAGTGCCCGCCTGCACATTAGCCGCCGGATTAATATCGATACTGATATTTTCCGTCGCATTGGCTTCCACTTGTGCAGAAGTGGCTTGCTTGCCCGCAACCCGGAAAGTGACATTCCATCCTCTCGGAACGTCTGCCATCAATGCATATAGCTGCTGGTCTGCTGTCTGATTTTTCAACGTCGTGTTAAAATTGAAGGTTGATTTCGAATTGCCTTGCATATTGGGTTGCTTTGTCACAAATTCAGTTTGATAAGTTCCCTGTTCGGATACAGTCACAGTCAACGGCAATTCCGCCACGCCAGGGGCAGTCAGCGTAAAATGGTACGTTCCTTTATTTACTTTAAACGGGACATCCACCTTGAAAGAGAAATTCTTCTTTTCACCCGGCAGAACGGATATCTGATCGACTGTCCAACCTCCGGCTTTCATCTCATACTTCCAACCTCGCGGCATTCCTAAGACGGAAATAGAGGCATTCTTCACTTCGCCACAATTATTAATGACGTCAACACTGTAATTGATAGACTCTCCCGGCGGAACCGCAATCTTAGTGTAGGGAGTATACAACATCACACATTCATCAGCGCCATATGCGCGTGTACTCATCGGAAATAATACAAGTACGAGTACAAGTAATAGATTAAGATGATTCGTTCGCATTACTATAAAAAATTTTAGTACAAAATTGTTTATCAATAGCTGGCGACAAATATAGAAGTCTTCTTTATTACTGTCTATTAAAAGTATTAAAAAAAAATTACACCCCCTGCTCCCCACTTCCCCATATGTTTTGACCGAAGCGTAAGGAAGTTTTACATTCAAGCCAATAATTATAGAATATGAAACAACGAAATAAAATATTTTTATGTAAGTTTGCGTCCGCTAAGCGTGATATTTTAATATAGAACTTAAATATAAGAGTTATGCAATCAATTGACAATTTCAATTTTGCCGGCAAAAAGGCATTTGTAAGAGTTGACTTCAACGTTCCTCTGGACGAAAACTTCAACATCACAGACGACACTCGTATCCGTGCCGCCCTTCCTACTTTGAAAAAGATTTTGGCAGACGGCGGCAGTGTAATTATCGGTTCTCACCTAGGACGTCCGAAAGGCGTTACTGACAAATATTCACTGAAACACATCCTGAAACACGTTTCCGAACTGTTGGGTGTTGATGTTCAGTTTGCTAACGATTGTATCGGCGAAGAAGCCGGCGCCAAGGCTGCCGCCCTGCAACCAGGCGAAGCATTGTTGCTTGAAAACCTTCGTTTCTATGCAGAAGAAGAAGGCAAGCCGAGAGGTTTGGCTGAAGATGCTACAGACGAAGAAAAGAAAGCAGCCAAGAAAGCCGTTAAGGAAAGCCAGAAAGAATTTACAAAGAGATTGGCATCTTATGCCGACTGCTATGTAAATGACGCATTCGGTACAGCTCATCGCGCTCACGCTTCTACGGCATTGATCGCCGATTACTTCGACACTGACCACAAGATGTTCGGCTACCTGATGGAAAAAGAAGTAAAAGCTGTTGAAAAGGTATTGAACGACATCACTCGTCCGTTTACTGCAATCATGGGTGGTTCCAAAGTTTCTTCCAAGATCGAAATCATCGAGAACCTGTTAAACAAGGTAGACAACCTGATCATCACCGGCGGTATGACTTACACTTTCACGAAGGCTATGGGTGGCAAGATCGGTAAATCAATCTGCGAAGATGATAAGCTGGACCTGGCGCTCGATCTTATGAAGAAAGCAAAAGAAAAAGGTGTAAACTTGGTATTGGCCATCGACGCTAAGATCGCTGACGATTTCAGCAACGATGCCAAGACTGCTTATGCTGACGTAAACGAAATTCCCGACGGATGGGAAGGCCTTGATATCGGTCCGAAGACAATCGCTCTTTATGCCGAGGTTATCAAGAACTCCAAGACGATCCTGTGGAACGGTCCTACCGGCGTATTCGAATTCGAAAACTTTACAGACGGTTCCCGCGCAGTTGGCGAAGCTATCGTTGAAGCAACCAAGAACGGTGCATTCTCATTAGTTGGTGGCGGCGACTCTGTAGCTTGTGTCAACAAGTTCGGCCTGGCAAGCGGCGTTTCTTACGTTTCTACAGGTGGTGGCGCTCTGCTGGAAGCCATCGAAGGCAAAGTTCTTCCGGGCATCGCTGCCGTTAAGGGCGAAGCTTACAAATAAGAATAATCCTTATCCATAAATAAAAGGCTACTTCTCACGGAGTGGCCTTTTTTGTTCCATACAATTTTATGCTTATCTGTACGTTCTAAGAAAGAATAAACATCCGGAAATGTCTTAATCAGATAAACGGAACAAATTACCTATTTTTATGAAAACATTATTTTTCGTGTTATGCCTCTTCCTTTCTGTAGAAGGAGCACTGAGCCAAGAAACCGGCAAATTGTATACAACTTTTTCCGACCTGCTAAACGAAACAAGCAGTAGTACATTGAACGTTATTAAGGAAAAACGAAACAAAAACCAACTGTTCATGTCCGGAGGAGGAGACTTCAAAATATACAATGGGGACAAAGAGCTCGATAAGGAGATCAAGAAAAAGACCTTCGCCATCGAGATTGATGACACGCTGTACACCAATTGCATCGGATTAAAATTCAAAAAGCGTCCAATCGGAGCCTGGTTTGCACCAGGTCTTATTTGTAAAGGGAAAGTTTATTTCACAGCAATTCCCACAGGTTCAAATGCAGCTATGGCATTCGGAGTCGTTGGAGCAGCAGTACAATCAGCTAATGCAGCTTCATCACGTGTTTTCTACGAAGTAGACGATTCCGAAAAAAAGCTGAAATTAGACAGGGTGGATTCGAAAAAAATGGAAGAATTATTACAAAGATATCCGGAATTGCTGGAACGATACCAAAAAGAAGCATTTAAGGAACATATTGAAATTGTAGGCAAATATTTGCAAGCGATCAAGCAGCAGGAATAATAAGTACAAATATTTTTGTACCTTTGCACGTCATATTTGGAATCAATAGAAAAAAACATAAGAATTATAAGGAAATGGCAAAAGAGCTGAAAGAACTGACTCCGAGAAGTGTGAACTACTCGCAGTGGTACCAGGATCTGGTAATCAAAGCGGATCTGGCAGAGAATTCTGCAGTACGCGGCTGTATGGTGATCAAGCCTTACGGATATGCAATTTGGGAAAAGATGCAACGTATCCTCGACGATATGTTCAAGGAAACAGGCCACGTAAACGCTTACTTCCCCTTGCTGATCCCGAAATCATTCCTGAGCAAGGAAGCCGAACATGTAGAAGGCTTCGCCAAAGAATGTGCCGTTGTAACACATTATCGTCTGAAAACAAATCATGACGGTACAGGTGTCGTGGTCGACCCGGCCGCCAAGCTGGAAGAAGAGCTAATCATCCGTCCGACTTCCGAGACAATTATCTGGAACACTTATCGCAACTGGATTCAGTCTTACCGCGACCTGCCTATCCTTTGTAATCAGTGGGCGAACGTGATGCGTTGGGAAATGCGTACCCGCCTCTTCCTTCGTACCGCAGAATTCCTGTGGCAGGAAGGACATACTGCCCACGCGACACGTGAAGAAGCCGAAATCGAAGCAAAGAAGATGCAAGGTGTATATGCTGACTTTGCAGAAAACTATATGGCGATGCCGGTCGTCAAAGGTGTCAAATCTGCAAGCGAACGTTTCGCAGGTGCATTGGACACCTACACGATCGAAGCGATGATGCAGGACGGAAAAGCGCTGCAAGCTGGAACTTCCCACTTCTTGGGACAGAATTTCGGCAAGGCGTTCGACGTTACCTTTATCGACAAGAACGGAAAGAGCGACTACGCCTGGGCGACATCATGGGGGGTTTCAACCCGTCTGATCGGCGCCCTGATCATGTCCCACTCCGACGATAACGGTCTGGTATTGCCGCCTCACCTCGCTCCTATCCAAGTGGTCATCATCCCGATCTACCGCAGCGAAGAACAGTTGGCGCAGATCAGCGAAAAGGTAAACGGCATCGTTGCCAAGCTGAAAGCGTTGGGTATCTCCGTAAAATTCGACGACGCCGACAACAAGAAGCCGGGATGGAAGTTCGCCGAATACGAACTGAAAGGCGTTCCCGTACGTCTGGCTATGGGAGGACGCGATTTGGAGAACAACACGATAGAAGTGATGCGTCGCGATACACTGGAAAAAGAAACTGTGACTTGCGACAACATCGAAACATACGTTCAGAACCTGCTGGAAGAAATCCAAAAGAACATCTTCCAGAAAGCACTCGATCATCGTACGGAAAAGACTATTACAGTCGATACCTACGAAGAGTTTAAGGAAAAGATCGAAGAGGGCTACTTCATCATGGCTCACTGGGATGGAACTCCCGAAACTGAAGAGCAGGTGAAGAACGAAACGAAAGCCACGATCCGCTGTATTCCGCTGGAAGGCGACAAGACTCCGGGCAAATGCATGGTGACCGGCAGACCTTCCGCACAGCGCGTATTGTTCGCACGGGCTTACTAAACCGTCCGTACATACAAAAGAAAATAAAGGGGGCTGTCCAAAAAGTCGGATAGCCCCTTTTGCTATTGTTTATTTCGGTAAAAAGTATTATCTTACCGTTGCAAAAACCAAACATTATAGCAATGGCTAAGATAGTATTTAAAGAGTTAACATCCAACCAAAATGTACTTTTTCCGGTCAGCTTATCGGAAAAGATAGCTCCCAATCATCCCGTTCGTGTTGTAAACAGTGTTGTAGACGCCTTGGATATTAGTTGTCTGCTCTGGGCATATAAAGGAGGAGGTACCAGCAGCTACCATCCCCGTATGATGCTCAAAGTTCTGTTTTATGCCTACCTGAACAATATCTATTCTTGTCGTAAAATAGAAAAGGCCTTGCAGGAGAATATTCACTTCATGTGGTTGTCTGGTAATAGT